>Ga0193729_1001748_pt1 | contig 11000 bp, 10 predicted proteins | sample U1c2metaG_FD_143036 | JGI IMG/M metagenome (GOLD analysis project Ga0193729, IMG submission 143036) | Soil microbial communities from a riparian zone of the East river system, Colorado, United States - U1c2 | ecosystem: Environmental > Terrestrial > Soil > Riparian zone | place: USA: East River... | reverse complement strand
TGGAGGCTGGTCAGCCCGCCGCCGCCCGATCTGCCGCGGCTTAGAAGCAGAGCTGCGTCGAGGGCTTTTATTTATTGCACCTCAAAATGAACGGGAATTGATTTCAGCCGGTTAGTGTTCTAAAGCCCGTTCACATGCCGGGAATACTAAGGCACCGGCTCGCTGCGTTTGTGAGTAAGCTTTCGCCGGATATCTGGCCAAAACTCTTTAAGAACAATCGTCACCGTGTCGTAGCCAATCTGGCTGCCCCATACACTGGCAGTATTAGATAGAGTTTTATCGGCGTGCGGGTGATAGCTGTAGGTTGAAATGCTCGCGGCAATCGCGCTGCCGAGCACCTCAGAGACGTTGAACTGGCTGCTTCCCGAATCCGAGCGGGTTACTACTATTCGGCTCATGGCGTAGCCGGTGCGGCGCCAAAAGCCTCCCTTCCCCGATTGAAAAAAGCGCGGATCCTGATGAAAGATCGAAGGAAGAATCGCGGAGGTCCAGTAATTTTCGATGGTGCCATCTGCAGCCGCCGATCCAAAGCGTTTGCCATAACCAGCCGCGCCCTGGCCGTAACCAGGCTCACTGTTCTCCGCTTGGCTGACGCCCGCCAGAAACGCATACCAGGGGACTTGAATGTAGTCGAAAGAAGAGCGGGTCACCACCGCAAACTTTTGCTTGGTGGTTAATGGTGGGACTTGGTCGGCATTCTCAAGGGTTAGGAAGTTTGGTAACGCGAAGAATAGCCGGTCGTTGGATGTGGCAGGGGCCGCCGTTTCGGACTTTTCCTCTGGGGTCTTGTGCTCTTTGGCTTTGTCCTTGTCGTCTTGGTCAGCTGGCACCTGTCCGGACGGCTGCACAGTTTGCGCGATTGGCGCCAACCGAACATGAAACGTCGGTCGTGGCGTATCCATTTTCTCTTGTTGTGCAAGTGCGGGTAGTGCAATCAAAAGAGTTGTGATGGCTCCGAAGCAAAACCGCTGGCCCAAATCCGTTCGATTAGTCATCACTAGTAATCGTCTCACAAGCTTCTTTCTTGCGCCTGAAATCTGCGTCAGACTTGCTGTATCTGTTCTATCTCTGATTAGCCTGTTGTGCGGCCCGCGATAACCGTAAATATGTGCGCGGTGCGCGTAAGTGGCTTCTCTTTAGATTCCGTTGCTCCCTTGTGTCCAAGACTCTACTGTGTAGAAACATTCTGGCTCTGATTCCGGGGCCTTTCGATCCATTTATCCGGTTGATCCGCTTGCGACTGTCTATACTTCGCTCCTGACGCTGTGCGAGACTCGCACTGGTGTCAGGAGCATCGTTCATGAAGCTATCTGAAATTGCCAGCAAGCTTGGCTGCAGTGTCGAAGGGCGGCAGGATACGGAAATTACCGGCGTCGCAGGAATTGACCACGCCAGGCCAGGACACGTCACTTTCTTAGCCAACCGCCGCTACTTCCCTCTTCTAAAAACCACGCAAGCTTCAGCCGTGTTACTGCAAGCAGGCATCACCTTGGAGCGGGCCCCCGGTGCGTCCGCGATCTCCGCTCTGCGCAGCGAAAACCCGTATCTCGATTTCGCGCGAACGATCGAATTTTTCTACCAGCCACCCGCCTACGCGGCAGGAATTCACCCCACAGCGGTGATTGCGAAAACCGCGCAAATCGGCGAAGGCGCCCATATCGGCCCCTACTGCTTCGTGGACGAAGAAGCGCAAATCGGCCGCAACGCGGTGCTGCACAGCTTTGTCACGGTTTACCAGGGCGCAAAGATTGGCGCAGACTTTTTCGCTCACGCGCATGCTGTTGTCCGGGAGTTTTGCGTCATTGGCGATCGCGTCATTTTACAAAATGGAGTGGTTATCGGTGCAGACGGACTGGGCTTCGCAAAACGAAAAGATGGCGGTTGGTACAAAATGGCACAATCCGGCGTGGCGGTTCTTGAGGACGATGTGGAAGTACAGGCCAATGCCTGCGTGGACCGCGCCACAGTGGGCGAGACGCGCATCGGCCGAGGCTCGAAGCTGGATGACCTGGTGCTCGTAGGGCACGCGTCGAAAATCGGCAGCAACGTGATGTTGTGTGGCCAGGTTGGTTTGGCGGGCTCCACGCAAATCGGTCACGGGGCGATTCTGGCCGGGCAGGTCGGCACCGCGGGACACCTTAGCGTCGGTGACCATGCGGTGGTTACCGCACAGAGTGGAATACCCAACGACGTTCCGGCCCGCGCTATGTATTCGGGTTATCCGGCGGTCGACAACCGGCAATGGTTGAAATCAGTGGCGGCGCTGAATCGCTTGCCGGAACTGCAAAAGCGCGTTTGGGAATTGGAAGAGGAAATCGAAAAAATAAAAACGCGCAAAAGTTAGTTTCAAACTTATTTCTGCAGATCTATGCTGCTCCCGGAAATCCTATCGGCTGCTGGTCCGGAGGGAGCGCTGCGGCCAAGGTGTCGTACACCAGGTGGTTCAACTCATCGCGAGTCTCCAGCGTATAGGCCGACGCATCGATAGGCGGCAAAAACTCCACCAGAATTTCGCCAGGCCGCAGAACCAGGGACCGTTTCTTCATCAGCCGGTGAGCTCCGGAGCACGCCACCGGCACGATCGGCGTGCCAGCCTTGATGGCCATCACCACCACGCCTCTTTTGAATTTCTGCAAGCGGCCGTCCGGGCTGCGCGTGCCTTCCGGATAAATTAAAAAAGATTGCCCGTTGCGAAGCTCTTCGGTCGCTTTGTCCAGACTGGCGATAGTAGAATCGCGACCACCGCGTTCGATGGGGATGAAGTGCGCAAGCCGGAATGCTTGCCCTACGATGGGCCAGCGAAAAAGCGATTCCTTCAACAGAATGGCAATGCGCCGTGGGATCGCGCCGACGATCGCAGGCGCATCCAGGGTGCTGGTGTGATTCGCGGCAAAAAGGCATGCTGCGGGTGGAATGCGCTCTATGCCCTTGACCCGCACACGCACGCCAGCGGCACGCACAAAAAACATTACGCCGCCGATGCCTGCACGAAAAAGCGGATCCGGATTACGCGTGATGAGCGTGTATATCAGCAGCGGCGGACCTACAAGCAGTATGTACAGCGACATAAAAAAACTGACCATGAGCGTACGGATCATGGGGTTTTCAGCACTGGCTGGAATTCGACGGGGGCGGAACTCTGGCGCGATCGCATCAGACTCTAGGGTCGCCTAATTCGCTGCATGCATGGTCGGTGCATCCGTAACTCCGTGAAGCAATCCCTCGCGGATGTGCCGCGCCTTGTCTCCCGCGCGGGAATCTTCGGCAAGGTCATAAAAGGTCTCAGTGATTTCACCGAGGTGAAAATCAATCTTCAGCTCGGCACCTTCGCGCCGGACAACAAGATGCAACAATTCCCCAGCTTTGTGTTGACGTAGCCAATCATTGGAACGCCGGGGCGGGTCTCCGCCATTCCATTTCAAAATAAAGTCTCCGGCTTGCAGACCCGCTTCCGCTGCCGCGCTGTTGGCAGCTACAGTGCGAACGACGAGAGGCCCTTTGGGAGCGCCCTCGGCGGCGAAACCTAGCGTCGCGTGTTGTCGAGTAGTTTGGCGTAATTCCAGACCGGCCAATGGAAATATCGCTTGGTACGGCAAGGCATTCGCGCCGGCGACGTAATATTTAAAGAAATCCTCGAACGAGACGCCCGCTACTTTCTCAGCCGTTAATTGCACATCCAGGCTGTCGCGATAGGGTTTCCCGGGCACGCCAAAATTTTTGTTCATCTCACGCAGCACGTCATCCAGGCCTTTCTGATTATCGGTGCGGTCACGAATCAAAATATCCAGAAGCACGCCCAAGATTTGCCCCTTGGTGTAATACGAAACGCTATGTTCCGGATTTTCGTAGAGGGAGTATTTCTCGAGCCAGGCGTCCAGGCTGGATTGTTCCGCGCTTTGCCAGAGATTCGCGGGGCGCGCTTCCAGTTCGGTAATCTGCTCGCTGAGATCGTGGTACAGCTGCTGCTTGCTCCAGAGCCCGGAGCGCTCCAGGGTATACGACCCGTAGGTACTGGTGACCCCTTCGGCGAACCACAGCGCGCGCGTGTATTGCTCTTTCGTATAGTCGACGGGATACAAGGTTGCGGGGCGGATTCGCTTTACATTCCACAAATGAAAAAATTCATGCGCAGCCACGCTCGCTAGAGCTTCACCGGAAGGCACGAAGATCGCCGTAGAGTCTGCGTGTTCCATCCCGCCGCCCGCGTCCGTCGCGCCTTTTCCGATATGTACGATAAACGTGTAGCGCCAGTAGGGCGCTTTGCCCATCAACTTTATTTCGTACTCGCAAATTCGCTTCAACTCGGCTTCTACTTGCTTCTTTTTGTAGTTGTCACCGTGAATGATTACCCATACTTCAGGACTCATTCCTGGAAGCTGAAACTCTTCGTATTTCCCCGTTTCGATTGGGGCGTCGGCAAGCGCATCATAATCGGCGAACGTGGCCGAAAAATGACGTGCGCGGCCCATCTGCTCGATCATTTGAATTCCGGGTCCCGAACCCTGCCAGATCAGGGGAACATCGTCCAAGCCGAGATGAACCTCCTCAGAGCGGCGCTCGGGGACATACATCAAAATCATCGCCGGATTGATGAAGGCATGCTCGCGGTTCAGTTGCGTAACAAAGGGACCGGGCTCATCCCAATACGTGGCGTAACGCACGACCACGGTTCCGTTTCCAGTGATGCGCCAGGTTTGCTTGTCGATTTTTTCGATGGACGGCGTGGCAACCTCGGTTGTGGGGTGAGATCTAGGTTGAACCGAGCCTTGGCGAACTTCCACTTGCTGGATATGAGAACTAAAGTCGCGAATCTGATACAGCGCGTTCCATGCTGGAATCTGGATCAGGACTTCATTGTCGACATCCGGGATGGTCATGGTGACATGAAACAGATGCTGCTCGGGATGCGCGAGAGAAACTTCATAACGAATCGTGGCTTGCAGTGAGGAGCAACATGCAAAGCCAACCAGAAGTGCTAAGAAGCCTAAAAATCGTGCACCACGGGAATGAAAACAAATCACCTGCTGGTGGCCTCGGATGGCACGCCAACCTCTTCGCCGAGTTTCTTGATTAATTTGTCACACAATCCATCAAAGCTCCCGTTGGACATCACTAGCAACAGGTCCCCAGGCTCCGCCTCGGCCGCCAACACGCCGGCAATTTCGTCGCTGCTACCAAAGACGCGCGCGTCTTTTCCAAGCGAGCGGATGTTTTTCGCCACCGTTTCGGGATCAAGGCGATGGTCATCGCCGAGTTGATTCGAACGGAACACCCCGCCAAGCACTACGCGATCGGCCAAGGCCAGCGCTTGCGGCAATGTCTCCTGAAAAACGTTGCGCCGCATGGAATTTGAGCGCGGCTCGAGAATGCCCCACAGTCGGCGTCCCGGCCAACGCGCACGCGCCGCTTCGATGGTGGCTTTTACCGCGGTGGGATGATGGGCGAAATCGTCGACTAACAAAATGCCGCCAAATTCGCCCTTCACATCCATGCGCCGCTTCACGCTGCGAAAAGTCTTCAGCGCCTTGCTGACGGCGTCCGCGCCGATTCCTCTGCCTTGGGCAACAACGATGGCCGCAAGCGCGTTCAGGACGTTGTGCCGGCCGGTGGCCGCCAGAACGAATTCGCCAAAGCGTTGGCCGTGATGTGTCACGACGAAGCGCACGCCTTCTTTCTCAATCGTGACATTGCTCGCAATCCAGTCGTTGCCTTCGGAGAATCCGTAAGTCTCCGCCCGGCATAGAGCTTTCTGTGCTGCACGCCGCAAAGCCGGCCCAGACTCCGCAGTATCCCCCCAAATCACCGCTCGGCCCCGCCGCGGCACAAGGTTCACCAGTCGCCGAAATGCCAATTCGTAAGTCTCGAAATCCGGATAAATATCCGCGTGATCGTATTCCAACGACGTGATGATCAGATCGTCCGGGTGGTAATGGAAGAATTTCGGCCCGCGGTCCCAGAAAGCGGTTTCATATTCATCGCCTTCCAGAATAAATTCTTCCCCGCCGCCAAGGCCGTAGCTCTTGCCAAAATTCTCCGCCACTCCGCCCACCAGAAAATTCGGATTCTTGCCGGCCGTCTGGAAAATCCATGCCAGCATGGCGGTGGTGGTTGTTTTCCCGTGCGTGCCGCTGACCACGATGGAGTGTCGCCCGGGCAAGAATACTTCTTCCAGAATTTCCGGCATGGAGCGGTAGGAAATTTTACGGTCGAGCACTTCCTCCAGCTCCGGATTACCTCGCGCAATGATGTTCCCGACAATCACCAGGTCCGGGGCAGGTGTCAAATTCGCCGCGTCAAAGGAATGAAAAAAAGAAATGCCCAGGCTTTCGAGCAATGTGGAAGCCGGCGGGTACACACCTGAGTCCGAACCTGTAACGCGGAAACCGCGCTCGCGCAGCATGCCCGCAAGCGGCGCCATCGCCGAACCACCGATTCCGATTACATGTATGTGCTTCGGGTCCGTCATGAAACCACCGCCGGTTCAAGAATTTCAAGCACGCCCGCTCCCTTGGCTGACAAACGGGCTTTCACGCCCAGCGGGGCCGTTAACATTGGACGCAGCGTGTGACCAATAGGCGCGCCAAAAATGGTTGGGACGCCCAGGGGCGCGAGAATCCTTTGGCACACATCGCGTACCGTCGCACTACCCGCCACGGGCGCTTGGCACTCAGGAAAATCGCCGAGCACAATCCCCCGAACGTTCGCGAATTTCCCAGCTTGTTTCAAATGCATCAAAGCGCGATCCAACTGCCACGGTTTCATTCCACGATCTTCCAGAACAAGAATCGCATCATCGGTTTGTAAATCCCACTGCGTTCCGATGGCCGTTTCCACAAGAGTCAAGCACCCGCCAAGCACTCGCCCCTTCGCTTCGCCGGGATACAAAACTTCTCCCTGGAGGTCCAGTGTCCAACCGGTATCTGTGTTTTGTAGCGCCGCCAGCAACGATTTTTTGTCGTACCCGTCTGGCGCGCCAGGGCCAGCGTCCAGTCCCGCAGCCAGCATCGGGCCGTAAAATGTGATCCATTGAAATCGCTGCCATAAATAAATCTGCAAAGAAGTCAGATCGCTGAAACCCAAAATAATTTTACGATTCTCGGAGGTCGACATTTGCAGATCATCAAGCAAATAGTTCGAACCGTATCCACCGCGGGTCCCCACAAGCGCGTCAATGTCGCCGCGCTCCAGCGCACTAATAAGTTCCTGGCGCCGATTGATAGTCGTTGCTGCAAAGTAGCCGTCATTCTCGGCATGAATTCGTTGCGCAACCTGCCATCCCAAACGCCTTAGCTCCGCTATGCCTGCGGCAATTCTGGAAGGTTCGGCCGGCGAAGCGGGAGCAAACGGCATGACCACAGACTCGTCGTTTAGCGCCCTGGGCTTGCGCCCACTAGCGCGTTCACTTTGCGAAATCGACTCACGTTGAATGGGCACCCCAGAACGAGATGTCACGACTGTTGCTGCCTTTCGACCGGAAGCATCTCGACAGTCACACCCGGCCGCGTCAACCCAGCGAAGATTTTTTCCTGTTTGCGATGACTGACGTCCGCATCAAACTGGATGAGATTTTTCTCGCCGGCCATGGATACCTGAAAATTATCCATGTACCGCGGCTTCAGGCCAATCCAGTTTTCCACGTACAGCAAAAACACCAGCGCGAATAGCACCAACAAGCACGCAAAACCCGACGCCCGAAATAGTCCAGCGCCGGCGCCCATACCCATTGCGGCCACCACAAAAATGGTAGCTGCGGTGGTTAAGCCGGTCACGCCGCCGCGATCGCGCAAAATAACTCCGGCGCCAAGAAAACCGATGCCCTGAACGATGTTGGAGGCAATGCGCGTAGTGCTGGCATCGCCTGTGCGGCGTGCTATTTCTATGGAGAGAATGGTGAAAAACGCCGCGCCCACGGCCACACACAAGCCCGTGCGTAGGCCGGCTGGGCGGCGATGCCAGGCACGCTCCGCGCCAATTACCGAGCCCAGCAAGGCGGCCCACAGCAAACGCACGATGATGTCGTTGAGAGGAATCATGCTTTTCGCCGGTGTCGCGAATCTTGGGAAAGTTTACAGTTTATAGCGAGAATTGCGTTAATTTCGCGAAGTGCCGTGCCCTGGCGTGTATCTCGCTGCGCTTTAGCGAACGCAACCTGTCCAGGCCAAATTTTTCCACCGCGAAGCTGCCTAATACCGAGCCGTACACCATTGCGCGCCGCAGAGCCGCGTCATTTTTTTTCCCAGCGCCAGCAAGGTAACCCATAAAACCACCGGCAAAACTGTCCCCAGCCCCGGTCGGATCATGAGGCTCTTCCAACGGAAACGCGGGAACGCAAAATACTCCTCGTTTGTCGACCATCATGGCCCCGTATTCACCGCGCTTCACGACCAGGGTGCTCGGTCCCATCTTGAAGATATGCTTGGCTGCACGCAGTAAATTGTGTTCGCTGGAAAGTTGCCGCGTTTCAAAATCGTTGATCATCAAAATATCTACATGTTTCAGCGTTTCGCGCAGCTCCGCGTTGGTGCGCTCGATCCAGTAGTTCATGGTGTCCAGTGCCACGATTTTTGGCCTCTTTGTAACTTGCTGAAGCACGTCACGCTGCAGATCAGGAGCAATATTCGCAAGGAAAACGTGTTTGGATTTGCGGTATTTTTCCGGCAGCTTGGGTTTGAAGTCGGCGAAGACGTTTAAATCTGTCACTAGCGTGATGCGTTCATTTAAATTCTCGGAGTAGCGTCCGGACCAGAAGAAAGTTTTGCCTGCGGCCCGCTCTAAGCCTTCGATATCGATGCTCCGTCCCCGAAATATTTCAGCATCCTTTGAAGTGAAATCATCGCCCACGATCGCGACCAGATTTACGTGCGTGAAGTGACTCGCGGCCACCGCAAAGTACGTAGCAGCACCGCCCAACGCTCGCTCCACTTTTCCGTACGGGCTCTCCAGACAATCGAATGCCACCGAACCGACGACCAGTAGGGACACAGTTTTCTCCTAGATATATTTGGCGAGTATGGCGGCCAGACGCCTTTTGGTAGCCGGGGAAACCAGCTTCATATCCGTGACCAACGCGCGTTGCAGAGCCGCTCCACACTTACAAGAGCGGTCGGCGGGCAATGCGCGCACCGCTTCACGTAAAACGCGCTGCGCATTTTCCGCATTCTGGTTCAGCAAAGCGATGATTTGCGCAGCAGTAACGGACTCGTGTTCGGGATGCCAGCAATCATAATCGGTGATCATCGCGATAGTGGAGTAACAGAGTTCAGCTTCACGAGCGAGTTTTGCCTCCGTGGCGTTGGTCATGCCCACTACTTCAAAGTGCAACTGGCGATGCATGTTGGCTTCCGCCAGAGTGGAGAATTGCGGCCCTTCCATGCAAATGTATGTTCCGCGGCGGTGCACCTTCACACCGCAATGCACGCTGGCATCGGCGAGAGCGGCGGATACTTGCGCGCAAGTAGGATGCGCGAAGGACACGTGGGCCACAAGCCCTTCGCCAAAAAATGTGGACACTCGTTGCCGGGTGCGATCCACGAATTGGTCGGGCACAAGAAATTCTCCCGGGCGCAATTCCTCCTGCAAGGAGCCCACCGCGCTCACGGAAATTATTCGCTCCACGCCCAGCAACTTCATGGCGTAAATGTTGGCGCAATAATTAATTTCGCCGGGCAGAATGCGGTGGCCGCGGCCGTGGCGCGCAAGGAACGCCACACGCTTCCCTTCCAGTGTGCCCAGCACAATGGCCTCGGAAGGCTCGCCAAACGGAGTTTTAACCTTGATCTCGTGCGGGCTGGTCAGTCCCGCCATGGAATAAAGTCCGCTCCCACCTATAATGCCGATGCTCGCTTGCGAAGCAGTTTTTGGCGGCTTCGCAGCGGGCGAGTTTTTCCGTTTTGCTACCGCCATGCAACGTTCTCCCTGAGATTATTTGCTGAGATCGACAGGCTCAAATTCGATTTTGCCGTTGCGCTCGTGCAAAGTGGCCGTGGGGAAATCGGGATCGTGCCCAAACGCCACAATCCAACCTTGCTCTACAATTTCGGCGATACGTTTGCGTTTTGTTTCCAGTGTTTGCAAAGGGTACAGGTCATAACCGGGCATCCACGCCAGCGGCAGGTGATGCCGGGTCGGCAGCATATCCGCTACAAAAATCACGGCGCGATTGCCGCCGGATATTTTTACCGCCTGGATATCTGCGTTGTGTCCCGGAATGCGCACAACGGAAATCCCGGGAACAATCTCTACATCGCCATCGACGAGCCGCCATTGGCCTGCTTCGGTAACAGGTACAAATCTGTCCGCCAAGTAGCTTGCGCGGTCGCGCTCGGTCGGATTCATCGCGTGTTCCAGTTCCGCGCGCTGCACCACGTATTGCGCATTAGGGAAAGTTGGCACATCGCGGCCGTCAACAACGCGAGTATTTCCGCCGGCATGATCAAAATGCAGGTGCGTGTTGATGACCATGCCCACTTCTTCAGCAGCAACGCCAGCGCGAGAGAGAGAATCCCTTAAAGGATCGCCTTCCTGGATGCCATAAATATTTCGCAGCTTGGGATCCCACTTCGTTCCATTGCCAGTCTCTACAACAATATTTTTACCCGCGGCTCGGACCAGCAGAGAATTGGCAGCCAGTCGAATGCGATTGCGTTCGTCCGCGGGCGCTTTCTTTTCCCACAACGTCTTCGGCACCACACCGAACATCGCACCGCCATCCAGATAAAAGCGTCCGCCGTGCAGGGGCAAAACTTCAATTTCACCAAAATGCATCAGGATTGGCCCCGCACGCCCAAACCGCTCCTTGCGAGAATTTCGGTGACGGCGGTAAAGGGATCTTTGCGGCGCTCGGCGACTTCGCATGCTAATTTCTCAAGCTGCGTTTCGCCCGCCGCTCCGCCAACGGCGCGTTCCAGCAACCGCGACTCCAGAAGTTCCAGGAGGCGTTTTTTCCAGTGTTCGACGTGTTTCTTCTGGCGCTCTGGCCGTGACGCGAAATGCTCACGAAA
>Ga0193729_1001747_pt1 | contig 11001 bp, 9 predicted proteins | sample U1c2metaG_FD_143036 | JGI IMG/M metagenome (GOLD analysis project Ga0193729, IMG submission 143036) | Soil microbial communities from a riparian zone of the East river system, Colorado, United States - U1c2 | ecosystem: Environmental > Terrestrial > Soil > Riparian zone | place: USA: East River... | reverse complement strand
GATTCGCGTCACCAGCATAAGGAAGATCATCAGCGGCAGCCAGACCGGCAGCGAAAGCAAAATGCAGGTAATATCGAGACCGGATTTCCAGCCAGGCCTCAGAATGCTTCCGTTTGTGGTGCGGATCGACATGGTTGCCGACATAGAACCCGCCCCGCTGCCATTCGCGTTTACGACGAAGCGGGCAACGTGATTCAAACGCATGAGCACGCGGGCGAGGTCAAAGAGCCGTGAACGTGGAAGCGTTCAAGTTGTTGCGTCCCCGCCATTGGTTTCGCCTTTCGACATCTTTTCCAGCCGCCTGGAGAATACGTTCAAGCGGTGCTCCGACTCGTCGATCTCGATCTTCTCGCTGTGGCCATTTTTCTGCGCTTTACTCCGCGGGTCGATCTTCTGCCCCGATTGCAAGTTTGCCAATTGCTTCGCAATCTGAGCGCCTTGTTCGAGCATATCTTGAACGCTTGGGCCGTAACTGATTTGGAGTGACGGCTCTGGTTGGGCTGGTTGCAGGATGCGGCTCTCGGAAAATTCTTCCGGCCAACAATGCGACAGCAGCCATGCGTGTGCGCGCCAGTCGTTTGATAGGCTGATTTTCTTAAGGAGCGATACGCGCGCTTGGCCTCTCGCGCGTGTAGTGTCCTCAACAAATTCGCGATACGGCGCGCGTCCCTCTTCGCCTTTCGCAATCCATGCGTGATAGGTAGCCTGAGTGATGCCAACCGTGTCGCAGGTCGCGCCAATCGGGACGCCTTGCGAAAGCAGGTAGCAAATTTCGCGTTGCAGTTCCGGGTTGAGCAATGTTTTCTTACCGGGTTTTTTCTTTGTCATGCAGCTTCCTACGCAGGGCTTCTATTCCTAGGAGCGCAAGTCCTAGGAGGGCGACTGCCGAACCGCCATCGGGAACGGCAACACCGTTTGCCGAGAATGAGAAGTTTGTGCGTGTTTGCCCGCCTGCACTCTGGGTTGTGAAACTCCAGTCCATGCTTGTTGGGTCAAACCCGTTACCGCTTACAATTCCGGTTCCCGTTATCAAAAGGGTGCCTGCATTCTGAGTCACGACAGTCGACGTAAGGAGATCGTAGCTGAAACCCCCAACACTCCACAGACCTGGCGTAGGCGTAGATGGAGTGAAGATCCAGGGTTGCGCCATGGTCGCTTGCGTCCCCGGAGCGATCCCGGCGAAATCGCCAGTACCGCTAGTAACACTGGTAAAGCCGGCGTTATGAAATACATCGAACCAAGTGACCACCCTGGTTGCCGTTGCCAAGGAGTTTGTGTCAAACTGGGTTTCACCAGCGAATTGGATATCTCCGTTTATTGCAGTGGCCTGAGCTTGTTGACTGAAAACCGCGCAACTGAGTACGCCGGTCGCAAGCATCGCTAAGATTGTTTTTGTGAGATTTTTCATTGGATTGTTTTTAATTGTAACCTTCTAATTGAACGAACAGCATAAGGGTTAACTCATTAGGAAGCGCCGCGCTATACCAAGCGCGCAGAGGGCTGCCCCGAGCAACATTACCGTGAGGCCGCCATCCGGAACACCGGGGATGGACGCGAAGAGATCGACCCTGGAGATCCCGCCGAACCCATTCGGTCCGGAGCCGTCCTGCGGAAATGTGTCTGAATTGTTCGTGATCTGGAAGAACGCGACTCCTCCCCCCGAACCGGGAACTCCGCCCTGGCCGACACCATAGTGGACAACTGCGTAGGAGAAGCCCGTGAGATCGACTGGCTCGTTGAGAGGGGTTAAGACTTCTTCAGCGCCAGTAAGGGTGGGGGTACCGAGGCTGCCAAACGTCGGATGCGCCACGATGTAGTTTAGCAAGCGGAAGAAATTGTTCGCTTGGTTGTCGGAATTCCCGCCACCAATGCCGGTACCGTTCTTCGGGATGTCGCCGAAAGGGGATAGGATTAAATCAGCCTTGGCCGTTAGCGTGAGTCCTGATGCCAAAGCAGCGATTAAGATTGTGTATTTTAATGCTTTCATTAATGATGCTTTCTGTTGATTGATTTCTGAATTGGTTTTTTAAGCAGTCTTGAGTTTCTTGCGCATTACGGCGGAAAAGATGGGCAGTGTTTTTTTCGAAATTCTGTTTATTTTCACAGGGAATTTCATGTTATGCCATTAAATCAGCAGCTCATGTACCAGATTTAAAGCATTATTAAATAAATATTTCAAGTGTCTATCTATTAACGAATTACGCCATGATGTAATCTCTCGATTTTGTGCTGCCTCTGGCACGGAATCGTAAAGTATTCCGACGATTCCGACAGTAGCTCTGAAAGGAATAGGCATAACAACCACAAGTGAAGGGGATTACAGCGCGCAATTGGAAAACGTAAAAATTCCCGACGTTTGCTCGGTTCTGTGCCTATCTCGGCGGCCCCAGCCTCCCCGAGCCTTGTCAATCAAATCAATCACTTGCTCCAAGCTCATCCGTTTCGCACTGGATCGGGGAGAGACTTGAAACTTATTTTCGTGTTCATCGCACACAGAACAGCCAATTCTTTGGCTAGTACATTATTTCGGGCCGACAACTTCATCGAGATCCGCAGCAAGGCGTCGGCGAGAAAATTTCGGGTGAAGAAATAAGCTCGATCAGCTGCTCGCAGGCCTGTCTCGCTGGCGTGTGTCTGCCCCACCGCTCAACTGACAATTGACCAACACCACGCCGGGACAGCAAGTGCGTGACTTGGGGCTCGCTACGCGAACGTGTTGTCGGCAAGCTGCCGACGACTGCAGGCTGGCAGCCTGCAGTCCCCCAAAGTCGAAAGCCCGCATAATCTGCGGTCGTGTCTGAAAAGATTTGAAACTTTTCGAGAACTTTGCCCGGCAGTTTCCGGAGAAGGATGTTGAGGAGGCGCGGGTCCGATGCCGGAGACTTGACGTTAAGCTTGAATTCTTTTCTTGAGGTTATCCACATTCCGGAGGATCTCCGCGGCCAGGCAATCGAATGCATGGCAATGTCGGTGCGACTCGCCGGCGTTTTGCGCAGAGCGAATATTCGCGTGCTTGGCGATCTCCACGGATGCAAGCTGGATGATTTCGCCGGGCAGAGAAATTGTGGATACAAAACGTTACGCGAACTGGATGCGCTGGTACGCCAAGCACGCTCTAGCGTAGAGCAGACGCCGCCGCGCCCCGAGGCTGGGTCTCTTGCTGGAAACGGTGTAAGCTTCGTTGTTCCGGAGTCGATTTCTCAGTTGCAATTCGCTGAATTGCCAATAACCAGGCGTTTGACAAATTTTGTTCGATCGATCGGACTTCGGACGCTAGAGGATCTGAATGGCCGGAGTGCATTCGAATTGCTTCGATGCAAGAATTGTGGCTGGCGCACGGTTGTGGAGATCGGGCAGCTCATTGAGCGTGCAATCTCTGGGGAATTTGATGAGGCACAGATCGAAGAGTCCGCTCGGCCCACGGAATTGTTAAGGTTGCTCGAGAAGGGAATGGCGAAGCTATCGCCTCGTGACAAACAGTTGCTCCTTGCCAGAATCGGAGGAGAAGCTGTCCCTCCACCAACCCTTGAAGAACTTGGACAGCAGCATGCGCTCACGCACGCACGGGTCCAACAAATCCTGGAAAAGACCCTCAATACCCTGAAGAAAACTTGGGGACCACGGGTGCCACGGCTCCTCGAAGCGGTGAAGCGACGCTGTTTTTCGAACGTTTGCCCACTGACTCCCGCATTGCTAGGACAGTGGATAGGTGAATCTCAGAGCACATTCCAATTATCGCCAAAAGCGCAGGTGCGGCTGATAGGAGCCCTTGACGAAGACGTTCCCTGCCGGCCCAACCAGCATGGCGGAGTGGGAGGCATCGACAGTTCGATTCGTAGGCTCGACCTTGATTTGGCAAAACTCGCGTGCAATGCCAATGGCTGTATTGCCGTTGCTGACGCTTATCGGAAACTCACGTGTCAACAACGTTACAAGCGGCTGAAAGTCGGAAAATTTCTCGGAATGCTGCGCCGCGTCCGACGGACGCTGGTAGAATTTGATGATCCGCAGAGCCCTGTTATCCGGCTAAGTCGATTGAGTGCGACCGAAGTCGCAACACATATTCTGGACCAAAGCGATGAACCATTAACTGCAGAGGAAATCCGTTCACGAGCAATCCAAACGTTCGGGACAAAAATCATCCTCTGCGAAGCGCGAGCCATTGGCAACGCGCTGAGCTCAAATCGGGATGTTTTTTTGATTGGGCCAGGCCTGTACGGTATGCGCAAACATTTCAAGTTGCCGTTTTCCGAATGGAACCGAGTACAAACGGAGTTCGCGCAGCTTCTCGCAAAAGAGAGTCGCCCGATTTCTTGTTACGAGGTACTCAACGACCGACTCATCACAGGTTTAACCAATGTTCGGCCGGATGAACTTGCGTATATTCTGCGTAAAGACAGCCAATTTCTTGACTGGGGATTTCTGATTTTTGCGCTTGCTACATGGACGAGCGATCCTGAATTTCGTCGCGAAATGTCCCGGCGTAGATTGTGGGTGGGAAGACGTGAGGACGAACGGAACGGAGTCCACAAAGCAGCTCTGCACCGCGTAGGGGTTCGACCGCACACCTACAGTGCCCGACGAAGAGATTTGGCGAAGGTATAATGGTTCAATTCGCCGCTGCGACGTGAGCGGGGAATAGGCACGGAGGATGGATCATCATCGTTTTTGATCCCAGTCCCATGTTTGGAACCAGAGCGTCCCGGCGAGGAAAAATCGCCTTAAACGATCTCATCGTTGCGCAAGCTGTCGAAAGTCGCTTCCAACGCAGCCAACAATGGCCCAACTTTCTTGAATTCGGCAATTACAGGCAAAATCGGCGGGAGTGCCATTTTCGCAAGGTAACGTAGTCGCAGAAATTCGGCGAATTGTTTTAGGGGAAACGCTGCTTTAGAGGGTGGCTACCCCGCTTGGATTCGAACCAAGAATAACGCCTCCAAAGGGCGCTGTGTTACCGTTACACCACGGGGTACCTCGATTTGGGATTTTAGATCGGCGATTTTGGATTAAAGCGCAATCCACAAAAATGCGGGAGCCGTGGGGGAGGCGCTGACTGCATCGGCTGGAGAGAGCTCCAAATGACCATTCGCAAATGGCGAGGACCAACGTATATTTGTTGTTCGCGATTATGAACGAATTGAGTGTAGAAAGACTGCATGTGATGATCGGCGATCAAGAGATTGTTCGCGGACTAAGCCTCCGTGTTCCGCGCGGCGAAGTGCATGCGCTCATGGGTCCGAATGGCTCGGGGAAAAGCACTCTGGCCAAGGTGTTAGCCGGTCATCCCGACTACCAGGTTACGGCTGGCAAAGTGTTGATGGACGGAGAAAATCTTCTCGAGCTCGACCCCGATGAACGTGCCCGGCACGGGCTTTTCTTGGCGTTCCAGTATCCAAGCGAAGTTCCGGGCGTGACGATCGCGAATTTTCTGCGCGCGGCCATGCAGTCGCGTCTCCCCGAGGGCGAAGAGCTCGAGGCAACCGATTATTACGCGAAGCTTTACGAAAAGATGGAGTTGCTGGGTATGGATCGCTCGTTCACTTCGCGCGCTGTCAACGAGGGCTTCTCCGGCGGCGAAAAGAAACGTACGGAAATTCTGCAACTTGCCATGCTTGAGCCCAAATATGCCATTCTGGACGAAACCGACAGCGGCTTGGACATCGACGCGCTCAAGACCGTTGCGCACGGAGTGAATTCGTTGCGCGGCCCGGATCTTGGAGTATTGTTAATTACGCACTATCAGCGCCTCTTGAACTACATCGTGCCCGATTACGTCCACGTCATGGTGGCGGGGCGAATCGTTAGGAGCGGACGGAAAGAGCTCGCGCTTGAGCTCGAAGAGAGAGGTTACGATTGGGCGCGCGAAGAGTCGGCTGAACCAGCGCTTAGGAGGTAACACGGAAAATGAAAACTGAAAACAAAGCCGTCGATATTAATCGAAACATCGGGGACTTCGCTTACCCGGAAGTGCACGTGCGCGATGCAGGTGCCGGACTGAGCGAGCGGACGATCCATTACATCTCGGACGTAAAAGAGGACCCGGATTGGGTGCGCGAGTTTCGTCTGCGTGGGCTGAAAACGTTTCTGGAAAAACCGCTGCCTACGCATTGGGCGAGCAAGGACCTCGAAACGATCGATTTCGATAAGATTCGTTACTATCTCTCCCCCGGGACCACGGCGAAACGCAGCTGGGATGAAGTGCCGGAGGACATCAAACGCACATTCGAGCGCCTCGGGATTCCCGAGCAGGAGCGAAAGTTTCTCGCTGGTGTCGAAGCGCAGTTCGACAGCGAAGCCGTTTACTCAAACATCAAAAAGGCGGTCGGCGAACAAGGCGTCATCTTTGTCGGATCGACAGAGGGACTGAAGAATCACCCGGAGATTTTCCGAAAATGGTTCGGCAAAGTCATCCCGATCGGTGACAACAAATTCAGTGCGTTGAATTCCGCCGTCTTCAGCGGCGGCTCGTTCATTTACGTTCCGCCGGGAGTGAAGGTGAAGCATCCGCTACAGGCGTACTTCCGCATCAACGCCGAAAACTTTGGCCAATTCGAGCGCACGCTCATCATCGCCGATGAAGGCTCCGAGGTGACTTACATGGAGGGTTGCACGGCACCAAAGTTTAATACCACCACGTTGCACAGCGCTGTGGTCGAATTGATCGCGCTCAAGGGCGCCAAGATCCAATACATCACCGTGCAGAACTGGTCGTCGAATGTTTTCAACCTGGTGACGAAACGCGGACTCGCCCACGAAGACGCGGAGATCAAGTGGATCGATTGTAATATCGGTTCCCGCCTCACGATGAAATATCCCGGCGTAATCATGAAAGGGCGAAAAGCGCGCGGCGAAGTTCTTTCCATCGCGCTCGCCAACGACGGACAGCACCAGGACACCGGTGCGAAAATGATTCACGCAGCCGATGAAACCACGAGCAACATTATTTCCAAATCGATCTCTATCGGCAAAGGTCGCGCCACTTACCGCGGCTTGGTTCATGTGCCGAAGCATCTCAAGCATTGCAAGAACAACACCGAGTGCGACGCGCTTCTCATCAATTCGACCAGCCGCACGGACACATACCCTGCGATCACCGTGCGCGGCACGGGGAACGCAGTGCAACACGAGGCCAGCGTCAGTCAGGTGAGCGCAGAGCAAATTTTCTACATGCAACAGCGCGGCCTGAGCGAAGCGCAGGCGATGAGCCTGAGCGTCAACGGTTTCGTCAACGATCTCGTCCGCCAATTCCCGATGGAATATAGCGTCGAGCTCAAGCGCCTCATCGAGCTGGAGATGGAAGGCTCGGTTGGGTAGTTCCGAGTAATCTTCTGTAGCGGCGGTCTGTGACCGCCGCGCTTATCTAAGATCGACATGGCGTCAGTCGCACATGATGAATTAACGGAAACCGGATCGATTCTTTCCGGCCCGGCGGAGTTACCGGATTTTCCGGCTTGGTTTCGCGATCAACAACGCGCCGCGTGGAAAGAATTCGAGGCGCTGCCGAAGCCGACGCGGAAAGATCAGGCCTGGCGATTCTCCAATGTCGATCTTCTTGATGTAACGTCGTTTAAGTTTGCCGGCGCACTTGGCGATGAAGAACGCGCCGCGATTCTAGAGCAATCGCGCGGGCTCGATGAGGTTGCTGGCCGCGTGATCTTCGCAGGCGACCAACTCATTGAGCGCGACGTGATTTCGGATCAACTGAAAAAACGCGGCGTTATCTTTCAATCGCTCGAGCGCGCCATGATCGAACACGCCGAGCTGTTCCGGAAACATTTCATGTCGCAGCCCGCGGTTCTTGGCTCGGCCAAGTTCGCGGCGCTGCATCAGGCACTGGTTTCCTCTGGCACATTTCTTTACGTCCCTCGTGGCGTTGAAATTGAGTTGCCGATTGAAATTTTTCATTGGTTGCACGGCGAGAACTCTGCCGTGTTTCCGCATTTGCTCCTGGTTACAGACGAATTGGCAAAAGTGACCGTGATCGAGCATTTCCGCTCGTCAGATCGATTCGCCGAAGGACGAATTCGCCGTGGCGAACAATCGCCGGGATTTGCGTGCGGCGTAAACGACTTGATTGCCGGCCCCGGAGCGAAAGTGAGTTATGTATGCGCGCAAAACTGGGGAGACAATGTCGTCGCGCTACAAATGAATTCGACGACGGTTGATCACGATGCTTCAGCTATGAGTCTCAATTTGCATCTGGGTTCACGATATTCGCGCTTCGAAAGTCTTAGCCGGCTGATCGGCGAAGGCGGGCGTAGCGATCTACTCGCTGTCTCGGTCGCAAACGGCACTCAGGAGTTCGATGCACGCACATTGCAGGATCACATTTCGGCGCATACCGCGAGCGATCTCCTTTACAAAAACGCGTTGAGCGACCGCGCTCGCACCACCTTCGGCGGTCTTATCCGGGTCGAGCCGCACGCCCATTTCACTGATGCGTATCAAAAAGTCCGCAATCTTCTCTTGAGTGACGACTCGGAAGCCAACTCAATGCCCGGCCTGGAAATCCTCGCTGACAACGTCCGTTGCACCCACGGCGCCACCTCCGGCCAGGTCGAAGAAGACCAGCTGTTTTACCTGCGCTCGCGCGGAATTCCGGTTCCAGTTGCCCAACGTCTCATCGTCACCGGTTTTCTCGACGAAGTCATTCAACGCCTTAATCAACCCGCGATTGCCGCGCATTTGCACGGGCTGGTTGAAGATAAATTCGCTGCGTAGCGTCGATCGCAGACGCATGCGTTTGCTGTCAGTCTTCCATTGTGCCTCTGCGCCCCGGGTCCGGGATCGCGTGGGCGATCACGAGCACGCGAATGCACGTGCTCCCCAGAGCGAACCGGTTCGCGGACATGTCGCGCATCACTGCGCGGTCACCGATCCCTAGTGCGCCGTCTCCTGCTCGGTATTTAACTCGAAATTGATTCTTACGTCATAATGATCGCCGTTTCCGAGCCCGGCTGGCGGCGGATCGACTTGCGTTACCCGTTTCGCAATCGCCGCGACCGACTCATTCACGACAATATTTTCAGAGGGCTTGATGATTTCGAAATTGGACACGCGTCCATCTTTCTCGATTCGAACTCTGACCAGCGTCGAAATCCTGGTGCCAGAAGCGACGGTAGTCGTCGGCTGGATCCAGGCGCTGTAAAAACGATCATGCAGCATATTGCCATACCACCCGAACTCCGATGCGCTCTTCCCGCCGCCAGCGTGGCCACCTTTGCCGGCTGAACTTCCTTTCCCTGTGCTGTCCTGAGATGACGATCCGTTTTTCGCCGACGCAGCTTTCGCGATCTTCTTTTTCTCTGCGTTCGCGTCCGTTTGCTTTGCCTTTTCAGCCGATTTCGTTGGGCTCGACTTCGCTTGTGGCGAGACCTTTGCCAACACGGGTTTTTTTGGAGTTGGTTTCGGGGTCGGCTTGGGAGCTGGTTTTGGCGTTGCCCTCGGTTTTGCTGCGGGAGTCGCAGGTGGCTTCGGCGTAGATGTTGGTGTTGGCGTCGGACTGGGCAATTCGATTTCGCTCTTCGCTGCCGTTAAGAGAGGCTCTTGCTTTTCCGATTCATCCGATTTTGGCAGACGGGGTCCGGGCGAACGAGAAAGTTTTGCGGGCTGCGGCGGCTCGGCAGTTGTTGGCTCAGTAGCTGCGCTGGCTCCGCCCGCATCGCCTAGCCAAACGACGCTTTGCCCGTTTGAAGAGCTCCTGGCTTCGACACTCCAGCGAATCAATCCTGCGACGAGCGCGACATGCGCGAGTGCTATCAGCGTGACGTTTCGCCAGAAGCGGCTGTCTTTCGACATCTATTTCGTGTCGGCTTTTGTGGCGATGCCGACCTTCGTAATCTGCGCGCGTCGCAACGTGTCCATCAACGTAATTAATTTTTGCACGGGCAATTCGCGATCGGGTCGAATCACGACGGCCACGTCTGGATTGGTCTGCTTCAATTGGGCCAATTGCGCGGTGAGCATTTCCGAATCGACCACCTGATTGTTCAACCGGATCGTTTCGCTGCGGTCGATCGAAAGCGTTTGCACTTGCGACGAATTGATCGGCGAATTGGCCGCGCCGCTGGAAGGAATTACCAGGCTCATGCTGTTTTCCAGCAACGGCGTTGTGATCATAAAAATGATCAGTAGCACGAAGGCGAGATCGAGCAGCGGCGTGACGTTGATCTCGCTTAGCGTCGTCAGATTATTGCGCTGCGAGTAACGTCTCATTTGCGAAACGCGGATTCACGCACGTTGTGGTCGACATACTTGTGCTCGAACTCGGAGGCGAGCTCGGCAGCGAAGTTGTCCATCTCGACAATGATTCCGCGAATGCTGGTGACGAGAAAATTGTAACCAAACATGGCCGGGATAGCGACGCAGAGCGCGGTGACTGTGGTGATGAGCGCGCCAGAAACGCCCGGTGCCATCGAGGCAAGGTTCGGCGCGCCAGCTTCAGCCACGCCGGTAAAAGCGTCCATTACTCCCCAGACCGTGCCAAGTAATCCGAGAAAGGGCGAACCGCTTACCGCGGTGGCCAGCAAAATCATCTGTGATTCCAGAGCAAGCGCCGTCTCGCCCACTGCTCGTTCCATGGCGGCGTTTACCGCACCCATTTGCGCCGGCGAAATTTTATCGGCGATCTCGAGTCGTGCGCGAAAGGTGCCATCCACTTCCGCTGAACCGAGAAGATGAAATGTCATTTCCTCGCATCCGGCGCGATATACATTAAACACCGGCGAGCCCGGAAATCGTGCGTTCTTCTCAAACAAACGAAGCGGTTGTCGATCTTGCCGAAACTTTGCAAGGAACCGGGCGTTCTGTCGCCGCGCGAAGCGGATCACGCGCAACTTCGTGATCATGATCGACCAACTGAAGATCGAAACGAGGGCAAGAAGAGAGAGAACGAGCTTGCCTGCGATCGTCGCGTGATCGAACGCAAAAAGGAGGCCGCCTGCTGCTAGCAATGTCGCAATGAGCATCTCCGCGTCACTGCGCAAGTAATAGCGCCGTTTC
>Ga0193729_1001746_pt1 | contig 11007 bp, 6 predicted proteins | sample U1c2metaG_FD_143036 | JGI IMG/M metagenome (GOLD analysis project Ga0193729, IMG submission 143036) | Soil microbial communities from a riparian zone of the East river system, Colorado, United States - U1c2 | ecosystem: Environmental > Terrestrial > Soil > Riparian zone | place: USA: East River... | reverse complement strand
ATGCTTCGGCGTATTTTTTTGTCGAGGGCCAAATCAGACGCCAGGGCTGAGTTTTAATTGTCTCGCTGAATTGCTTGATGTTCTCGCCGGCCGGCTGGAGCTCGGTTGTCGCTACCTTTAATTTCTCTGACGACGACCGTAGGTTTTGCAGGGTCACTTTGATGTTGTCGTTCTCGGTTAGGCTGGTGCTGATTTTTTCGATGTTGGTAAGCGAGTGCGTAAGGGCGCTATCCGGCGCGGTCAGACCGGAGAGGTGTTCGCCGAACGTCTTGAACTGGGTGAGAGCGAGATTCAGTTCGGAGTTTTCGTCGGTGAGCTTATTGAGATTTTGGGCGGTGTTCTGAAGGTCTTTCATGGTGTTGGTTGCTTCGTTGGCAACCGGTTTGATGACCTCAAGCATTTTGGCCGCGGCCTCGCTAAGATCGGGTGTGCGCTCGCCTGAAAAGCTTTCGCCGTTCCCCGCTCGACCGGACTCTTGTGTGCCCTGGGTAAAATCGATTGCCATATCGCCTAACAAACCGAGCTGAATCATCTGGACCTTGGAGTCGCGATAAAGCCTGGCGTTCTTGTCTACCTGCACATCAACGCGCGCTTCAAATCGCGGAGTTGGGGAGGGGCTGGCACCCGGTTCGGAGGGATGAATCGCCGCCGCGGCTTGCTGCGCCTGTTTTTCTTCGGCAGAGGTAAGTGGTGAATACAGCTTTTGGACCTGACCAATCTTCCGACCGGCCAGCATTACCACCGCGCCCTGTTTAATTCCGGCGGCATTATCGAAATACACCTTGTAGGTGACCAGCGGCCGAAACAATCCCGGCGCGCCGAGCAATACCAAAAGAAACGCGATCACGCCGATCGTGCCGATCACCAGCAAACCGGTCAGGATTTCATTTCTTTGTAATTGCATCGAGTGAGCCTTCCAGAATCGGGCCTTCCGTGCTGCCGCTCAAGAACTGTGCGACCACCGGGTTCTTAGATTCTTTAAATTCTTTTGGTTCGCCTTCTTCAATAATCTTTCCCTCGTACAGCATAGCCATTCGCGTTGCGATGCGAAAGGCGCTCTCCATTTCGTGTGTCACCGTGATGGAGGTCGCCTTCGATTTCTCAGTGAGGCTGATGATCAATTCGTCGACAACCGTGGCAATGACCGGGTCGAGTCCTGCTGAAGGCTCGTCCAGCAGGATCAACTCAGGCTCGAGCACGAGGGCCCGTGCGAGGGCGACGCGCTTCCGCATGCCGCCGCTCAGCTCGTCTGGCAAGAGGTCCTTGGAATCCTTCATGCCGACGAGGTCCAGTTTTTCGTCGACGATCTTGTCAATCTCGCTCCGCGATTTGTCGGTAAGCTCTTCCAGCGACAGCGCCACATTCTCGCGAACCGTGAGCGAGCTTAATAATGCGGAATATTGATAGACCATCCCGATGTGCTGTCGCACCTGTTGAAGTTTTCTGCGCTTCAGGCGGTTGATCTCAAATTGTTTGAAAAAAACCGAGCCGGAATCCGGGCGAAGTATGCCAAGAATCAGGCGCAAAATTGTGCTTTTGCCACTTCCGCTCTGGCCCATGATTACCAGCCGCTCCTGCGGCTGCACGTCAAGTGAGACACCTTCGAGCACCTGTTTTTGTTCGAACTGCATGTGCACGTCGCGCAGTTCAACCATGTTCGACGGAGTGCTCACGTCGGATAGAAATTGGTGTAGATGACATTATAAACCGTGTCGAAACCGATCACGGCTGTGATAGCGGTGACCACGCTGGAAGTCGTGTTCGTGCCGACCCCAGCGGCGCCACCCTTCACAGTCAGTCCCCGGTAGCAGGCGATCGAGGCGATGAGCAGACCGAACATAAAGCTCTTCAATATCCCGGTGATGATATCGCGAATGAGCAATGAATCTTTTACCAGATCGAGAAAATACGGAAATGCGATGCTGAAATACGCCTTACAAACCAGGCTGCTCGCAAACACGGCTGCAAGGTTCGAAACCGTGGAGAGACATGGAGCCAGGAGAAACAGCGCGAGCATTCGCGGCGCTGCCAGAAACCGCAGCGGCCCGATGCCCATGGCCTCAATCGCTTCGACTTCCTCATTGACCTGCATCGTGCCCAGTTCCGCTGTAAACGCGGCGCCGATACGCGCGGCGAGCATAATCCCGGTAAGCAGGGGTCCCAGTTCGCGGGTAAAAGCAATGGCCACCAGGCCGGGAATGAGCCGCTCCGTTCCGAAGCGTTGGAGCTGATAGCCCGTCAATAGCGCCATTGTCAGTCCGAGAAAAAACGAGACGAGCCCCACGAGCGGCACCGAATCCACACCAGCCCGGACGCCCTCGCGGAAAAAGCTGGCTGCGCGGAATGGGGCGCGTCGCTGCTGCACGCGCTCCATGGTTTCCTGGAACGTGTTTGCGATGAACCAGAAAACGCTGCCGACCTCGCGCAGAAAACTGCGACGTGCTTCAGCATTAGGCATGGACGAGACATTGCCTCACTTCGCGATGGGGAAAAGCGCAAACTTGCTCGCGCCGATGTAGCACAGCCATCTTGGCTGTGGGGCCGGCGGGCATCTTGCCTGCCGTATGTTGACCAGGCGTGGACGCCCGGTCACCCCACAGGGATGAGCTCAATGCACATCGATGGTCTCAAACGCTTCGACATTTCGCAGGCCCCGGCGTTACGTTTGAATCCATGAAAGTTGCCCGAGCTTGCGCAGCCAATTGCTTCTTTGCTTTCATGCTCTTTAATGCTGCGGCGGAGGGGTTAGCCCAGGAAGCTGAGCGGTCTATCAAACTGGCATCGGAAATACGGCCCGATAACAATCCAAACATGGAAACAAAGAAAATTGGACTCGCGATTCACGGCGGCGCCGGAACCATCGACCGTGCCAATATGACGCCGGAAAAAGAGAGAAAGTATCGCGCGGGACTGGAACGGGCGCTTGCGGCTGGTTACGACATTCTGAAACGCGGCGGATCGAGCCTCGACGCGACGGAAGCAGCCGTGCGTGTGCTCGAGGACGATCCACATTTCAATGCGGGCAAAGGGTCAGTGTTTACAAGCGCTGGTACGAACGAAATGGACGCAGCGATCATGGACGGGAAAACGCTTGCCGCCGGCGCCGTCGCCGCTCTGAAGTACGTAAAGAATCCAATTAGCCTGGCCCGGCTGGTCATGGAGAAATCCGGTCACGTAATGATGGATGGCGAAGGCGCGGAGGCGTTCGCAAAGGAGAACGGAATTGAACTCGTGGACGCGAAATATTTTTTCACCCAGGAGCGATGGGACGCTTTGCGGAAAATGAAAGCCGCTGAGAAACATCGAACCGGCCGTGCCGGAAAGGCCTTTGTAATTACCGATCAAGATCGACACGGAACCGTGGGCGCGGTGGCGCTGGACAGAAATGGCAATCTCGCGGCTGCGACCTCAACCGGTGGCACTACAAACAAGCGCCCGGGCCGCGTGGGTGATTCGCCGATCATCGGCGCAGGAACTTATGCGAACGATGCGACGTGCGCTGTCTCCGCGACGGGCGACGGCGAGTATTTCATCCGGGCGACCGTCGGGCACGATGTCTCGGCGCTGATGGAATATCGGGGAATGGCCCTCAACGAAGCGGCACAAGCGGTGCTCGATAAAGTCGCCAAACTCGGCGGCACCGGTGGACTGATCGCAATCGATCGTCAGGGCAACATCGCTTTGCCATTTAATACCTCAGGAATGTATCGCGGGTATGTCGATTCAAACGGCAAGTTTGTCGTGGAGATTTACAAATGATTTTGTGATTCGTTAAAGCGTTGAACCGTTGAACTGGAAACAGGATTTGTCATTCTGATCCCGCAACGTGAGAGAAGAATCTCGGATCAGTTCTTCCACTACCGCTAAAGTGACAGTCAGAGATGTTTCGCTTCACTCAACATGACAAGATGGCGCTGTAACGCTTCAACGCTTTAACCTGTTTAACGCTTCAACGTTCCACCCATGCTCCCGCCCTTCACTGTCGTCATTCCCTGCTACAACGAAGCTGCGCGCATCGGGGGAACGTTGCGATCGACCCTAGATTATCTCACTGCCAACGCCCCAGAAAGCGAATTGATCGTGGTGAATGATGGATCAACCGACGCAACCGCAGCCATCGCGCGCGAAAAATTGGATGGCGCGAGGATCCGAACCCGATTGCTCGAAAATTTTCCGAATCGTGGCAAGGGCGCCGCGGTCCGCTCGGGATTGCTCGCCGCGCAAAAACCAATCGGTCTTTTTTTTGATGCCGACCTCTCCACGCCACTTGGAGAGACGCCGAAACTAATCGAACCGATTGCAAACGGAGAAGTTGATATTGCTTTTGGTTCGCGCGCTCTGGATCGCAGCTTAATCGGAGTCCATCAACCCTGGCGGCGCGAGCAAGGGGGTCGTGTTTTCAATCTTCTTGTGCGCGTTGCAACCGGTCTGCCATTTTGGGACACCCAATGCGGGTTCAAGGCGTTTCAGCTCGATGTTTGCCGGCCAATTCTGGAGGCAGCGCATGTGAATGGTTTTGCGTTCGATGTTGAGCTGCTTTTTCTCGCCAATCGCGCCGGATTGCGCGTTCGGGAAATTCCGGTCCGCTGGAACCACGCTGAAGGAAGCAAAGTTAGTTTCTTTCGTGACAGCCTCCGGATGTTACGCGAAGTCATCGCGATGCGAGCCCATCTGTAGCCGCTTCGCTGCGCGAAGCGAGGCGCCAGCTGTTTCGAAGCCGCAGGTCACGCGTCTCATAGAGACGCAGCTACAGGAATTGCCGCTGCTTTTCTTTCGCGTGGCACGGCCTAAATTATTTTTTCTTTCATGCAGTCACTTCAATTTCACCCTGCGGTTGCGCGGTGGTTCGAACAAACGTTCGGCACACCGACCGAACCGCAATTGCGCGGCTGGCCGGCAATACAATCGGGTCGGCACGTCCTGATTTCTGCGCCGACGGGTTCCGGCAAAACGCTGGCGGCGTTCCTTGCTTCACTGGACGCGTTGTTCCGCGCAGGCGCGGAGGCTGATTTGCCAGATGAAACCCAAGTAGTTTACGTCTCCCCGCTTAAGGCGTTGAGCAACGATATCCGCAAAAATCTTCAAGAGCCGCTTACTGGAATTCGCTCCCTGTTGTGCGAGGAAAATGGGCGCGAGATCGATGTGCGCGCCGAAGTGCGCACTGGCGATACGACTGCCGCGCAACGTCAGGCGCTGATTAAAAAGCCGCCGCACATCCTCGTTACGACGCCAGAGTCGCTGTATCTGCTGCTCACTTCCGAATCGGGCCGGCGGATGTTGAGCACGGCGCGAACGCTGATCCTGGATGAGATTCACGCTGTCGTCGACGACCGGCGCGGCGCGCATCTCGCGTTGAGCGTCGAACGCCTGGCCGCGCTGACGAAAAATCCGCTCCAACGAATCGGTTTATCTGCGACGCAGAAACCGATTGAAGAGGTTGCACGTTTCCTCGTCGGCACTTGCGCCGTGGATGGCGCTGGCAATCCGGATTGCGAGATCATCGACATCGGACATCGTCGTGAATTGGACCTGGCGATTGAGCTCCCGAGTTCACCGCTGGAAGCCGTGATGTCGAACGAAGTTTGGGAGGAAATTTACTCGCGGCTCGCGGAACTGATTCAGGCGCACCGGACTACTTTGGTCTTCGTCAACACGCGTCGGATGGCCGAGCGAGTGACACATCACTTGAGCGAACTTCTTGGAGCTGACGCGGTCACGTCGCATCACGGAAGTCTCTCGGCAAAGCTACGGCTCGACGCCGAAGATCGATTGAAACGCGGCGAGCTCAAAGCACTAGTCGCCACGGCTTCACTGGAGTTGGGTATCGACATCGGCTCGGTTGATCTCGTCTGCCAGTTGGCCACAACGCGCTCAATTGCAACATTGCTCCAACGCGTCGGTCGTGCCGAGCATAAACCTGCCCGCAATGCTTCGCCTGGCGATGCAGACGGGCGCGGTGGTTTGCCGAAGGGACGAATCTTTCCGCTGAGTCGCGACGAATTGGTGGAGTGCGCGGCGCTTCTGCGCTCGGTTCGGCGCGGTGAGCTTGATCGGCTCCTTATTCCGGAAAAGCCGCGCGATGTGCTCGCCCAACAGATTGTCGCTGCCAGTTCAGCTGAGGATTGGGATGAGAATAAGCTTTTCGAATTAGTTCGCGCGGCGTGGCCTTATCGAAATCTGACGCGCGGAGAGTTCGACAGCGTTGTGAAAATGTTGGCCGAAGGTTTTAGCACGAAACGCGGCAGGCGATCAGCGCTAATTCATCACGACGCGATCAATCATCGCATCCGCGGCCGGCGCGGGGCGCGACTGACCGCGCTCACTTCCGGCGGAGCGATTCCCGACAACGCCGACTATCGCGTAATCCTCGAGCCCTCTGAAACGTTCGTCGGCACCGTGAACGAAGATTTCGCCGTCGAAAGTTTGGCTGGTGATATCTTCCAGCTCGGCAACGCGTCGTGGCGAATTCTGCGCGTGAATTCCGGCGTGGTTCGAGTCGAAGATGCGAAAGGTCAGCCACCTGGAATTCCATTTTGGCTGGGTGAAGCACCGGCACGCACCGCTGAGCTTTCGCAAGCTGTTTCGAATTTTCGCGTGGAGATCGAGAAACTGCTCAGCGACGGCAAGGACGTTCGCGAGTGGATCGTCTCTGAAATGAGGCTCCCGACAGACGCTGCTCAGCAAGTTGCGGATTACTTCGCCGATACTTATCGAGCCCTCGGTGCTCTTCCGTCACAGCAAACGCTTGTGATGGAGCGTTTTTTCGATGAATCGGGCGGGATGCAACTCGTTTTGCACACGCCTTTCGGCAGCCGAATCAATCGTGCCTGGGGTCTGGCGTTGCGAAAACGTTTTTGCCGCTCGTTTAATTTTGAACTGCAAGCGGCCGCCACCGACGACGCCATCGTGATTTCGCTCGGGACGCAGCATTCATTTCCGCTGGATGAGGTTTTCCGTTATTTGAATTCGAAAACTGTCCGCGACCTTCTCGTTCAAGCGTTACTCGACGCGCCGATGTTCACGATTCGTTGGCGCTGGAACGCGACACGTTCGCTTGCCGTGCCACGGTTTCGCGGCGGCGCAAAAATCGCAGCGCCTTTGCAGCGCATGGAATCGGAAAACCTTTTGGCCGCAGTTTTTCCAGACCAGCTCGCGTGTCTTGAGCACATCGTTGGTGACCGCGAAATTCCGGATCACCCGCTAGTGAGGCAGACAATTGACGACTGTCTGACCGAAGCGATGGACATCGATGGTCTCGAAGAAGTTCTGCGCAGAATTGAACAGGGGGAGATCCGCTGCATCGCGCGCGATCTGCCGGAACCATCGCCGCTCGCCTCAGAGATTTTAAATGCGCGGCCGTACGCATTTTTGGATAACGCGCCTCTCGAAGAGCGTCGTACGCAAGCCGTTTACACGCGACGCGCTTCCGAAAGAAATGGGGGCGATGGCCTTGGCATTCTCGACGCTGCCGCAATTGAAAAAGTCGAAAAAGAAGCGTGGCCTGAAGCGACAAATGCAGACGAATTGCATGACGCGTTGATGTTGCTCGGTGTCATGACCGAAGAGGAGATTCAGCGAACGTCGGGTGGCGAAAGTGCACAAGCGCTGATGATGACGCTCGTGACTGAAAATCGAGCGACGCGTTTGCTTGTTCCCCGGCAAGATTTGAACGGCCGCGAGGCTTTGGAGTGCGGAGATCCCGCGGCTGCGGGACCGCTTTCAAAGCGCGGACATGTCCGCGCACTCCAAAACGCTGACGTGACTACAACGTTCTGCATCGCTGCGGAACGCCTACCAATGCTACGAACGATTTATCCGGATGCGGATGTTCATCCTGAGTTGAACGCGCCGGAGTCTGCGCAAAAACAAAGTTGGGAACGATCTAATGCGATTCGTGAGTTGCTTCGCGGCCGAATGGAGGTGTCCGGACCGATGACGGTCACCGACCTCGAAAGTATTCTCGGTCTGCCGCGATCAGAAATCGACGCTGGTCTGCTTGGGCTCGAAGGCGAAGGTTTTGTTCTCCGCGGGAAATTTCATCCGAACGCAACGGAACAGGAATGGTGCGACCGACGATTGCTGGCCCGAATTCACCGGCTAACGATCGATCGATTGCGCGCGGAAATTCAGCCGGTCTCGATTCAGGATTTTTATCGGTTTTTGTTTGCATGGCAGCGAGTCGATGTCGATCGGGGCGTCGAAGGCCCGGAGGGGCTGCAGTCCGTATTGGAACAACTCGACGGCTGCGAGTTGCCGCTGGCGGCTTGGGAGTCGGCGGTGCTGAGCGCCCGCGTCAGAGATTATGATCCTGAATGGCTTGATCGACTTTGTTTCTCGGGTCGCGTCGGCTGGGGGCGTTTGAGTTCACCGCAACATACGAACGCGCGCGCGGCTGCGCCCCTGCGGACGAGCCCAATCGCGCTCTATCAACGCGAAAACCTCGAAAACTGGCTCTGCCTCGCTCCGGCAAGATCGACAACGGAGCCGGCGGGAGCCGAGCGACGTAGACGGGAAAGCCCGAGAGGGTTTGCGAGCGGGGACGCGAGCAAATCAATTGAACTTTCGTCGGCGACGCAAGGGGTGCGTGACGCGCTCGCCGTCGGGGGCGCATTATTCTTTACGGAATTAGTTCGTCGAGCTGGCTTGCTTCCGTCGCAGGTTGAGGAAGCGCTTTCGGAGCTTGCGGCTCTTGGCTTTGTTACATCCGACAGCTTTGATGGTTTGCGTGCCCTACTGATTCCGTCGAACAAGCGGCCGACTTTTAGACGAAATGAAGGAAAGCGTCGCCGCAAGACGAATCTTGCCAGTATCGAGTTTGCTGGACGCTGGTCATTGCTGAGAGGGGAGATGATCTCGCAAGTATCGGGGAATGGCGCGGAAAGCTCCGCGCGCTATTCAGCGCTGGAAAAATTTGCGCGGGTGTTACTGCGACGTTACGGCGTCGTCTTTCGTCGATTGCTTGAGCGCGAAAGTTTTCCAATTTCGTGGTACGAGCTAGGGCGAATTTATCGGCGGTGGGAAGCACGCGGGGAGATTCGCGGCGGCTATTTTGTTGGCGGAGTCAGTGGCGAACAATTCGCCTTACCGGAAGCGATCGGCTTGCTGCGTTCGATTCGCAAAGCACCGTCAAATGGCAAACTGCTCACGCTCAGCGCTGCGGATCCGCTAAACTTGCAAGGCATTCTCACGCCTGGATCAAAAATTGCCGCATTCACCGCAAACCGCGTTTTGTTTTGCGATGGCTTGCCAGTCGCGGCGCTCGAGACCGGGGAAATTCGCAAACTTTCCGATGCATCCGTTTCTGATTCGCAAATTGAAACGGCTCTACGAGTGGGGAAACTGCGGCCGTCATTGCGGCCTTATTACAAATAGAAATCGGCGCGGTCTGCTGTAGCCGCTTCGCTGTGCGAAGCGCGGCGCTGAATTGTTTGGTACACTGGGCCCACGCGTCTCACAGAGACGCGGCTACAATTATTTCTTAACGACCTCGGCGTTCTCGATCATGGCGATGCCGCCACGCTCGGCCAGTTTGCCTTTCACAGTGATGTTCTTACCACAGTACTCTGCGAGTTGATCGTTGATTGGCTTGTGTTCGCCAACGACCAGATATGCTTTCCCCTCGCTTACGATGCCGACCGGCCCGCCGCTCTTGATGCACTTTGCCCCGCAGGACTGGCCATGTTTCTCGCCGACGGCATTGTGATCGACGTAGCACATCATATCGATCACTTCCCCGGTCACTTCTTTGGAAGCAGCCGCGTCGCCGGCGCCTGCCGCGCCGGAGCCAGTCGAAGGCGGGTGCTCGTGCTCTTGCGCCATCGCCAGCGGTGCGCACGCCAAACCTGCAATGAAGATCGCAGTCACCGCAACTCTCAAGACGGTAGGTTTATTTGTTGAATTAAACATGATACAAATGTGAGCCGCTCTGCGCGTTGGTCAATCGTCACCAAGCTAAAAATGACAAATGCGGAATACCGCATACACGCCGACTCGCTGAGCGCTTTTGTCATTCGAGCTTCGTCATTGATTCGTCATTCGTCATTCGGATTTCGTCATTACTTCTGCTTCTCGATCAGATCAGCAAACTGATCGAAAAAATACGAGGCATCATGCGGCCCGGGCGCGGCTTCGGGATGATATTGCACGCTAAAGATCGGCAGTTCTTTGTGGCGCATTCCCTCCACCGTGCCGTCATTTAAATTGATGTGCGTGATTTCTACGTCGGAAGGAAGCGTCTCCGGGTCGACGGCAAATCCGTGATTTTGCGCAGTGATGGCAACTTTGCCGGTGCGCAAATCTTTTACCGGTTGATTGGCCCCGCGATGGCCGAATTTCAATTTGAACGTCGACCCGCCGAAGGCAAAGCCAAGAATTTGATGGCCGAGACAGATCCCGAAGATCGGTTTTTTGCCCATTAAATCGTGCACGGCTTTGTGCGCGTAAGGAAGCGCCGCTGGATCGCCCGGGCCGTTGGAGAGAAAAATTCCGTCGGGCTCGAGAGCGAGGACTTCCTCGGCTGACGTGGTCGCCGGGACAACGGTCACTTGGAAGCCTTTCTGTCGCAGCAGACGCAGAATGTTTTGCTTCATCCCATAATCGTACGCCGCAATTCGAAATCGAGTTGGCGGCAGCGCGCGCCTTTCTTCACCATCGTTTGCCTGCGGGAGCGACCATGGTGCGCTTAGTTTGTCCTCCGGGTCCCACCGGTAAATTTTTTTTGTTGTCACCTCGCGGACGTAATCCATCCCGATCACGCCCTCACCCTCGATTGCCATTTTGGTTGCTTCCTCAGACGAAATCTCCTCTGTCGTCAGACACGCTTTCATCGCGCCGCGGGTGCGCAGATGCCGAGTGAGCGCGCGAGTGTCGATTCCTTTCGCGCCGGGGATATTCCATTTTTGCAAGTACTCATCGAGCGACATTTCGGAGCGCCAGTTGCTCGGGACCTCTGTCAATTCTTCTATGACGAACCCACGCACGTGAGGTGACGAGCTTTCCTCATCGAGC
>Ga0193729_1001745_pt1 | contig 11018 bp, 11 predicted proteins | sample U1c2metaG_FD_143036 | JGI IMG/M metagenome (GOLD analysis project Ga0193729, IMG submission 143036) | Soil microbial communities from a riparian zone of the East river system, Colorado, United States - U1c2 | ecosystem: Environmental > Terrestrial > Soil > Riparian zone | place: USA: East River... | reverse complement strand
AACCTTGTCGATTCAGATCTGTTCAACAGCACCGTGAACCTGGAAGGCGTGGCTATTCGAGCCGGGTACATGTTCGCTGATGCCGTGGTCTTTAACCTCACGTGGGCCTACGCGTGGCGCATCGATGACTCAATCGGCACCGGCGGAATTGGGGACAACATTAGTATCAATCCGGTGGATCAGTATCAAATATTCCAAGCGGATCTGAGTTTTAAATTCTAGTCCGGTTAGGTCAATCAAAGCCCGCCGCGGGAATTTCCCGCGGCGGGCTTTTTGCTAACGGTCGCGGTTTTGCCACAGAAACGTAACAGTAATTGTTTTGCCCGGAGGCTTGTTGATTCTTACGGTTGCTGCTAACCGGGAATGCAGGCGTCCACCTTTCCTCCCAGGGATTCGGCGCGAATTTTCGCCGCCCAACAACGTTTCTCATTTGGGAAATCACCAGAGCAACTGCCGGTACCGAGGCGTTATCGCACCGGCTGGATCTCCGACACGCATCTGGGCACGCGCGGATGCAATGCCACAGCGTTGCTCGATTTTCTTCGCGAGAACGACTTCGAGACGCTCTACGTTGTGGGGGATCTCATCGATATCTGGTCGCTACGTCGCGGAATTTATTGGCCGCAGCAACATAACGACGTCATCCAAAAAATCCTGCGCAAAGCGCGCAAGGGCACTCGCGTAATTTATATTCCGGGAAATCACGACGAGCTAGTAACCAGCTTCTTCGGTGCTTATGGGAACATCGACATCAAGGAGAACGCCGTTCATGTGACGGCCTGTGGAGAACGCATTTTAATCATTCACGGACACGAACTGGATGCGGTGGTGCAAAATGTGAAGTGGCTGGCATTCGCTGGCGACGTTGGCTATCAATTCTTGCTCTCGCTGAATCCGCTCATCAATTTCGTCAGACGACGGTTCGGTCTGGGGTACTGGTCGCTTAGCGCGTATGCAAAACGGCGGGTGAAAGACGCCGTCAGCTTCATCGGCAAATTCGAAGCTGCTGTCGCGCATTATGCGGAACGCTATCACGTAGATGCTGTTCTCTGCGGCCATATCCATAGCCCGGCCATTCGGGAATTTGGCAAGGTCACATATTACAACTGCGGTGATTGGGTAGAGAGTTGCTCGGCACTTGTTGAGGGCGAGGACGGCAGCATCTCGCTGGTCAGCTATGATCCATTCTCGGCAACTCACGCCGGAAGAGGGCAAACAGTCGATTCACCGGGGCGCAAAGAAAGTATGCTGACTAGTTAAGCCTCGAAGCCGTCGATTCTTGTTATCGCTTCCCCGCTTCAACGTTTAACTGTTTAACGAACCACGCGGGCTTCCCCGGTTGTTACTGGATCGTCACGCCCTTTTGACAATTCGTAACCTGACGCATTGCACGGACGGGTTTATCGAATGTCTAGCTATGAATGTGATTACAGTGAGGAGAACGGTCTTCAGAAGTGCAAACAAGAGATCGAGAGGGCGTCGATCGCTCCATGAATTAACCCGCGCCTACTTTGCGAGGGAAAACAGTTTGGAGTTTGTAGTCGAGGCGCTGTTCTTTGCGATAATCGTGGCGATCTCAGCCTGGCCAATCCTTTCAGCCGCCGGCGCACTACACGAATTCTTCCAGCGCGCACTGACTTAATCGTTAAGGTGGATTGGCTTCTCCTGAAGACGATGGAAATCGCCGAAGGCGCTAGTTGATTCCCGTTAACACACCGCCGCTGCTAAGACCGGCGGCAGAGCCGCTCCCCCAAAGGGTTAAGGACAACGCGTTCCACCTGCGTCTCGTTGCCAACGCGAAAATCTCGACAGCAAGCTCATCGCGTTTAGCATGTTGGCCTTGTGCCAAACAACGGTCCAGTAGCAAACAATCGGGAAATTGAACGCAAATTTTTGCTTAAACGGCTGCCCGATAAACTGAAGGGCTCGCGGTGCTATGTTATCGAACAAGGTTATCTGGCGAGCGAACCCGCAGGCAGACAGGTCCGTCTCCGCAAAAAAGGCACGACCGCATCGCTAACTTTCAAGGTGGGCCGCGGCGGACACCGGGAAGAACGCGAGATCAGACTCAGCCGAAAACAGTTCGCCGCGCTTTGGCCAGGGACTGCTGGAAGACGATTGCGCAAGGTGCGCTGCGAAATTCCCTGGAAAAATCTACTCATTGAGATTGACATTTATCAGAGCAGACACGCCGGTCTCGTAGTAGCGGAAGTGGAATTCCCCGACCGCGCCACCTGCCGAAAATTCAAGCCGCCTTCCTGGTTTGGACGAGAGGTAACCGGAGAAAAACGTTACAGCAACGTGCGACTCGCCAATGAGTAAGTAGGAAAGCTTATGGGCTTCCGTTTGAAATTACGCGAACCATTGCCAGACGGACTGAAAAGAGTCTTCCGGGAACAGATCGAGTTTGCTCTGGAGTTGTGTCGGCACCCCGCAAAACAACGGGGTATCACCGTACACGAAGTGCGTAAGCACCTTAAAAAGCTGCGGGCGGCGATGCCTCTTGCCATTCCCGAAGTCGGCAGGGACCGGCATACGCGTGAGGACCGCTGCGTGCGCAGAATCGGACGGCTTGTTTCGGACTTGCGCGATGCGCAAGTGCGGCTGCAAACACTCATTCAATTGCGCGACGAGACTGCAAAAGGGCCACACGACAGCCCATTTCCGCGCATCGAAGAATTATTGTCGCTGGAACGTGAAAGTTTTTCCGCAGCGTTTGCCGGCTGGCAAAAACAAGCCATTCCACAACTGGAACGCGTGGAAACGCGTCTATTGAAATGGCCGCTGGAGGGTTTGACCTGGAAGCAAGTTTACGGTGCGGTGGGAAAGATCTACAAGCGAGGCCAACGCCGCCTCGCAAAAACAATTAACGACCCGGACCCGGAAAATTTTCATGCCTGGCGCAAGCGAGTGAAAGATCTCTGGTATCAGTTGCGCATTTTGCAGCCGCTTAATCGCGTGGTTCTCACAGAGATGGCCCACGACGCGGAAGTTCTGGGCGAGTTACTGGGGCGCGAGCACGATTTGAATTTTCTTTGGGCGCGCCTGGAGAAGGAAAGCGGCGATGAAACGCTCCGTGACGAACTCGCACAACTCGAGAAGCTAATCCGTAAACAAGGCAAACGATTGCGCACAAATGCGCTCGAACTTGGGCGACGTTTCTATGCCGAGCCCGCGAAGGCTTTCGCTAAACGGATCTCGATCTTCGTGGGTAAACGGAAATGAGCGATTCCTTACTGGTCTTGGTAGCAGTCGAGGTACTTGATTCCGGACCCAGTGTTGAAAATGACCACGCGTTCACCGGAACCAATTTCGCCAGCGGAACAGAGCGACTTTAGAGCAGCGAAGCACGCGGCAGCTTCGGGCGCAACGAAGAGACCTTCGCTTGATCCCACTTCGCGGGCTATTCGGATCATTTCTACGTCATCAATAGCGATGGCGCCGCCGTTCGATTGACGAAGAATATTCAGGATCAGGAAATCGCCGATCGCTTTTGGAACACGCAGACCAGAAGCAATTGTGTGCGCGTTTGGAAATTCCCCAGCGCTTTTTTCTCCGGCTTCGAACGCGCGAACGATTGGCGCGCAACCAGTGGCCTGCACCGCGAACATGCGCGGACGCTTTGTCCCGATCCAGCCGAGCGCCTGCATTTCATCGAACGCTTTCCACATTCCAATGAGCCCGGTCCCGCCGCCGGTGGGATAAAGAATTAAATCGGGCAATTCCCAGTTGAATTGCTCCGCTAATTCATAACCAAGAGTTTTTTTTCCCTCGACGCGATACGGTTCTTTAAGCGTGGACACGTCGAACCAGCCTTCCTTTGTTTTGCGCCGCGCGATCTCAGCGCCACAATCCGTGATTAATCCGTTGATCAACGTCACATGAGCGCCCAATTCACGGCACTCGATGATGTTCGCGCGCGGTGTATCGCGCGGCATGAATATGTGTGCTTCCAGACCGGCCCGAGCCGCGTAGGCGGCAAGCGCTCCGCCAGCATTACCGGCGCTGGGGACGGCGAGCTTGGTTGCTCCGAGGTGTTTTGCCATGGACACGGCAACACTCATCCCACGCGCCTTGAAACTCTGTGTTGGATTTAGCGATTCGTCCTTGATCCAGAGATCGATGTCGCCACGAAGTTTTTCTGCTCGCAATAGTGGTGTTCCGCCTTCGCCTAATGACACCGGCTCAACATCGCCAGGCAACGGCAGCACTTCGCGATAGCGCCATAATGATTTCTCCCGTGTCGCCAGTGTCTCGCGCTTCAGCGTCCGACCCGCAGCGGCGAGATCGATGATAGCAAAGAGCGGTTTGTGGCAGGAAAGACAAAGATTCTGCAGACGTGACCACGGATACTGAAGGCCGCATGCGCTGCATTCAAGGTGCGTGACAAACATGGGACAATAAAGCGTAGCACGTTTGCGGCTTGTGGTAGATTTGCCGAGATGGATTTGATGACACTGACTGAAATTCGCCGGGCGGCACAAAACGGTGGCGTGTCGGCCCGCGTGCATGTGCAAGTGGAAAGCGCAGCGCCCAGGCTCACGCGTGAACAGCAGCCGTACTGCGAACTTACTCTTGCTGATGCGTGCGATCGCATGACGCTGCGCGTCTGGAGCGATCATCCCGCCTACAAAACCTGCAGCGCGCTCACGACCGAAAGTTTCATCGAGCTCTCAGGCGAGTTTCACCGTCACCAGCAATATGGGCTCGAAGCGCGAAAATGGACAGTGCGCCCGCTTACCGATCAGGAAAAAAGCGAATTGCTCCAGGGTCCCACGGAATTGCGCGCCAGGCAGAACGCGGACTGGAAGTTTATTGAGAAAGCGATCAACACGATTACCGATCCGCGCCTGCGCTCCTTATGCGAAGCATTTCTAAAAGAATGGGGTGAGCGGTTTCGTCGCACGGCTGCTGCGCGCAATTATCATCACGCACGCCGGGGCGGACTGGTCGAGCATACGGCTCAAATGATGCGTGTTGCGAAGGAGATCGCGCCGCTTTATCCGCAATTGAATCTTGATCTTCTGGTTGCCGGAATCCTGTTCCACGACTCTGGGAAACTTTGGGAAAATGCTCTGCCCGAAAATGGATTTGTGATGACTTACGACGAGCGCGGCGAGTTGATAGGGCACATCTCAATCGGCCTCGAGCTCGTGAACGCGTTATGGAGAAAAATAAACGCCGAAAATGGGGAGGTCTGGAAAACTCTCCTTCCAGCTTCGGAAGATGTTCGCCTGCACCTTTTACATCTAATCGGAGCACACCATGGCGAGATGGAATTTGGTTCGCCGGTAGCGCCGAAAACGCCCGAAGCGATGGCGCTGCATTACATTGATAACCTGGACGCCCGTCTGGAAATGTTCGCCGCGGGTTACACAACGGCCAAACCGCTGGCCGCGCGCATTTTTGATCGCGTGCGTCCGCTGCCTGGAAATTTAGTAAAATCGCTGGAGAAATTTCAGCAGTCGCAGGATAGCTCGGGGCGAGGCGAACTTCTGTGAAGCACGATAACTGTGTTTAGCGCCAAACGCGCGTTACGCAGCTTGTCATTGTGCGCAAAGCGAAGATGTCGGTGTTCGACGCTCTTTTCCTCCCCGTCGAGTCTATTTCGCCAATTCGCGGAACCAATGCAAGGCGATCGAGGTTTGCGCATCGTTAACCTCATGGCCGCCACGAAAAGTCCCGATTCGAATCCGCTTAAAGCCGGTTCGCTTGATCAAACCCACGACGGCGTATTGCTGCTCCATGGTCGCGATTCTATCCTCGTGCCCGGCACTAAAGTAGATTGGCGTATTAAGAAAGTCTGCGCCGGGCTGCAATCGCGCATATCCGTCACTCAGGTGATCTTCATTTGCGCCGGTAATGTAAATTCCGGTTATGTGACAACCGTATCTCGCGAGAAACGGCGCAACATAACCGACGCCTTTGCCTCCCCCGGAGAACCCTGCGCACGCCATCGGCCACTTCTCCGACCCGGGAAAGCTCCGGTGAAGCGCATCGACGGCAGCCATTGTCATGGACTCGCGCCATGCCACACTGTCATTCTTCGCATGCTGCGGGCCGTCCCCCGCGAGTAACACCCAGCCTTCAGAAAGTCCGACCCTCTGGTAAAACTGAATCAGATCATCTCGATTCTGACGTTTAAAATCGCTCGTGGAGCACGGTATCAAAACAGGCCAGCTCTTCGTTGGATCAAAATTTGCCGGCGTTGCGAGCACGGCCACTGCGTTCGGCGGCACGGGGTTGCCGCCTTGCCCGGCGTACGACTTTTCCTGTGGACTCAGAGGAACATTAGCTCGGACGGTTGAGCCTGGAGAAAAGGGAACGCCCCCGAACTTGTAAGAACCTCCGGCTCCAGCTGCGACTAACGTCCAAAGGACGTTTAGCGTTACGAAGATCTGGCTGGCTATGATGAATTTCTTCAAAAAATCGCGTGGATCTAACGAACGGTCGCTCCGCTCTTTGAATTTGTCGAGCCGAGGCGTCGCTTCGCCTCTGCGAGATAAGCCTCGTCGATTTCAAATCCGATGAATCTCTTTACACCGCAACGCTGCGCAGCGACGGCGGAATTTCCGATACCGAGAAACGGATCGAGCATCGTTTTGATTCGCGAGACGCCGTGCAGTTTGATGCACCATTCGGCGAGCTGAATAGGAAACGTCGCCGGATGCGGTCGCTCCTTTGCACGGCTCTGAATTGTCTCGTAGGGAATCAACCATGTGTTGCCGCGACAGCGTAGATCGCTCCCACGAGCATGCGACCAGCGTGCGATGTTGCTTTTGTCCTGGTACGGTACTCCGAGGGCGAGCCGCTCGATTTCAACTCGTCCGGACTTCGTAAAGTGAAAAATGTGCTCGTGGCAATCGTTAAGAAACCGCTTCGAATTGATTGGCTTGAAATGACCAAACGTTTTTACCGCTGCTTCGACCCTCACCTGGCGCTTCGCGTCCGCCTCTCCTTGGCCAGGGAGAGGATTGAGGTGAGGATCGTTCCGTCTAGTGTCGATCGTAATCGATTTGATCCAGTGAATCGTGTTCTGCAAAAGAAATCCGCCCGAGGCGGACGTCAGCTCGATCACGATTTGGTGGGGCAACATCGGATTCGATGGCGCGGAGCCGACGTTCAGAAAAAAAGATCCGTTCGATCGTAGAATTCGTCGAATTTGTGCTGCCCATTTGGCACACCATTTCAAATACGATTGTCGATCCTGCCGGTCGGCATATTGTCTGTAGCCAATTCCGAGGTTGTAGGGTGGTGAAGTCACAACAAGATCGACACTTTCGTTGGTCAGCCGCGACATTCCTTCGACGCAATCTTGCCGGCGAAGATCAAACTGAGTCATTGACTGAGAATTTGGCGTGATTGAGGCGTTGTACAAGCTGAAAATAGCCTGCTTTCTGTAGTGGCAGCTGCGTCGGCTGCGAAATCAAGGTAATACAGGTGGCACGCCTGCCTCTATAGTCTGCCCGACGTAGCCTGCACTCCCAGATCCAAGCTCGCACCTTTGCGCGAATTCGTTTATTCTCTATCGATGTCGGACAAGCCCTCGAAACTGAAGATCGCCGATCGCGAGTTCACCTCGCGTTTGCTGGTTGGCACAGGCAAATTCGCGTCGAACGAATTGATGCGCGACGCGCTCATTGCCAGCGGGACGGAGCTGGTGACCGTGGCGCTCAGGCGCGCAGATATCTCCGGCAAGCACGATCCGTTTGCAAACATTCTCGATTTCATCGATCCAAAACGTTTTCTTCTTTTGCCCAACACGAGCGGTGCGCGCAACGCGGACGAAGCGGTGCGCCTGGCGCGGCTGGCCGCAAGCGCGGGCTTGCCAAAATGGATCAAGCTCGAGATTCACCCGGACCCGCGTTATTTGCTGCCCGATCCGGTGGAGACCCTCGCTGCTGCGGAAATTTTGGTGAAAGAAGGATTCACGGTTCTTCCCTATATCAATGCCGATCCAGTACTCGCTAAACGATTGCAGGACATCGGCACCGCCACCGTAATGCCGCTCGGTTCGCCGATCGGCAGCAACCGCGGGATCGAGGCGCGCCCGCAAATTGAGATCATTATCGAGCAAGCCACCGTGCCCGTAGTCGTGGACGCGGGGATCGGCGCGCCAAGTCACGCCGCTGAAGCGATGGAGATGGGCGCCGATGCGGTTCTGGTTAATACAGCAATCGCAATTGCTTCCGATCCGATCCGCATGGCCAAAGCGTTTAGAAAAGCCATTGAGGCAGGTCGCGAAGCACGAGAAATCGGATTAGCCGAAAAACTGGACGTCGCGGCAGCGACCAGTCCGTTGACAGGATTTCTGACTCGATAACCCCGCTACAGCGTCGTCTCACTTACCAGCGCTTCTCGATGTCTGATGCCGCGTCTCGTCTCCTTCTGCAATCGTTTCAGGCGGCTCGACAATGCGGCCTTTGCCGCGGAATTCATGCGATCGATAAATAGAATCCCATTGAGATGATCGCCTTCGTGTTGAATCGCGCGTGCAAGAAATCCGCTCGCTTCGATTTCGATTGTGCGGGCTTCCAAAGTTTGCGCGCGCACAATCACTGACTTCGCCCGTTCGATGTCGCCGGTGATTTCCGGAAAACTTAAACAACCTTCTACTCCCACTTCGTTTGCGCCACGCAGCTCAATTTCCGGATTGATTAACACCAGCGGCATCGCCGCCTTGGGATCGACGTCTTTGCCGTCCAATTTCAAAGTGCTCGGCCGATCTTCGATTAGCGAAACGTCGAGCACGGTGAGCTGCAAAGCTTCACCGATCTGCTGGGCTGCCAGGCCCACGCCATTCGCCGCGTGCATCGTCTCGATCATGTTTGCGGCCAGCTCGCGAATCCGATCGTCTATGTTCTCGATCGGTTTGCCTTTGGCCCGCAGGATCGGGTCGCCGTACTCCAAGATCTGCAGGATCACTTCTCTTCCCGGGTAAACGCCGGCAAATTTCTCACGCCGGCCAGCTTTAACGCGTCCATGACTTTGATAATCGTGCCAAAGGAGGCCTTCTTGTCTGCTTGGAGCGCAAGCGTGGACTTGCGGGTCTCCGGCAGGTTACGCACGGCGCCTTCCAGTTCATCCGCGCCGATTGCTCGTCCGTCCAATTTGATCTCGTCATTTTGATCGATGCTGACCATAGCGTGTTCAGCCTCACCAGGCTGTTTTTTTGCCGTTTTGGATTCTGGCAGATTAATCTGAACTTCGGGCTGGTCTTTCTTAAAAGTTGTAGAAACGACAAAAAAGATCAGCAGGATGATGAGAATATCGACGAGCGAAACAATGATAATGACGGGCGCCCTTCGTTTTCGTACTGCAAACTTCATGATGTGAAATGCGCCGCGCGTTTCACGCTATCGGCGTCGAAATCGGCATCGAGCTGGCGGCGGATGCTTTTGCCGGCGCGAACTCGCGCGAAGAGCGGCCGTAATAGCATTTGTTAATCAATTCGACGACCAGCGTTTCCATCTCCACTGACATCACTTCCACTTTTCTCGAAAAATAGGTGAACCCGATCAGCGTCGGCACAGCGATCGAAAGCCCGAACACGGTTGCATTCAACGCTTCGGCGATGCCGCGCGAGATCTGACGCGTATCCGATGCCCCAGAGCTCAATCCGAGCTGAGAAAAGACATGCACCAGTCCCGAGACCGCGCCGATCAGGCCGAGCAATGGCGCAATGCCCACAATGACTTCGAGAATAATAAGACCTTTTTCCAGACGCACCATCTCGTGACGGGCGCGTGTTTGAACCGCTTCCACGTTTTCCGACCGTGGACTGCGTAAATATTGCAACGCGACGCGAGCGATCCGCGCCAGTGACGAACCATCGTGGTGCACGATGCGCGACAGCCGCTCCGGGCTTTCACCTGGGGTCAAACGCTCTAATTCGCTCTCGATCAAAGGCGGCAGGACCTTAGTGCGCCGCAAAGCGAGGCCGCGCAAAATCATTATTGTCACCGAAACAATCGAGCACGCCAGCAACGGCCACATGAAAAGGCCGCCCTTCGAGAAGAATCCAAGCACAGTATTCACAGTTTCCGGAGTCTCGATAGTTATCGCGGCAACGATCATCTGTTCGGAAAGATCGTGAACGGAATGTCCATGTCCAATCCTTGCGGAGGCAGCGTGGTAGCTAAGTCATCCGGCATCGGAGGCAATTGCGCGTCCTGAATAGATTGGATGCAAACGTTTGCCAATGCCTCGTTTGATGTGTTTTCGACGATCTTGAGGTTCTTCACATGTCCGCTTCGATCCACCACAAAGACCACGCGAGCCGTGCCGATACTGATTAAGTCGATTTGCCGATCGACAAAGGCGTACCAGCGCGAGCCAATCGCGTCCAAAAGAAACTTTTGATAACGACCAAGCGGGGTTCCCAGCGCATTCACGGAAGAGACGCCGCGGTTCGTAATCCGACCGGAGATCCGCGTCCGCTCTTTTTGAGCCCGGTACGCGGATCGCGTTTGCTGTGACGCGGCCGACGGCTCGGCTGCCGGAGTAGGTCGTTGAGTTAGCATCGCAAATTGCTCCGCCGCAGTTACTGCAGATTGTTGGGTCTGCGGGGCTGCCGACGGTTTCGGATTTTCCTGTGGCGCTGCGCTCGGTTGTGGCTGCGCCCCTTTTGTTTCCAGGGAATGTTGATGCGTTTCCAAATCCATAAACGGCCGGTCTTTGCCGGCCTGCGACGGCAACGGCAATTCCCCAGTGGCAGCTAACTCGCTTGCTCCAATCGAATTGGCGTTAGATTCAAATGTTTTCTCTTTCGGTTCGGGCGCGTTTTTCGATTCGTCCGTTTCTACGAACGCGGAATTCTTCGAGGTCGGCGAAAGATCGACGAGTGTCAATTCAACGGGCTTTTCCTCCACTGGAATCGTCGGCGAGAAAACGCCGCTATAGGCAGCGAGGAAGAGCGCCACGAGCAGATGAATAAGAATCGCCGCGAGCAGCGCCAGGAAAACCGTTCGTGTCTCATATTCGTGATCCCGAAAGCTTTCGGAATTGCCCGGCTGGGC
>Ga0193729_1001744_pt1 | contig 11019 bp, 10 predicted proteins | sample U1c2metaG_FD_143036 | JGI IMG/M metagenome (GOLD analysis project Ga0193729, IMG submission 143036) | Soil microbial communities from a riparian zone of the East river system, Colorado, United States - U1c2 | ecosystem: Environmental > Terrestrial > Soil > Riparian zone | place: USA: East River... | reverse complement strand
CGGTCCAAACGTCAGCACGTTTACAACATTCTTGGAATACGCCGAGGCCAGCGAACCGGCATGTTTGGAGACGTCCTCGGTGGTTACATGACCGGAGAGAACAATCGCGGAACGTGAAGGCGTCACGTTGATTTGCTCATCCGGGAAAAGGCGATGCATTTCTTCAGAAGCCGCAGTGATATCGACATCCACTCGAAGATCGAAGCTGCGTGAGCGCTCCAGTTCGTCCCAGATCAGCAGGGAAACCTCGCCCGGAGCGAGGCCATTGACGAGGACTTGCGTAGGCGTGACGACCAGCGCATCCGCCACCGAGGGGTCCGTGACCGAGACACGCTTCAGCCTTTCGGTAGTGTTAATCAGGAGGGACTTGCCCACCATTACGCGCAGCGGTGCTGCACCCGCAGTAACGGTCTGGCCGGGTGCGGACGCGGTTGTGGTGGAGGATTGCGCGGCGGGCGGATTGTCCTGGTTTTGAGCGGGAGCGTTCTGAGAGAAAGCCGAACCCGCACCTGTCGTTGTCGCACCGAGAAGTAACGCGGCTGCGACGAGCATAAGAACTTTCATGAATTCGGACCTCTGCGAGGATGCACGAGCAAATCCATCGAGGGCTGACGCGTCGAGGGCTGAGCCATCGAGGGCGGGTCCGTCGAGGGAAGGAGCGGACGCGAATCGTTGCCGTATCGACGGCTCACTTGTTGTCTTCAAACTTGGTCTCATCCCGTTTGCTGCCACGAATCATCTCTACCTGATAAGGCGCTGGCGGAGGCGCCGGAACCTTTGCTGCCACCCTGTGAGCTTTGGGTTTGGGCTCGGTTGCCACCGGGGTCTCGCCCGAGTACAGCGAACTTGTCCGGGTCGCGCCGATACCGCCCTTTCTCGTATCCAGCGGATTGCGCAAAGACAGTTGAATCCGTCCTTCCTGTGAAACCAGCGCCAGCTTCTGCGCATCGTCGGGAGAGACCGCGAGCGTAATCACGGGGGCGGTTTGCGCATCCGCGGAAGCGTTCCGGTCCAGGCTCTTGCCCACGGCGAGCACCAAGACGTTTTCAAGGACGGTGGTAGTTTGACGGTCGTTGCCACCAGTAGCCAGGACATCCACGTGCGAGCCCGGTTGCACGAAGCCAGCTACCGAAACCACATCGTTGACGCGCACGGAAACCGCGCGCATACCCTGGGGGATCATGGAGGGCAGGCCGGCTCCAGCGTTCACCGCCGCCAGTTTGCTCGGCAGAATGAATTCGCCCTTGCTTACCGGCAAAATTGCGCCGCGGCCCAGGACCTGCGATGTTCCGGAGAATGCTCCCGGAGGGACCGCCGATTGCGGGAGGGTGACCACGTGGACATCGTGAGCTTCCAACTTGGTCCCGACCTGAATATCGTCGGCAGCCATCACGACCGGCACTCCTCGCTCATTGTTGCTTGAGCCCGTAAACGTCCGCAGCCGGTTATAGACGGTATAGCTGACGAGCAGGCCGACAGCCAGCGCCAAGCCTCCAATCATTAACAAACGACTTCGGTTCATTTTTCTCCCTCCGGGACAACTCCGGACTCATTCGTTGTCGCGGCTTACCGGTTCGCCGAAAAACTCTTCCTGAGCCGCAGTCGCCCTCAGCGGTTAAAGCCGGCACTGAAAACGGACCGCTTATCGCAGCGGTAAACCGCTCCACCCCATCACGCCAGAACCGGGCGTGATGAGGGCGCCGGCGCTGCACCACCCAAAGTCAAACTCAAGATCGAGTTTTTCAGCAAACTGTTACACCCTGCCGAGTGCGACTCACTGTAAAGGTTGCGGCAGTCTATTGGACGATTTGGCTGGCTACCGACGAGAACACGTTGTTCGCGTTGCCCCCGATCAGACGGACGGTGCCGATTACAATCACCAGTATCACGGCGAGCATCACAGCGTATTCCGCGATGTCCTGCCCTTCCTCATTGCGCCACAAGAGTGTAGCCAATTCTGTCATTACAGACCTCCTTCGAGGCGTATGTAGACACTCCCAATATGAACGAGCGTTGGAAACCAGTCTCTGTATGCGCCCTAGTTTCTCAGATTCGGGATGGCTCTGGGAAACATTTTTTCGCTTTCTTGCCACTCTGGCGGCTGTCTCGGGGAAATGGCAGCATTTTCGACGGTGGGGTGCGTGCGGAGCAGGATGATCGCCTTCGAATCGCTGAATGCAGTGTGCCAGTTGGTGTCGAGAAGGAGGGCTTGCGCCAGAGCGCAGGAAGGGGGCACAAGTACCGCCTCTACCTTCCAGCTATCAAGAACGTCTCGCCAGCCGGTCCGGAGCTGCATTGCGGTCTTAAACTGGCGCAGCAGGTTGTCGCCATAGAGGTCAGCACGGCCGTCCACGAAGACGCGATATTCGGGATAGAGTTTCCAGATCGCGTAGCCTCCCCAGTCGTAGTAAACGAAGATTCTCTGGGGTTGGGAGCTGGCCTGCAAGAACGCGACAGCTCTTTGAGGATACTGCTCCGCCTCGTGGGCATCCTGGCTGCGGGCAAGACTGACCCACTTCACCAAAGTAAACAGAGCAATCAGAATGACAACGGCAAGGTTAAAAGAAGGCCGGAACCACGAAGAGACCGCGCTTCTCGAGAGCCAGCCCTGAGCGCCAGCCGAAAGGTGGGAGCCTGCGGCGCGACTCGCTCTAACGATCGGGAGAGCCGCAGCGATTACTGGTATCGCCACCACAACGAAAATTGGTATGTGGCGGACGGCATCCAAGGCGGCGAAAGAGGTCAGCAACAGGGGAACGATCACACGCCACTTAGGCCGCGAGCGGGAACTGGCGAGTGCGGTCAGGAGCAGCAGCCATACCAGTAACAATGGACGATAGAGCGATTCATGAAAATCCGGTGAGAACCACTCAACGATGAATGACCGCATTCCAGATGAGCGTAATGTATCGAACGGATAACGGTAGAGTTGCGCGCCGCTGGGATTGAGAGGCACGAGGGCCAAACACGCCAGCAGAAGCAGCAACACCCGCAGGACGATGGGGCGTGTTTGCTGCCAAGGCGTGTTGCCGGAGGCGGTTTCTAGAAGCAGCCCGAAACCATATGCAAGCAAAAGCGCGAGTCCGAGCGCGAATCCGGCGTGCAGATTCAGCCATAGAAGAAACAGCGATGGTATCCAAAACAGAAGTTTGGGCCGATCTTTCTTATTGCCACTCTCGAGCAGCCATAGAAGCAGGCTGGCCAGGGTAAAAGTGAACATCTGCGGCCGCACTCCCCAGGAGGGCGCCGAAGCCAGGGCGCCGAAGACCGTCGCTGCGGCTGCCCAGAGCTCCTCTCCTCCACAAAGAAGACATCGCAGATAGAGCAGCATAAAGCCGGCGGTGGTAATGATCGCCGAGAACACGATGAGCGCAGTGGCGCCACCGTGCTTCCAGAGTTCATAAAACACTACCTCCGACAACCACTCATGCGACACCCAGGAGTGCCCGGCACGAGTGAGGGAAAAAGGGTCGGAGTGGGGGATATGGCCGGTTTCCACGATCCACTGCCCGGTGCGCAGATGCCACCAGAGGTCGGGATCGGTGGCCGGGCGCGCCGTCATCCCCAGCAAGCCGAATAACAGGATCGCTGCGAACGCGATTTGGGGGCTGCGCAGCCTGTCGAGGATTCGTCGCATGGTCGGTCGCGATTATACAGGCTGCGGAAAAAGTATCCTCCGCGCCGCAGTCGCACCTCGGAGGCTAGAGCCGGCATTGAAGATAAGCCTGTTATCGCAGCGGTGAACCGCTCCACCCCATCACGCCAAAACCGGGCGTGCTGGGGGCCCCGGCGCTGCGCCACCCAAAATCAAGTGCAACATCGACTGTTTCCGCATGCTTAAAGAATGCACGCGGAGTCTCAATCCTGCGGCCTGGGGCGCATGACGAGAACAGAATGTAGATAGAATAGACACTCCATCCTAACCATGTCTGAGACGCCGAGACTGCGCCGCTGGCTGGTCGCCACGGCATTCCTCTGGATGGCGGTTGTCAATGGCGTCATCTTATGGAATACGCGAGTTCAGATCCGGCAAGGCTACGGCGATTTTGCGTCGTTTTATACGGCCGGCACTCTGGTTCGCAGGGGAATGGGTGCCGAGCTCTACAATCCCGGCGCCCAGTGGAAAGTGCAGCAGGAATTTGCTGCCGAAGTAAAGACGCGCCGCGGCCCCTTGCCTTACATTCGTCCTCCGTTCGAAGCCCTATTATTTTCTTTGTTCGCGGCGTGGCCTTATGCCACTGCTCTGCTGATTTGGACGGGATTCAAACTTGTTCTTCTGGCCGCGATTCCGGTGGTAGTTATCCGGACCAACTGGTGGACAGAACCGTTTCCACGCTGGACGGTGGGTCTTCTCATCCTCGGCACATTTCCAGAGTTTATGGACCTCCTCATGGGCCAGGATGCAGTGCTGCTGACCTTCCTTTTCGCGATCGCTTTCTGGCAGATTGAGAGGGGCAGGGATCTGGGCGCGGGTGTAACTCTCGGGCTCGCGCTTTTCAAGTTCCAACTGGTGTTACCCTTCGTCCTCATACTGTGGATTGCCGGTCGCAAACGCGTGTTACAGGGCATTGCGGTATCCGGAGCGGCGGTTATCGCCGTTTCGGCTGCCATGGTTGGCTGGAAGGGCCTGCTGCAATACCCCGCCTATTTGCTGGCTTTGAACCGGGGCAAGGGAGCCGGAATGATTTGGGCGGAACAACAGATAAATCTCCGGGGACTGCTTACCTTGTTCGTCGGGCGCTCGCCCTATCCCGGGCACATTCATTGGTTGCTCGCGCCAGTGGGGGGGGCGGCCATTGTGTACGCGGGACTAACCTGGCGAAGAGTGGGAGACCGTTTGTTGGCGGAGGGTTTCGGGTTGGCACTCATTATCACGATCGTCACTAGTTATTACGCTTATGACTACGATTTGCTCTTACTCGCTGTCCCCCTGCTGGTTATGGGGTCGCGGCCTGCAGCGGACGTTCCGCGAGTCGATAATGTAACCCGCTATTGTGAAGCGGCTGGGTTGTTGTTCCTGCTTCTCACTCCAGTGTATTGGCTCGCCAAAGCGGAACTTCACGCAGAGTACCTGATGACACTGCCGCTGCTTGCTCTCGGAGTCGCTTGGGCGCGACGGCTGTGCCATGCGGACTTGGTAACGCTTCGGACGCCGTTGCCGGACGGGCCGGCATGACCACAGCTCCGGTTTCGCACTGGCTTCAGTTTCGGTTGTGGATGTTGCCTCTGCTTTCGCTGCTCTGCGGCGCTGCCCTGTGGATCTACGTCGATCGAGTGCTGATTCCGCATCAGGTATCGGACGCTACTGCACACGATCATCCGCGCGGAAATCTCTCAGACCTCTATCCCCGTTGGATTGGGGCGCAGGAACTTCTTCTGCATGGCCGAGACCCTTACAGCCCCGACGTCACCCGCAGAATCCAAGCCGGATACTATGGCCGCCCAGTCGATTCTTCGCGCCCCGCAGACCCAAAAGACCAGCAAGCTTTCGCTTATCCGGTATACGTCGTTTTTTATTTGGCGCCTACGGTCCGTCTTAATTTTGGAATCGTCCAAAGGGTATTTTTCTGGATTCTGGTCGGCATAACGGCGGCCAGCGTTCCTCTCTGGCTTCGCATGTTGGGCTGGACGGTCGCTCCTTCGGTTCAGGCCGCCATGCTGGCCTTCACCCTGGGCAGCCTGCCTGTGCTCCAGGGACTGCGCCTTCAGCAACTGAGTCTGCTCGTTGCAGCCTTGTGTGCCGCGGCGATGGCGCTGCTGGCCGCGGGTCGTCCGTTTGCCGCAGGCATTCTGCTCTCCCTGGCGACCATCAAGCCTCAACTCCTGCTGCCTCTGCTGCTTTGGCTCGGCGTCTGGAGCCTCGGCGACCTGAAGCGCCGCTACCGCTGGGCTGTTTCATTTCTGATCGTCATGAGTGTTCTCTGCTTCGCTTCGGAGTGGCTTCTGCCGCACTGGATCGGGCGCTTTTGGCGTGCCCTGGGCGACTACTGGCGATATGCTCAAGCTGTCCCCATGCTGGAAGCAATTCTGCCCCGCCCCTGGGGCAGACTTCTGGAAGTGTTGTTTGCGGGAAGCACCGCGGTGGCTTGCTTTAAGCGGCGCCAACAGCCGGAAAATGCCGGTGCCTTTCAGTCATCCACCTGTCTTGTGCTGGCGCTGACCGTACTCGCGGCGCCCATCTTCTCTCTCTATAATCAAGTGCTTCTCGTTCCTGCCGTTCTCCTGATCGCCCGAGATCGACGAACAATCTGGGAAGGGAACGTAGTCAGCCGCGCACTCCTGATCATTGTTACCGCATTACTGACGTGGTCCTGGCTTTCGGCCACGGCGTTGGCAGGGCTCTCGCTCGTTTTGCCGCCGGAGACCATCGAGCACGCCTGGGCACTCCCAATTTGGACGGTGCAACAGAGCCCTGTGGCAGTGACTGCCCTGATGCTGATCCATTATTATCAGGGGTATTATCACGGGACTAATACTGCACCGGTGGGGCCCGCTACGTCGTAGAATGCTGTGGGGTCCGTGCCAGGTTGTGGCATGATGGCTGCGCGAGAGTTCAGAAGAGAGTTCAGGGTACATGTCGGCTTCGTCGTCGCATTCAGGTATATCGAGCATCTTTCCCATCGCAATCTTTGTGCAGGGGAATGATCAGCAGACGTTATCGTTGAATCACACTCCTTACACCGTCGGCCGCAAGGTGGATCGCGACCTGGTGATCGCCGACCCGCGCGTGTCTCGCGAGCATGCTTCCATCGTTTCGGAAAACGGCGAGTTTTTTGTCGTAGACCTGGGGAGCAAACACGGTACCTTCGTCAATGGCGAGAAGGTGGACCGCCACAAGTTGCAGCGCAACGACCGGTTGGAATTTGGCGCGCGCGATGTTTCCTACTTGATCTTCCATCCGCTGCACACGACTTCGAACACGGCGCGCGAGTTTCTGAGCCAGATCTCGGGCATTCAGATCGCTCCGGAGGCCAGCGACCTCGAGAAACTCACGCTGTTCATGGAAGCCGCGCGCAAACTGAACACCATCGGCGTGCTCGATGAGATTCTGGTTACGCTGCTCGAGGCCACGCTGAAACTCACTCGGGCCGAACGTGCATACATCTTCCTTCGCGACCTCGACGGGACGCTGACGCTTGCCGCCGGGCGTAACTCGAAGGGGGAGCCGCTGCTTGACGACAAGACAATTTCTCGTTCCGTGCTTGAAGGCGCGTTGACCGCTAACTCCGAATACCTGGTCACGGACACCAGTCAGATGATCGATGTGAAGGAGCGGCAAAGTATCGTCGCCTTTGACCTGCGGACGGTGATCTGTATGCCGTTGCGCAAGCCGTTGGTACAAACCAGTCGTGCCGACCAGCCGGCCGGCGGCGAAGTGATGGGAGCGCTCTATGTCGATTCGCGTTTTGCCTCGCGCAATATAGGCGAAGTCGGCAGCGATATTCTGCGGGCGATCGCGACTGAAGCCGCGCAGCTGGTTGAGAATGCGCGTCTGGTACAGGCCGAAGAAGCTGGGCGCCGTTATCAGCAGGAACTATCAATCGCAGCGTCCATTCAGCAGCGTTTGTTGGCGGTGACTCTGCCCGAAGTTCCTTTTGCGCGGGTGAACGGACGCAACATGTCTTGTAAGGAAATCGGAGGCGATTTCTTCGAAGCGGTGAACACGCCCCAAGGGCTGGCCGTGGTTCTCGCCGACGTCAGCGGCAAAGGAGTCTCGGCCGCGCTGCTGGCTTCCATTCTCCAGGGGATGGTCTACTCCCAATTGATTTCGGGCATGCCACTGACGGAAATCGTCGACGCGGTGAATCGTTTCTTTACCTACAAACATATTGGTGAGAAATACGCGACCATGATCATTACTCGTCTGCGCAGCGACGGCGACCTGGAATACGTCAACTGTGGGCATATTCCACCGGTGTGGATCTGTGGCAACGAAGTGCTCCGGCCGTCCCACGGCAACCTGCCCGTGGGTCTGCTGGCGGATGCGACTTACTCGAGCGACCGCTGCCAGATGAGGCCTGGGGACCGACTTATCCTGGTGACTGATGGCGTTACGGAAGCCGAGAACGCGCGCGGAGATATGTTTGACAGCGAACGCCTGGAAGTTGTGGCCGGGAAGAGCTCTTCGATGGAGGATGTTTTCGCCGCCGTCGCCGATTTTTGCGGTGGGACGCCGCTCAACGACGATTGCACTGTTGTCGAACTGGCTTTCACCGGCGGCGAAGGCTAGGCTCGTTGTGGGACGGGCACTTAAGGCTGCGCGTCCGGGTGAATCTCAACCGTGGACCACGTTTTATCCGCCGCATGACACAGCTTCTCCAGAGCGCAATCAGCACACTTCGGACTGCGTGCTACGCAAAGTTTCCGCCCGTGCCAGATCACTTCGTGAGAAAAGTCTGTCCACCGCTGGCGAGGGATTATCCGCATCAGATCTTCTTCAATTTTCCTCGCGTCTTGCTGTTTCGTTAGCTCCAGACGGTGGGAAATTCGCGTTACATGCGTGTCCACGACGACGCCTTCATTCTTTTTGAACCACGTTCCGAGCACGACGTTCGCGGTTTTGCGCGCAACTCCGGGGAGGCCGAGCAAGTCCTCCATCGTTTGCGGAACGTTCCCGCCAAAGTCTGCGACTACCTTCCGCGCCGCGCCCACCACCGACTTCGACTTGTTGCGGAAGAAGCCAGTTGAGTAGATGTCGGGCTGCAATTGTTCCGGCTCGAGCGCCGCGAAATCCTGGACGGTCGGATACTTCTCAAATAGCCCAGGCGTGACCATGTTCACCCGCATATCAGTAGACTGCGCGGAAAGAATCGTCGCGACCAGCAATTCCCATGCACTGCGGTGGGTGAGGGCGCAGGTTACATGGGGATAAAGTTGGTCAAGGGCCGCGATGATCTGGCGGACTCGCTCAGGGGCCAAAGGATCGTATCCGGATGCAGATTTCTTTTTCCGGACGACCGCCTTCTTGGCTTTCCCGGTGTTCAGGGACGCTCGACCGGCGGTGGCGCGCGCGGCCGCAGTCTTCGCTTTGTTGCGCTTCAATGATTGCGATCCCTTCAATCGCACTGCCTTCGCCGGTTGGGCACCTTCCTGTCGTCCGCTTCGGCTGGGCTGACGCGGCATATTTCCGCGAGGCATCGGTTTCCTCCTGAGCAGTGGTTCATGGTAACAAAGCCGCCGGCTTGCGGCAGCCATGCATCACCTAAAGTAACTCCGCTGCGATTGACGGGTTGGCGGCGGGGTGAGTACTCTGAGAACTAAAGGATAAAACTTGTGGCTGTGAAGAGCATCAAACTCGGACAAGTCTGGCGCCAGGATGTAACCGGCCAGGATCACCTTGTCACCAAGGTATACAGCGAAGTTTTCACGCAATACGCGGTACTGCGGCCCGCCGAGGTCACCGCGCCCGACGCGCCCGTGGTGAAGGTGAAGGTCGCCAAATCGGCGGATGGAGTAACCTTGCCCGGCTTCAGCTTCACGCAGGAAGGGGCGTTCTGAAGGGCATCGGGGGATCGGGCCATCAGGTGATGGAAACCCTGAGTCCAGATGACCCGATCACCCGATTTCAATGACCGAGAAAATCCTTACCTTACTTTTCGTCTTCATTAATTCCATCGTGGCGGCGACCGGTTATGCCGGGATTACGCTGCTCATGGCGATTGAGTCCGCTTGCATTCCGCTGCCTTCCGAACTGATCATGCCTTTCGCAGGTTACCTGGTTTACACAGGCAAGATGAATTTGGTCTGGGCGGCAACGGCTGGCGCGATCGGATGTAACCTGGGTTCCCTTGTCGCCTATGAGATTGGCTGCTATGGGGGGCGCCCGCTGGTGGAACGCTACGGACGCTGGCTCCTGATGGGGCGCCGCGAACTGGACTGGGCTGACCGATTTTTTCAGCGCTGGGGAGACATGGCCGTGTTTATTGCGCGTTTGCTGCCGGTGATCCGCACGTTCATTGCGCTGCCCGCCGGAATTGCCCGGATGCCGCGCGGCAAATTTCATATCTACACTTTCCTCGGATCGTGGCCCTGGTGTTTCGTGCTGGCATACTTTGGCATGAAACTTGGCGAGAACTGGCGCTCGCTCGGCAAGTACTTCCATCAGTTCGACGCGATCATCGGAGTTTTATTGCTGGGCGGGATTGCATGGTTCCTCTGGTCGCACTGGCAGAACCGGCTGCGGCCCGAGGAAAAGTAACTTCCCTGTAGTCTTTCCCCGTGTACCCCTGTGTCCTCTGTGGTTGAAAAAGATCTCTACGACAGGGGACACGGCGGTACCCAGAGGAAAACCACAGGGGAAATCGGAGCGTCTGAGGTTATCCTGCCATCGGCCTCGCCAACTGGGACGCCACGAGCTTCCATTCTCCATTGTTCTTTCGCAGCACGTCGAGGTAAACATAGCGGACGCTGAATCTCTTTCCATCGGATTCCACTTCGTCGGATTCCGAGCCGTGCACTACCGCGGTGTCGCCGAAAACGCGAATCTGGCGCCCGGTGGAAACAATCGACGGATAACGAATCGCGCCGCTGCGAAAACTTTCGAGCACATCCTGCTTCGTGAAAGCCTTGCCTGACTCGTTGTACTGCACGTAGTCGTCGGCGAAAATCTGCGCCAGCACGGCGAGATCGGCACTCATCAGGGCCTTGTCGCCAGCTTCATGCAGCGCCAGAATCTGTTGCTCGTCGTCGTCTATCGACATCACGGCTCCTTGGCACCTGGCAGTCACTTTCTCCATCTTCCACAAATGTGTAATCTCACGCTAGGACTTAACAGCAGCATGGGATTCCTGAGCTACCTTCTATACCCGTGGGGCATCATCCTCCAGGGACTGGCGATCGTCCACTTCATCCGGCGGCGGCCGGATAACTACTGGATTTTCGTCATCCTGTTTCTGGGTCCGCTCGGAGCGATTATCTATCTTGCGGCTGAGGCGCTTCCCGACATTGGACTGCTGGGACAGTCTTTCAAAGTTTTTCCACGCCGCAAGCGCATTCGGGAACTGGAAGCTGCGATTCGCG
>Ga0193729_1001743_pt1 | contig 11020 bp, 12 predicted proteins | sample U1c2metaG_FD_143036 | JGI IMG/M metagenome (GOLD analysis project Ga0193729, IMG submission 143036) | Soil microbial communities from a riparian zone of the East river system, Colorado, United States - U1c2 | ecosystem: Environmental > Terrestrial > Soil > Riparian zone | place: USA: East River... | reverse complement strand
TGACTGACACGATGACTTATTTGCCGAACGATCTTTTAGTCAAGATGGACATCGCCAGCATGACTGTGTCGCTCGAAGCGCGCTCTCCGTTTCTCGATCATCATCTGATGGAATTCGCGGCGAGCTTGCCGGAAAGCCTCAAGCTGCGTGGGATGACCACGAAGTACCTGCTCAAGCGCGTCTTGAAACAATTCGTGCCGGCAGAAAATCTGACGCGGGCCAAGATGGGTTTCGGCGTGCCCATTGGCCATTGGTTTCGCGGCAAGATGCAGCCATTCTTGCGTGAGACGCTGCTTTCAGAAAAGGCGCTCGGCCGCGGCTTGTTCAATCGCGATAGAGTCAGACAACTGGTCGATCAACACGTCGCTAATAGAGTGAATCACGAGCATCGTTTGTGGTCCTTGCTGATGTTGGAGTTGTGGTTTCAACGATTTATCGATTAACGAATTAGGAGAAAGCAATTGAAAGGTGTCGTGCTAGCAGGTGGACTCGGATCGCGGCTGAAGCCCTTGACGGTTAACAACGCTTATATTGATCGCGGCGACATGACCTGGGACGAATTGGATGGATGGTGGAGCGATGCGGGGACTTTTGAGAGTCTGCTGCATGCTTCAAATCTGGTTGCCAAAACCGGAGCTAACAATCAGGAAGTAACCCATGCAGCAGAGGCCGGCGCTAACTCGTAACATGTTTCGTGATGGACAAATAAAAGACGTAGTCGTTCGCGATCTCCGCAAGTTCGATGACAGTCGCGGCTGGCTGAGCGAGTTGTTCCGGCAGGATGATCTGGAGCCCGAGTTTTATCCCGCGATGGCTTACACCTCGTCAACCAAACCTGGAGTGACGCGCGGGCCCCACGAGCACGTTCATCAAGCCGATCTTTTTTGTTTTCTCGGCCCTTCGAATTTCAAAATTCGCATGTGGGACAACCGCCCGGATTCTGTGACCCACAACTTTGTGATGACGCTACTCGTCGGTGCGGACAATCCTACATTCGTCCTAATCCCAAAAGGCGTCGTGCATGCCTATCGAAACATCGGCGAGACGGACGGCATTGTGATCAATTGTCCCAACCGTCTCTATATGGGCGAGGGACGTTCCGATCCAATCGATGAGATTAGGCACGAAGATGATCCGAATACGATTTTCAGAATGGATGATTAGCGGGCTGCTAAAGAGCAGGATTCAAAGAATGAACAGGATGGCAAATGAAACAATCGCGCCTCTGAATTTCTATCTTGTAAATCCTTTGGACAGTAATCGCGGTAAGCCCAGCCTCAATTGATTCCTGAACTCAATCGATGCAAATAGACTTTGTTGATTTAAAAGCGCAGTACGCTTCGATCGTTCGCGGAGTCGATGACGCTACGCATGGCGTGGTCGCATCCGCCGATTTCAGTCTGGGAAAACAGGTTGACCTGTTTGAGCAGGAATTTGCCGCTTACTGCGCTGCCGGCCTTGGAATCGGCGTTGACTCCGAAGCTTCGGCAATCGAGTTAGCCGTGCGGGCGTATGACATTGGCGCAGGCGATGAAGTGATCACGGTCTCGCATACGTTCTCAGCCACGGCGTTCGCCAGCTTTCTGACGGCGGCGCAACCGGTTTTCATCGACGTCAATCTGCGCAGCTACAACCCGGTCCCGGCGTAAATTTAATGAAGGTCCTTCGCATCATCGCGCGACTGAATGTTGGCGGTCCCGCGCGTCACGTGGTGTGGCTCACGGCCGGAATGAAGAATGACGGTTACGACACGTTGCTCGCCGCCGGCGTAGTCCTACCGGGCGAGGACGACATGAGTTATGTCGCAGCCCAGGCAGGCGTCACTCCCTTGATCATCCCCGAAATGAGCCGCGAGATCTCTCCGCGGGACGCGATTACAGTTTGGAAGCTGTTTCGTTTGATGCTGCGAGAGAAACCCGACCTCGTGCACACACACACGGCGAAAGCCGGAACTGTTGGCCGGGTCGCGGCGATGATGTATCGATGGCTCACGCCGGCGACTCTTATTGGCAAACCGCGCCGCTGTCGATTGGTGCACACGTATCACGGACACGTTTTCCACGGCTACTATGGGCCAGGGAGGACCCGTCTGTTTCTGACGATTGAAAAGCTGCTGGCGCGCCTGGCTACGGATCGCATCATCGTCATTAGCGGTCAACAGCGTTGCGAAATCAATGAGAAGTTTCGCGTCGGTCGCGCCGATCAGTTTGCGGTGATTCCGCTGGGAGTCGATCTTAATATTTATTCGAACTGGCAAGAACGGCGCGAGCGATCCCGCCAGGAACTGAAGGTTCGGGCCGAAGAAATCTTAGTAGGAATTGTCGGGCGCTTGACAGAGATCAAAAATCACAAGTTGTTCCTCCAGATGGCGGCATTGTTTAGAGAGACCAGCCGCGACAATGTCAGATTCCTGATCATCGGAGACGGTCATCTTCGGAAAGAGCTTGAGAAACAAGTTGACGAACTTGGATTGCGCAATGAAGTCCGGTTCTTAGGCTCGCGCCAGGACCCGGAGAATTTTTATCCCGCGCTGGATGTGGTCGCGCTGACCAGTCTGAACGAAGGCACGCCGCTCAGTCTGATCGAAGGGATGGCCAACGCACGTCCGGTGATTGCCACTGCGGTCGGCGGCGTAGTCGATCTGTTGGGCGAGAAGGTCTCTGTCCAGACGGGGCAAGGAGTCACACTTCATGAGCGCGGCCTGGCAGTCGCGAGTGGCGATAAGGACGCTTTTGCTAAAGGGCTTGAGTACCTGATCGCAAACGAACCGTTGCGCCGCGAATTAGGACAGCGCGGCCACGACTTCGTTAATCAATGCTATGCGAAAGAACGGCTGTTGGCGGACATGACCGCGCTTTATGCGGAGCTACTTCAAATCGAGCCTGCCGGCGTGGCCACCAGTGGCCTTTCTCCTTCTCCCGCGAGGAGAGGCGACAGGGTCGGTCGAGCCTAACGGTTAAGTCGTTCAAAGCGACTGTCGTGTTAGACTTGCTCCTCGTTTCTAAAATCACAGAAGAGGTTGGCATTGCGAATTCTGATCACTGGCGGCGCAGGTTTTATCGGCTCACATCTTTCGGACGCTTGTCTCGAGCGCGGCGATGAGGTCTTCATCATCGACGATCTGTCGACGGGGAGTTTTGAAAACATCCGTCATCTGAAAGATCACCCGCGCTTTCACTACACGATCGACAGCGTTCACAACCAACCGGTTGCGGCTGAGTTGGTGGATCAATGCGATGTGATTTTTCATCTGGCGGCTGCGGTTGGCGTCAAGCTGATCGTCGAGAGTCCGGTACACACGATTGAGACCAACGTGCGTGGGACTGAGTGCATCCTGTCGCTCGCTAACAAGAAAAAGAAAAAAGTCTTGATTGCGTCGACCTCAGAGGTGTACGGGCTAAGCACTCAGGTTCCGTTTCGTGAAGATGGAAATCTGGTGATGGGCGCGACGACGAAAGGCCGCTGGAGCTACGCGTGCTCAAAAGCGATTGACGAATTTCTCGCGCTGGCTTACTGGCGGGAAAAGAAACTGCCGACGGTTGTCGTGCGGCTCTTCAACACCGTCGGCCCGCGCCAGACCGGCCAGTACGGCATGGTGATTCCGACGTTCGTGAAACAGGCACTGGCCAATCGTCCCATCACCGTCTATGGCGACGGCAATCAGTCGCGCTGCTTTTGCTATGTCGGCGATGTAGTCGGCGCGCTCATGAAGTTGATGGATGATGAGAGGGCCATCGGACAGGTCTTCAACGTGGGCTCAAATCAGGAGATCTCGATAATCGATCTGGCGAAAAAGGTGAAGGAATTCACGAACTCTGAATCCGAGATTGTGCTCGTCCCGTACGATGAAGCTTACGAAGAAGGCTTTGAAGACATGCCGCGGCGGGTCCCGGACATTTCAAAGTCGAACAAGCAGATAGGCTTTGCGCCAAAAATTGATCTCGAAGGGATTCTGCGAAGCGTGATCGATTTTCATAGCGGTCAAAACTCTCAGGACAAACGAAGCAGCGCGGCGGAGAGGTGAAATCGGGCGGCCGGTGCCCGCAGTTGCCGGATTCACGCGCCTTTTACGGTCGGGCTACTGCCCCGCGCGCGTTCTCTGAATTCCTTCGAGCTTTGTAAATACTCCTTCTCTTTTTCGGCAAACTCTGTCGAGCCGGCCGCCACCTCTTTTCCGTTCTCGTCAATCCAGCGAATCATTTTGTCGTCTTTGAAATAGAGACGATTCTCCCTGGTCGCCACAATTTTTCCGGACAGCGGTTTGTCGTATCGCGCTTCTCTGCGAAAGAGGAAAATCAACTTGCCGTCCCAGTAGTAATAGTCTTCCGTCGATTTGCCCGTCTCGCCGAAAAACGTCGCAGCGATTTTCATGATCGTCGGGCCATGAAAGTAAGCGATTAACTCGCCGCCTTCCTCCGAATACCCGGACAGATCTTTCTTGACCCGGCGATAGAGCGTGACGTTCTTATTGATCGCGGCATAGTGTTGACGAATCGTCTCGATTGGATCGTTTGATTGCGCGCCTGTGAGTTGGACAAACAACGAAATGAACAGTAGTACCGCGACACTGTTCATGAATTTATGGTTCACTCTTCTCTCCGGTCCTCTGTGGTGAAAGTTACGTAATCGTAATCGGAAACGGCAGAAAGCAAAGCACAAAAACAATCAGCGTCAGGATGCCGATGAGTGTGCGCGCCAGGCCGAGCGGTTCCATCTGTTCCGGTTGCGGGTGGCGGACGCGCAACATAACCGCCAGCAGCACCACATAGACGAATCCGCCGGGACTTCCATGCCACATCCAGCCGAGGACTGAGATCAGCGCCATCGTCACGAACGCTACGATCCCAATCCAGCGATGCGCCGCCTGGCCGAAGATCGAGAACGTTCCGTGTCCGCCATCTAGTTGGCCCACCGGCATCAGATTCAAACTGGTCACCAGCGCGCCGACCCATGCCGCGAGATAAAATGAATTGGCGACTGAGTTGTCGAGATCTACTTTGAACCAGCGCGCGATCAAGCGAAACAAAAGTGGATCGTTGAAGATAATGCCGCCGGTGCCACTGGTCGCTTCAGCGGCAAGCGACGGCGTGTGATGCAGAGTCAGTACGGCCGCGAACGCGACCGGCAGAATCACCGCAAAGCCAGCCAGCGGCCCGGCTAATCCGATATCAAACAATGCGCGGCGCGAAGGCACCGGCGACTTCATGCGAATGAATGCGCCGAACGTCCCGGGAATCAGCAGCGGTGGCTGCGGAATGAAAAAAGGTAAGGTCGCATCTACACCGTAATGGCGACAGAAAAGATAGTGTCCCGACTCGTGTGCGACGAGAATCGCGAGCAGCGAAGCCGAAAACAGTAATCCCTGCCCAAGGAAATGAGGATTTACAAGAGTGAAGCGCACCAGCCGTAAGATTGTCGAGATATAGAAAACCGGTAACATCAAGAGCGATGAGGCAAAACCGCTGCTCGCCGTTTGATTGGCCTCGACTGCGCTGAGATCCGGGCCGGCCATCAGCACGCCACAGATCGTCGTGGTGAAACCGGTAAGCAGAAACAGCCCCAGATGCAGAAGCCACTGACGAGCAGTTGGTTTTGCGGCTGGTGTGGGGATGCTCCGCGTTACGTCAGCGATTGGCTCGATAGATTCTGTTGACTGTGACATGCAGCAAAAGCGGAAGCTAAATGCGGTACGTTCGTGCCGTCAGGCACGAAATGTTTATAGCTCGCATCCCTTCCTTTAACCAAATCGCGGGAGTGAAAGCGTCGCTTTCACTCCCGCGAACCTTAATCCAGTTTGTAAGCGGTTCTATAAATATTTCGCGCCTAACGGCGCTTATTCGCCAATTGCCCCGTCATCGCCGTGGCTGTGAAGCTCCTTGCCCGGTTTAAAGCGAATGGTCTTTCCGGACGGAATTGCGACTTCTTCGCCGGTGCGAGGATTACGGCCGACGCCGCGTTTCCGCGGTTTGACGAGGAACACGCCGAAGCCGCGTAACTCAATTCGATCGCCGCGGGAGAGCGCATCCTTCATCGAATTAAAGAGCGCCTCAACTGCCTGCTCGGCCTTTAACTTGGGTATCCCGGTTTCGTCAGCAAGGCGATTGATGATGTCGAGTTTAATCACGGACGTGTCCTCCGGTCTCAGCGGACAATGTTGATTCGCACGTAAACAAGGTCGCGGTGGATTGTGCGTGGCGATGATAGAGAGCGTCGCGCGCAACTGTCAAGCTTTGCCCAAAGCAGACATTCGGCCTAATTTGAAAACGTAGCGCAGGCGTGCCGCCCGTGAGCCCACGCGCCAGATGCGCGTTCCAGAAAGAATCGCTGAAGGCAATCGGTTTGACAATGAAAGCAGACGACGGATAACCTCGATATCAGATCGAGGAACACGCGGCGTATCTGATACCAAGGCTGTCACGCCCGCAGGATTCCGTCTCATTAGAAAGCATGCTCGGTAAGCAATTCAACCAGCCGCCTCCTTTCGGCACAATTCATCCTGACGATGATCGCGACATCGAGATTCAGCGACCCAAGGATGCTGCGCGCAAGCATCTCTGGCAAGAGTCCCGGCTGCTGGTGCGTGATCTGGTTTTCGCGCTCATGGTGCTGGCGCTGGTGATGGTTTTCATCATTCAGCCCGTGAAGGTTGAAGGCACTTCAATGCTGCCTTATCTGCATGACGGCGAGCGTATCTTCGTCAACAAATTGATCTACTATGACGATTTTCGCTGGGCGCCGAAAATCTATCGCGGCGACATCGTGGTGTTTTGGTTTCCCGAAGATCCGTCGAAGAGTTATATCAAGCGCGTGATCGGTTTGCCGGGCGACACTGTCGAGGTTCACGACGGTCAGGTGCGAGTCAACGGCCGCGACCTGGACGAGAGCTATCTCGATCCGCATTTGAACATGTCGCATGCGACCAAGCCACCGACGTACGTGAAGCCGGGCTATTATTTTGTGATGGGCGATAATCGCGATAACTCGAGCGATTCTCGCATTTGGGGGCTGGTGCCCAAAAAATATATTTACGGCAAAGCCTTGTTTCGGTATTGGCCACTGGGTGTGGCGAAGCTGATTACCCGCGACACGCATAATCGCAGTGTGCCGCCCGGCGCGACGTATCGGCGCGACGACGATGGGCCGGATTCTGACGATCGATGACGGGTCAGAAGCCCGCGCGTAAGCAAGGGCACCGCTCGCTAAGTGGCCCTCCCTTACGGTCGGGCTTCTGACACAACGCTCCTATGACTGACTGGCTGAGATTCATCGGAATGATCTTCTACGCGCCGCTGCGCGGCATGCGCGAAGTGCGCGATCGCGGCACGTTGTTGCAGTTGGTGCTGCTGGCTTATGCCTCGCAACTCCTTTATGTGTTCGTGACCCAGTGGCTGGCCGGCAACAAATCATTCCTGAATCATCCGGCTCAAATCGCAGGTCTCTTTTTTCAATCAGCGGCGTCGTTGTTACCGATCGCAATCCTGCTGGTTCCCCTGGTGGTGTTGATTGCAAATCTGCTCGATCGCCGCGGCAGTTTTGGGCTGGTTATTCAGCAGGAATACGCCTCGTTGGCGTCGGTGGCTTTCTACGCGCTGGTGGCGGCGAACATATTCGCGGTGCTGATTGCGGTTTTCTTTCACTTCAGCGGCATCCAGGCGGCGAATGTCGCGAACTCAGTTCAACAACTGCCCCATTCGCTGGATGTAGCGCGCTCGATCGGGTTTCCGCCTGAAGCACTAGCGCGCCTGCAGTCCGAACTCAGCGATCCGGTGAGTGTTTCGGCGGCGCTTTTCCTGATGTCAAAGCTGGCGCTGTTTTTCCTCGGCGTTATCGCGACTGTTTATGTGGTATTTCGGATTTCCGTTTGGCGCACGATTGTCGTTGCCCTGTGCGGCATGGGCGCCGCCTTGATACTGTCCCAGACGCTCTATGGGGTTTTCCACACGCTATTGGCGTCACCTTTCATCCTGCTGATGCTGTTTCTACTGTTGCGTGGTTACTTCACCGGCATCGTGAGCAACCAACGCGCGCGCGTGGCCTTTAAGCAGAACCTGGAAGCTGCGACGATCAATCCGCGCGATTCATCAGCGCACTACAACCTCGGACTAATTCATCAGCAGCGCGGCGAGTTTAGTGAAGCGCGCGAACGCTTTCAGCGCGCGATCGATATCGACACAGACGAATTGGATGCGCACTATCAACTCGGCCGCATTGCGCGCGCGCAAGGGCGTCTCCCGGAGGCCATCGCGAGTTTCGAGCAGGTCGTGCAAGGTGATCAGTTCCACGCGCAAAACGAAATCTGGCGCGAGATTGGCGCGACCTATATCGCAGCCGGACAGTACAGCGACGCGCGTGATGCGTTGGAGAAGTTTCTCGACCGTCGCACCAGCGACCCGCAGGGACTCTATTTGATGGGACGCGCGCATGCCGGATTAGGCGACAACCAGGAAGCCGCCAACTCGATGCAAGCATGCATCGAGGCCGTCAAGACCGCGCCTGCCTATAAATACCGAACCGAGAAGCGGTGGCTGAATGAAGCGCAGCAGTTCCTAAAACGGAAGCGGCAAGAAGCAGTAAGCGGTCGGCAGTAAGCATTCGGAAGTGCGATGAGGTCAGTACCACCTGCGTTAGCAGGTGGGCTCAAGAAGAATTTACGCGGGCGGGCGAATTGTTAAATTCAAACGCCTAACCTCGCAGCCTTCCGTTTTCTCAAGCCCTTCTTCCCAACAAAGTCTGCCAGTGATGGAAGCGGCTTCACATTAATCCGGATGGTTGAGGTCTCGTCATCAAAGAGAGGACTAACGACATGAATAAGAAGGACTGCGCAGCGCTCTCCACTGCGGCTCTGTTAATCGCGCTGCTGGCGCTTACAGTCAGCGCCCAGGTGCAGCCCAAATACAAGGAAGGTGACCGCGTCGAGGTTGATACAATCGAAGCGTCGAACCCAGCGAATGCCATTTGGAAGAAGGGCACGATCGTCAAAGTGGATACGACGTCGGCAGTGGCTTATACGGTCCAGGTTGATCCGTTGCCGGGCCAGCTCCCGAAAATGATGACTGTTCCGATTCGTCCATATGCCGAAGGTTGGCTCCGTCCTCTCGGCGGCGCAGCGCCGCAGATTCAAAGTGACAAGTTGCTGGTTGATGATAACGGCACGGTGCTGGCTGATCGCAAACTTCTGGATTGCAAGAACCTCAAACAGCCTGCGGCGCACAACGGTCCGCCTCCGCCCGCGGATTTGGCGAAGGACCTTATTCGTTGCTTGTACGAAAAGCCTTCCGATCCTGGCGCTGACGGTGCAACCGCGATGGATATCACGGAGTTTAAGCCTGGTGCACCACATCGCTGGAACAAGAATGAAGATTCGGGCGCGGGCGGCACGGCGAGCACGATGGTCTATCCATTTCGCGTAAAGTGGAATCAGAAGACTTTCTATCGACGTTGGAACGACGTTAAGTCGGACAACGAACGCGTCTTTACCTGCTATGTAGATGTCGACAAATGGTTCTGTGGCTCAGCGCAATTCATTAAGGACGGCGATAAGAAACAGATACCGGTAAAGTAAACAGATGAGCGAAAAGGTTGCAATTCTTGCACTTGAAGACGGCCGCATCTGGCGCGGGCGTTCATGGGCCGCCGAAGGCGAGAGCGTCGGCGAGATGGTCTTCAACACTTCGATGACCGGTTATCAGGAAGTCCTGACGGATCCGTCTTATGCCGGACAGATCGTCTGCATGACCTATCCGTTGATTGGCAACTATGGCGTCAACAACGAAGACCCGGAATCGTCGCGGCCCTGGGTCGAAGGATTTGTCGTGCGCGAGGCGAGTCGCATGGCTTCAAATTGGCGAGCCAGTGAATCGCTCGATGATTATCTGAAGCGCTGGAACATCGTGGCGATCGATCACATCGACACGCGCGCGCTTGTGCGTCACATTCGCGACAAAGGAGCAATGCGCGCTTGTCTGTCAACCACAGACGCCGACGCGGACAGCGTGATCGAGAAGGCCCGCAACTCGCCCTCAATGGAGAATCGCGAACTGGCGAGCGTGGTGACGACAAAGAAGCCGTACGAAGTTGCCGCAGCTGGTGATGAGCGTTTTCACGTTGTTTGTTACGACTTTGGAGTAAAGCTGAATTCGCTGCGCGAACTCTCTCAGGCTGGCTGCCGCGTAACTGTTATGCCCGCATCCACATCTGCGAATGAAGTGCTGGCGATGAAGCCGGACGGAGTTTTTCTTTCAAACGGCCCGGGCGATCCGGCCTCGATGACCAAAGAAGTGGAAGAAGTTAAGCGCGTGGCGCAATCGGGGACGCCGACCTTTGGCATCTGTTTCGGTCATCAACTGTTAGGCCGAGCGTTTGGTGGTGAGACTTTCAAACTGATGTTTGGTCATCGCGGCGGCAATCAACCGGTCAAAGATTTTCGAGATGGACACGTGGAAATCACTTCGCATAATCATGGCTTCGCAGTGCAGGCGGACAGCTTGCCCGCGGATATGGAAGTCACGCACGTCAACCTCAACGACGCTTGCGTCGAAGGCATGCGCCACAGGACGCTGCCGATCATCTCAGTGCAGTACCATCCTGAAGCCGCACCCGGCCCACACGACGCGGAACATCACTTCAAAAGATTTATTGACTTGATGGAGAAGAGATCGGAGCCATCGATCTAGCCACAGATAAACACAGATTTGCACGGATCTAAGACAGCTTTATTCTGATCCGTGTCGATCGGTGTTTATCTGTGGCCGCTTGGTTCTCCGCTTAGGTAGGCGGTTTCAATTCTCCGGTCAGCAAATCCGGTCGCACGCGCGCCATTTCGTCCGCGGTAGTGGTAGCCGTAGGATGAGTTGACGCGAGTTCAGATTCGACCTCTGCTTCGACGACTGCCTGTTCAATTACTTCAGCTATGGTTTCGCTGCCGCGATGCTCAAGCCAGTGCCGGTAACTCACTGTCAGGATCGCAATCGCGGGAATTGCCAGAAAGATCCCCGCCACCCCCGCTATTTCCGCACCCGCG
>Ga0193729_1001742_pt1 | contig 11028 bp, 8 predicted proteins | sample U1c2metaG_FD_143036 | JGI IMG/M metagenome (GOLD analysis project Ga0193729, IMG submission 143036) | Soil microbial communities from a riparian zone of the East river system, Colorado, United States - U1c2 | ecosystem: Environmental > Terrestrial > Soil > Riparian zone | place: USA: East River... | reverse complement strand
TGACCCGGGCAATATCGCCGCGCGCCGATCGGTTTACGGTCTGCGACGTCGATCTTGAGGTCGTTCGGCGCGGCACTGGGCGTGTGATCGTCTTCCTGCACGGCTTTCACACGCTCGACCCAAATGCTCGTTTCCTCGAGCTCCTGTCCCGCAGAGCTTCCGTCCTCGCACCCTCGCATCCGGGCTTCGGCGCCTCGGCGCGGCCCGATGACTTCGAAACGGTCTATGACCTCGTCCACTTCTACCGCGAGTTCCTCGACGGGCTACCGGATGCCAAGGTCACGCTCATCGGCGCCTCGTTCGGGGGCTGGCTCGCCGCCGAAATTGCCGCCTCCTGCCCGCACCGGCTCGACCGTCTCGTGCTCGTGGACGCGCTCGGCATCAAGCTCGGCGACCGCGAGACGCCCGACATCCTCGACGTTTTCAATACCCATCCCGACACCGTGCGCCGACTGAGCTGGCACGATCCCCGACGCTCGGCGCCCGACTTCGATGCGCTTTCGGACGAGGCGCTGACGCGGCACGCGCGCAACTGGGAGGCGCTCTGCCTTTATGGCTGGGAGCCCTACATGTACAACCCGCGCCTCAAGCGCTGGCTCGGCCGCATCGAGCTTCCGACGCTGGTGCTGTGGGGGGAATCCGACGGCGTGGTCAAGCCGGCCTACGGCCGCGCATACGCGTCGCTCATCCCCGGTGCGCACTTCGCCCTGATCGACGGGGCCGGGCATCACCCCGAGCTCGAGCGGCCGGATGCGCTCGCCGATCGCGTTTTCGAGTTCCTCGACTGCTGACAGACCCCAACTCTTCGGAGAGGCCGAGATGGATGCTTGGTGGATGTGCGAGGTGCCTTATCCCCACGTGCCACAGGCGGTGCTCGACGCGGCCGACTCGGTGCGCGCCAGCCTGCCCAATCGCTACTGCGACCCGCGGGTCGCTGCAGATCTCTTCGAGGAGGTGATCGACGAGTATCTTCTCTGCGACGAGATGGGCCTCAACGTATGCGCGACGGAGCATCACGCCGGCATCAACTCGCTCGTTGGCTCGAACCCGATGCTCGTCAGCATCCTCGCGCGGCAGACGCGGAAGGCGCGCATCTTGAGCCTCGGAACGCTTGTCTCGCTGCGCCGCGAGCCGGTGCGCGTCGCCGAAGAGTATGCCACCGCGGACGTGATCTCCCGCGGTCGTCTCGAGCTCGGTTTCGTGAAATCGGGCGGGACTGAGATGGCGTCGGCCAATGCCAACCCCGTCAACAACATCGAGCGCTACTGGGAAGCAATTGACCTCATCGGCAAGGCGCTCACCCACCAGGACGGGCCGTTTTCCTGGGAGGGCAAGCACTTCACCCATCGCCACGTCAATATCTGGCCGCGCCCCTGGCAGGACCGGTTGCGGATGTGGGCCGCGACCGGCGACCCGCACACTGCCGTAGAGGTCGGCCGCCGCGGCATGGTGCACACGCTCGTGCTGCGCGGTCCTGAAGGGACGCGACGCGCCTATGCGGCCTACCGCAACGCGCGCACCGAGGCGGGCCTGCCGCCAGCCCCGATCGACAACTTCGCCTACAGCGCCTTCGTCTGCGTCGGCGATACGGAGGAGGAGGGCCTGCGGGCCGGCGGCAAGCTCCTATGGTTCCTCAATACCAGCCTCAAATCGGCGCCGCAGTACGCCCAGCTCCTGCCCGGCACCGCACCGTCGCATATCGCGGGTCAAGCCTGGCGTACGCGGCCAAAGGGCGGCACAGGCGGGGGCGTTGCCTCGGCACAGGAAAACGCCCGCAAGCTGATGTCGACGACGGTCGAGCAGGCGATGGCGCAGGGCATCCTGTTCGCCGGCAATCCCGACAGCGTCTTCGCGCAGATCAAGCAGTTTCACGACGACGTTGGCGGATTCGGTCACCTCACCATGATCGGCCGCACCGGCTTCATGACGCACGCCGAATCCCAGAAGAGCATCCGGCTCTTCGGCAAGGAGGTGCTGCCGCGCCTCAAGGAGATCGAGCCGGCGACCGCGCCGCTGGAGCCGGCGCGGTGAACAACGAACCGACAGGAAAATGTTGGACACATAGGGACGAAACGCACTCCGAGGGAGGAACTGATGGACTCCAGCAATGTGAGGACGGGCAATCTTACCTGGCTTGGCGAATTTGACCGCTATCAATGGACTGTGTTTCTCGTCGCGTGGATCGGCTGGGCCCTCGATGCGACCGACTTCGGCCTTTTCGCCATCGTCCTTCGCCCCGCGCTGACGGATCTGCTCGGGGGACAGCCGACGGTCGCCCAAATCGGCAGGGTTGGCGGTTATCTCAGCATGGTCGGGCTGCTGGGCTGGGCATTCGGCGGGTTCCTGTTCGGTATCATCGCGGACTATATCGGCCGGGTGCGGGCGCTCGCGCTCAGCATCCTGGTGTTCAGTGTCTTCACCGCTTGCCAGGGCTTCGCCCAGAGCCCGCTGCAGCTCGGCATCTTCCGCTTCCTCGCCGGCATCGGCACAGGTGCCGAAATCGTGGTCGGGATTCCCCTGGTGGCAGAGGCGTTCGCCGAGAGGCACCGTGCCAAGGTCCTTGGCGTCATGATGACCGGCGGCGCGTTCGGCTCGATCATCGGCGGCCAGATCTACAATCTGGTCGGACCCTATGGCTGGCGTTACGTCTTTTTCGTCGGCGTCGCACCGGCCTTGCTGCTGCTGTTCATCCGTCGGAGCATGGCCGAGCCGGCGCATTTTCATGCCGTGCGCGAGCGGCGTGCGACGGTGAAGGCGGCGGGCAGCGCGGCCACTGAGCAGGATAAGGCATTCATGCGCTTCGTGCCGGCGCAGCTCTTTACGCAGGAGCTGCGCTTCAGCACCTTTGTCGGGCTGCTGTTCTGCCTCGGCACATTGCTGTCGATCTGGACCAGCAATATCTGGCTGCCGACCATCCAGAGCCTCATGCTCGAGAAGGATGGCATCACGGGCGCCGCGGCTATCCCCTATATTGGCAATGGCATGATGCTGTGGGGCGTCGGCGGTATTTTCGGCTATGCGAGCTTCGGATTTCTCGCCGACCTCTTCGGACGCAGGCCGACGATCGTCTTCTACAACGTCGGCGCCATGGCGAGCGGGCTGGTGCTCTTTCTCGTTCTCGGGACCTATACCTATTATCCCTATATGCTGGTCATCTTCGGTTATTTCGTCTTCGGGGTCTTCTCGGGTCACGCGATATATCTGCCCGAGCTGTTCCCGACGCACGTGCGCGCCACGGCGGTCGCGTTCTGCAACGGCACAGGGCGCCTCATCACAAGCTTTGGACCGCTTGTCGCGGGCCTGCTGGTCGTGCCGTTTGGCAGCTTCAACAACGCCGCGGCGTTCATGACCTGCTTCGCCCTGCTGAGCATCATCGCAATGATGATTGGTCGCGAAACCAGGGACGACGCACTGCCGAGGTAAGTGCTGGGTCGCGGATGTGCGGACCCAATACGGCAATGATCTCATGCTTCGGCCCGCGCGCTGGCAGAGGGGCGCCATTCTGGACCCCGACGAGAGTCGAACTCGTGACCGCTGCCTTCGCGGAGGGCAGCGCTTCAGTCGGCCTGTCCGACCAGCTTGTGCTGTCAGGTAGGTTGTCGATCCGGCTCCAGTCCAATTCGACCCCTTGGGAAGACGCAGCGCCGACTATGCGCCCGCCAGAGCGCCCAGCCGCGCTTACGAATGCCAGGCGGGCGCGAGCGTGCTCTGCAGACTTGAATCGTTTGGCGCCTGGGTCGGCGTCGTCATCGGATTGAAGCCGGAATTGCCGGCCGAATGGGTCGCCATCGCCGAGACGAGCTGCGCGACCTGCCGGTCGACATTCATGCCGTCGCCACCGTTGACGCTTTGCGCCGCCGATACGGGCGCGGATGGGTCGAGCGTGATGAATGCATTTCCGTCGCGATTCGTGATCGCAAACTGCTCGGTCGTGAAATCCCCGACGATGTCGAGTCGCGCCTCGACACGGTGCTTGTCGAACAAGGTCAGGACGCCATTCGAATAATCCGCGGATGTGACCTTCGTATGCGTGAGCTCGATGGTGCTGTCCGGATTGAAATCCTGGATGGAGGCGAGGAAGTTCATGGGCTCATCGAGTTTCAAAAGCCCGGCGTCCAGCTTGACCGTTTCTCCCGCCCCGACATCCTCCGTAAACTCGAACGTGCCTTGACCTGTCACGGGAACGTTCATCCGCACGGTCCCACCGAACGCCTCAACCTCGCCGTTGTTGACGAACTGCGCGGACCGTTCCGGACCATTAACGTCAACTGTCGAGCCGTCGCTGGAAAACCAAATCGCGCCAGGGTCCATGGTGAAGCTGCTGTCCCTGGCCATGTTGATGGTCAGGTGGGCGGGGAAGAGCTGGTTCACATCGATGCCTGTCGTGCCGACGTCGATGGCGCCGTCTTCGGTCACGGCGCCCACAACCCTGATCCTGGCCTCGAGGTCCGGCTGGGAGGGGTCGAAGGTAGTGGTCTCCACCCGAACCGAGCTGGTCGCGGCGAGCGTCGAGTCCTGCAGGACAAGCGTTGGTGTCGTTGTCGGCGATCCAAGCTGGATATTCGGATTAGTGATCGCGAGGTTGTCGGCCCTCACCCGGCCGGCGTCGATGACGAGCGTGTCGGTTGCGACCGGAGATCCGGCCGGCGACCAGTTCTGCGGATCGCTGAAGTTGCCCGTACCGCCGAACCAGGTCTGCACGGTGGGTGCTACCGGGCCGAAGACAAGCTCGGAGATCTGGGTGGCCCACAGCGTGCCGAGTGCAGGATCGGCCGCAGCCCATTCCTGGGTCGTCCAGAAGTGCGAGGGATCATTGGGATCGACGGTCGTAGCGCTGTAGTCGCCCCAGCGGACCAGGGTTGCGCCTTCGCCCTGCTCGGCGTCTGTCCCCAGGTAGGGACCGTCGCCTGCCTTGAGCAGGATGGGATCGCTCAATGTCAGCCTGTCGCCTTGGAGCGCTCCCACCACCGCAAAGGCGCTGGGATAATCGTTCGGTCCCGACCCTGTGAATCCAATCACCACTTCACCCTGGGGATTCACCGCAATTGAGCCGTCATAGACATTGAGATTTGGTGGATTGATGACGCCGCTATCGACAATCGTGGGCGAGTTCAGGGGATCGCCAATCTCGAACCACCGAAGAGCTGCCAGACCGTTCTGTTGAATGCCTTGCACGGCAAACAGTCGGCCATTTTCAAGAACCACGCTGGAACTGAACTGGGAACTGGGACGCAAGTCCAACTGTACGTTGGTACCTTTCTGGGTGGCGGACAAAGCTTCAGGCGCGGGAGTGATGGCAATAAGGCGGTCTGCAATGTTCAACGAGGGATTCACAATCGGCGGGTCTATCGAAGTGATGTTCAAGAGGCCGGAGAAGCCGAAGCTGGCACCCGCGGAAAGCAAGGGCTCTGAGCCAGACGACTGATACCCGACAGCGGGGTGGGGGTAGAAACCGGTGACGCTCGAACCGACATCCGCGAACACCGTTGCATTCGCCACGCTCGGAACTGTCTGCAGGAGATCCGATTTGGGAATGGCGATGATCTCTTCTGATGCGAAGTCGGGTGTACCGGCAAAGTACGTGTTGGCGGCAACAAAGACGCCGTCCTGATTGACACCGAGCATTGGGAAGTCGGCCCAGGTCAGCTTCGTGGGATCGCTGGGGATCGCAAAGCCCTGCCAGCCTTGGGTGGGATCCGACGTATTGGAAACGGCCAACAAAATGTCATTCGGAACGAACGCGTTCTCCGCAGAGGTCGCGAACCAGCGTTGGCTCACCGGGTCGTACAGAACGCGCGGATCAAAGGGTAGCCCAGCAGGGGCCACCCCCGCGTTCAGCCAAAAATCCGGCAGCCGCGAGGTCTGGAGGACTGCTCCAGACTTGTCGTACACCTGATAAAGGTTGTTCAAAAGTTCCACGAAGGAATTCGGCCCCACAGCTCCATCGGTGTCGGGCGGAGAGGCCGCAATACCGGGGTCCGTGTGGAAGTTAGGCCCCGAAAAGTTGGCACCAATGGTGACAACAGGAGCAGCATCCGTCGTCGGGGCAACCACTGTTTCGTTCATGGCTTCCTCCCGCTTACCTTCGCTCGTGGCTGCTCCTGCGATGCCGGCGATGCCGCCCGGCTACTCGTGCGCCGCTCCGGTCACCCGAGCAAAGCACGTTCGACCGACTTCGCCGTCGGTCGGAAGCAGAGCCGCAATTAAACCAATCTTTGAATCACTTGCCGCCAAGGCGCAGGCACAGCCACAATGCTGTGCACAGTCGCAATCTTGAACTCGTCAAGGGCAGCGGTCGCCGCCGGTTGTCGTGACATCGGCCCGCCGCTCGGCCCCTGCTATCCAGATGGAGGGGGCGCAGTAGTGGGAAGGATGCGTCCAAAGCGTGTGTTGAACAAGCCGGAAGGCGGGGCCATTTGGTGACCGTCAAGGAAAAGGGCACAAACGAACATGGCCCAGCTCGTGTCCGAGATGGCGTCCCACGACGGAATGTCGCTCGGTCACGAACTGTCGATGCTCGGGCAAGCTTTCTTGGTTCTGCTAGATTGGCCCCATGAAGAAGGCAACGATAGCCGAGGCCAAGAACAACCTGAGTGCCTTGATCGATGGCCTCAAAGGCGGCGGCTCGCCGGTTCTCATCGTGGATAGGGGACGCCCCGTTGCGCGGCTTGAGCCCGTGACGGGTTATTTCGAAGGCGGGCAGGATGGAAGGTTGGAGCGGCTCCTCCGTGAGGGGCTTGTGCGGCCCCGCTGGGCGCGGCCGCCTCGCGCCCTGTTCAGCAGCCAGCCGCCGCACGCCAATGCCGGCGCATCGGCTGTCGACGTCCTCATCGAGGAGCGCCAGGAGGGGCGGTGATATTTTGGGACGTTTCGGCGACCGTGCCGCTGCTGGTTGCCGAACGCACGACACAGCGCATGCAAGCGCTTGCAGGGCGGGATTCCGACAAGCCGGTGTGGTGAGGGTTGGAAGTAGAATGCGTCTCGGGGATGGCACTCGCATCCAACCGGCTGAAACAGCTTGCCAATGGCTGGCATGAGATTGAGCCCAGCGAGGTCGTCCGCGAGAACGCTTTGCGATTTCTTCGCGTTCACCCGCTGCGAGCGGCCGACGCATTGCAGCTTGCGGCGGCCTTCACGGCCTCGGAACATCGTCCTACATCGCTTCAAGTCGTCACGCTTGATGAGCGTCTCGCCGACGCGGCGCGCAAGGAAGGCTTCACGTTGGTCGACATAGCCGCGGCCTGATTGCACCGCACGGACTTCGCAGCGGAAGTCGGTCAAGCAAGCGCCGCGCCCGTCGGATCACCGCCGCAAGTCTGCGACCCCGAGCTCGTCCCACATCCAGCTCACGTCATAGCCGGCCATTGGCGAGTTTGCCTCCTGTCGTACAGTCGAATTCTCGAGAAGCTTGAGCCAGCCGACCAATTTTTCGCGGCCCTTCTTTGTTTTCGCGGCCTTGCGCGGGCTCACATTTCCCAGCATCGGCACGGGCTTGTCGAGAAGCCCGCGGTAGTGGCGTTCGAGGGTTTCGTGGATGATCGCGCGCTCTTCATCCGGCGGGAGGCCCGATGAAGGGGCTCGACCTTCGTCCGCCGGTTGGGATGCCATCATATCCGCTACCGTTTTGGACTCTACGACGGGCTCTTCGACGAACGGACCAATGACGGGATCGAGCAATGCCCGCCCTCTTTGGGCGCGTTGCGGCGAGTTCGTCTCCAGCTTGAGCACTTTTGCATCCAGTTCGACATGCCCCAGCGACACGGAACCGTCGCCGAAGGCCGAAATGAAGGTTTGAGCGTCTTCGGTCGTTCTCCCGGCCGCACGCGCAGCGGGTGCGCTCCAGTTCCAGAGGTTTTCGCCCGCGCGATCAAAGCCCGGGATGGCCGTCAACGCGCATTCGAGCGCTTTGCGGTCGGAGGTCTCTTTCAAAGGATAGCGAACCGTCGTGAATGCGATTTCGTCGCCGTCGCCGTTCAGCATCTTGGGCAAGCTGGGATTGAGCACCCGCTTGAGAGCATCATCCAACCAGACAGTGGTGAACAGGAACGCGCTGTGGCGGAGGATTTCCGTGTCGAGAGCGAATTGGTCGACCTCCGCGTCGCCATGCCTTTTCCCAAGGCGTTTGCGGGCCTCGGAACGCATTTCCCTCTTGAGCTTGACGAAACCGTCGCGGATGACGTTGCTCGGTTCGTGGTCGAACCCCAGGACACCGCCTGCCATTTCGTATTTCGGCCCCACCTTGACTATGCGCGCGGCGAGCCGGTCCCATTGCTTCAAGTTGCGCGTGCCGGACTTCTCGCTGACGCGCACCGCCTCCCCGCCGCGCAGCAGGTCGCGGGCCAGAAACGATTGGTCGCGCACGATATCGCTCACCTCGTACAGGCTCATCACGGAGGAGCGCAGAGATGTCAGGTATCGTTTGTTGGGAACGCTTTCCTTCCAGCCGCGTCTTTTCAGGTAGTCGTCAATGATGTTGCTGCCGTCGTCGAGATCGGACGCCAGAAAGTCTTCAAAGATGCATCCCCATAGCACGGTGGCGTGGTGGTCGCCGACCGCGCCAGCCAATTCGTCGAGTGTGATCCCCGCCGCCTCGCATGCCGGGCCCAAATGCCGCTCCAACAATTCGTTGAAGGGGTCCCGCCACTCTTCGCGGCCGAGCCATTTCATCAGGCCAGTAAGGACATGGGCGCTTGCCATAGCCAAGCCTCGCCCTCCGAATGATCCGGATCAAGCAGAAGCTTGTGCGATGCGGTTCTTGCCCACAAAAAGGTGCGCAGGCATGACACAGATGTACCGCCAACCGGGAATGATTGCTGAATGGTTGAAATATTTGTGACGGACTCCGCGAATTTCGAACTCACGACCTCTGCCTTCGGCAGGCAGCGCTCATTCCAAAGTCATGCTCGCGCCCGTGGCAGCGGCCCGCCGCTGACGACATACACGCCGATCGAGATGAGCGCGATCGCAATCCAGTCGATCGCCGAAGGCCATTCGCCGAGAATTGGAATGGCCATGAAGGCGGTCATCGCCGGACAAGAGGCGGCGAAGGCCGCACCGCTGGACGCGCCGAGAATACCGACCGCGAGACCGTAGGCGACGTACGAAAACACCGCCGTCAGAAGACCCTGCACCAGCGCCTGGAGCGCTATCGCCCCGGGCGACGCATCGAAGATGCCGGAACCGGCCAGGATCGAATACGGCGGCATGTAGATCAGCATCGAGCCGACGGCCGAGATGGCGGCCGCATGAAGCCCATCGAGGCGTGCCCGACGCATCGCAACCGTGTAGCAGGCGAAGGCCAGCGCCGCGCCGAGAAAGAACAGGTGGCCAATATTCTGTGTCGTGCCGATTGTGCCACCGCTACCCCAGACGATGCCGACAACGCCTGTCGCGATGAGCACAAAGCCTGCTTTCTTCTGGGGCCTAAACGCCTCCTTCAGGATGACGGCCGCCAGCACGGCGACCATCAGCGGCATGACGCCGGGAAACAGGGCACCCGCATGTGACGCGGGAGCGAACAGCAGTCCTGCATTCGCCAGCATGACCGTGGGTGCGCCGCCGAGGACGAGCGCCGCCACGCCGAGCCAACCGAGGCGATCCAGGGCAAGTCCCCGCCGCATCAGGAAGGGCAGCAGGACCAGGCCTGCCACAGCGAAGCGGATCGCCGTGATATCCCAAGGCGTCAGGCTGGATCGAAGGCCAAGTCCGGCAACGACGATGTTTCCGGCCCAGATGCTCACCGCCGCGAGCCCGAACAGGGCACCGCGAGCATATTTCGCGGTCGTGCGTTCGCTTGCTGCCGCTTGGGTCATACGCACTCCCGCGCGGTCAGACGCGCATAACCATATAAACGTAGTATATAGGTTATGGTAGGATGGCGGTGCATGCCAGGCAAGGACGGATATGAGTAAGCGCGCCGATCCCTTCGAGTGGGGCGGGGGACATCCAGCCTTGGACTTCGTCAATACGCTGGACGAGCGGCCCTTCGACCGGCCGATCGAGAACCTGGCCACCTATCGGGACCTTGTGCGCTTCGCCCAACTGGCAGGGCTCGTCGAGCCCGGGCTGGCGCGGACGCTGCGGACACTCGCCGGGCTTGCATCCCCACGTGTTGCCAGGCGCGCTCGAAAGCTGCGAGAACATTTCTTTGATGTATTGGTGGCGGTCCACAAGCACGAACCGGTATCGCGAAGCGACCTGGATGCCATTGCGTCCGCTGTCCGGGCGGCGCGCGCCGTCCGCGTTCTCATGGCACCGTCCTCGCGGAGTCTTGCGCTCTACCGCTGGTCTCGTCCGGTGACCGTCGAAATTCCCCTGCACGCCTGCGCGCTTGCTATCGAAAATCTGCTGATCGACGTCGATCGTCGCCGACTCAAGAAGTGCGGGGCTTCGGATTGCGATGTCTACTTTGTCGACCTGAGCAAAGGCCATCGTCGGCGATGGTGCAGCATGAACAACTGCGGCAACCGCGCAAAGCAGCGGCGTTGGCGCTCCGCGAGTCGGGAAGCCTGATCAGATAGGCAGGCAACGGCTCACTGCCTAGGGCGAATGGCCCTAAGCGACTATCCAGCCTTTTGGCGATAGGCGTACGCTTTGTCATACTGAGCGGCAATATATTCGCCGGCGATTGTGCGAGGGTATTTGGGAGGGTTACTGGCTTCGGAGCAGTTAGGCAGGCACTCGACGACGGTCTCGAAGTCGGGATCATAGAAGACCGGAATTGAATAGCGCTCACGCCCGGACGCATTGACGACACGGTGTGGCGTGGAAACGAATAGGTCATTTGACCAACGCGCGAGCATATCGCCGATATTGATGACAAACGTCCCGTCGATGGGCGGAGCATCAATCCACCGCCCGGACCGGTTGCGGACCTGCAGGCCGCCGACATCGTCCTGCCAGAGCACGGTGATGCAGCCCCAATCGGTGTGAGGTGCGGCGCCGAACTGGCCGTCAGCCTGGCCTTCGGCTTGGGGCGGATAGTGAACCAGCCGCGCGCGCACCAGCGGATGGCGATAAAGCTCGCGA
>Ga0193729_1001740_pt1 | contig 11032 bp, 9 predicted proteins | sample U1c2metaG_FD_143036 | JGI IMG/M metagenome (GOLD analysis project Ga0193729, IMG submission 143036) | Soil microbial communities from a riparian zone of the East river system, Colorado, United States - U1c2 | ecosystem: Environmental > Terrestrial > Soil > Riparian zone | place: USA: East River... | reverse complement strand
CTCTCCAAAGCCGCGACACCGTCCGACCCTTTATGGCGATCTTCGTAACCGGCTCGACCGGCTATCTGGGCAGTTATCTTGCGGCAGGACTCCTCATCGGGTACCGCGACAAGCTGAATCTCCTGATTCGCGCGGAATCCGAACAGGAAGGGCGCGAACGGCTTTGGACTTCCCTGCAGTTGCATTTCGAGTTTCCCGAATTCGCCGAATACCTGAACACGCGAGTGCGCATTTTTCGAGGCGATCTGACCAGCGAGCGTTTTGGTCTCTCCGATGACGAATACCATGCGCTGGTGGACACCACGGACTCCCTGATTCACTGCGCCGCATCGCTGAACCGCAAATCGGAGAAGCAGTGCCTGAACGTCAACCTGCGGGGCACACTCGAAGTCATTCAACTCTCGCGCCGCGCGCAGAATCGCAACGGCTTGCGCCGTTATTCGCACGTTTCCACGGTTGCCGTCGCGGGCAAAAGAAAAAACGAGGTGGTAACCGAGGACGCCTCGATCGACTGGTCGCGCTCGGACTACGACCCCTATGCGCGCACCAAGAAATTCTGCGAGCACATGGCGAATCAGCTCCTGCCCGATGTGCCCAGAACGATTTTCCGCCCCGCCATCATTCTGGGCGACAGCCGCCGCCCGGAAACTTCGCAATTCGATATGGTGCAAGCGTTCCACGTTCTGGCGCAGATGCCTGTTCTTCCCCTGCGCCCTCAAGATAAAATCGATATCGTGCCGGCGAATTACGTCGGCAAAGCCATCGTGACCATTCATCAAAAAGAAGCGCCTACGCACGGCATCTATCACCTGTCTTCCGGCACGGGCTCGCAGACCTATCAGGAATTGACCGACGCGATTTCGCAAGCCGGAGGCATGCTTCGGCCGATGTTTTTGCCCTCTCTCGGCGGCCCTTTTTCCAGTACCGTCAATTGGGTAGCGAATCGCAGCGGTGCGGCAGGGTACGGCGCTTCGCTTCTCAAAGTTTTCTGGCCGTATCTCGACTGGAACACCGTTTTTGACAATTCGCGCATCGCCGGGGAGCTCGGCGAAACGCCCGCAAAATTCTCGGCCTATGCAGCTCCTCTTTTGAAATACAGCCGCGAAAATAAATTCCAGTTTCCCGCCAAGCCCTGGCCTTCCGCTTCAGGCGCGGAGAAAAATGCCGCGGCAGGGAGGTCCCGCGCATGACAGACTTTCTCCTTGTCGCCTGGGTCAGCGCCCTGATTGAGATTCGGCGTTTCGGCTGGATGCTCGGACTCGGGGAACGCTGGTGTCCCGGCGAAAAACTGAAGCTCCTGTTTGCGGGTTACAACGGCACGCGCAACACTGGAAGCGATGTGCGCGTGCAGGAAATGCTGCGGCAGATACGTCACGTCCTGGGAGCGGACAACACAAACTTTAGCGTGATGTCCTTCGATTTCGACCGCACGCGCGGATATTTTGAAGGTACCCGGCAGGTTTACCTCCCGAACGCTTTCCCCCCGTTCCTCTACAGCGAGGTCCGGCAGAATCACGGTGTCATCGCTTGCGAAGGCTCGATGTTCAAGAGCAAGTTTGCCAACGCGTTGACCACCATGATGATCGGTTCGCTGGGGCTCGCTTCGGCGGAGAATAAGCTCTCTCTCGCCTATGGGGGAGAAGCGGGTCACATGGACGGTCTCATTCAATCCATGTGCGCTCGGTACGTCCATGATTCGATGGTCATCACTCGCAATGTGGAATCGCGGACACTGTTGAGTTCGATGGGAATTCCGACGGAGCTTGGCACGGACACCGCCTGGACCTTTGAGCCACATCCTCCCGAATACGCCCGCAAGGTGTTGCGGGAAGCCGGCTGGGATGAAAAGACACCCATCCTCGTTCTCTGCCCCATCCATCCCTTTGTTTGGCCTGTGAAAGCATCGATTGCGAAGTATCTTGCCCGCGTCACGACCCGCGCCTACAAAAACAGCCAGTACCGTTCCGTTTATTTTTTTGAATCCGGGTTTGAAGTGGACCAGAAATACCGCCACTACATCTCTGGGTTTACGAAGGCAACGCAAGCGTTCATTCAGCGACATCGCGTGTTTCCGATCTTGGTCGCGATGGAGCGGCTCGATGCGGTCGCCTGCCGCGACATGGCCGCGCAAATACCCGGCACGCCGGTATTCACCTCCGACGATTTCGACATGTTCGAGCTTGTTTCCATTCTGCGCGCGTGTTCCTACATGGTTTCTTCGCGCTACCACGGAATTGTGACTTGCATGGCTAGCCTCGTGGCCTCGGCGGGCGTCACGATGGACGAGCGCATCCGCAATCTGATGCGCGAGCGGGGACATCAGCATCTCTTGCTTACCGTCGATGACCCCGATCTTGAGACGAAACTTCTCCAAATCATGGAGACGCTGGTCGCGGAAGCCGATTCCGTCCGCGAAGGCATCGGCGAGACGGTGGTCCGCAATTTGAAAGTGATGGCCCGCATGGGCACGTTTCTTGAAGATGTTGTCCGGCGCACGTATCCAGAATTTCCTCTGCGTTCCGGCGTATTTTCCTGGGAAGAGTATCTGCCGCCGCTGAGCAATAATTTGCTTCAGCTCGCGGGGCGTTACGGTTCTTCGCCGGCCGCGCTCGCGGCGGTTCGTTGATTCTTCATGCCCAATTTCCTTGAGACGATTCTTGCCCAACTGAAGCGCGCGGATGGCCGCGTCGTTCTTCGCGAAATTCGCGGGGATCGGTTTGCTAGTGTGACGGGCAGGGAATTGCTGGACCAGATCCAGCTTGTCCGCCTGTTCATTCGAAACTCCGGCGTCCAGTCCGGGGACCGTTGCGCCCTTCTTGCGCCCAATTCCATTCGCTGGGCGGCTTTCCATTTGGCGCTTATGGCCGAGGGAACAATCGTCGTGCCGCTCTATTCGCGGCAAGCGCCCGCCGAACTCGCCGGCATGATGACGGATTGCCAGCCGCGCCTGATTTTTGTTAGTGATGCCGCGCTCGGTGAAAGCGTCGCTCAGACGTGGCCCGACGCACCGCGCCGTGTGCTGTTCGATGAAGTCGTGCGGCAATCAGCGCCGCAAAATCCGCTTGCCGATGCACCCCATCCTCGCCCGGACAGCGATATCGTCACCATCATCTATACTTCAGGAACGTCGGGAGAACCGAAGGGGGTTTGCCTGACCGTAGGAAACCTCACGCACATGCTTTCCTGTACGACCGAACGCCTCGATCAACTGATGGGTGCGACACACGAACCCGACCGTGTTTTCCATTATCTTCCGTTCAATTTTGCGGCATCCACGATATTGCTGCTGTCCTGTCTGGCGCGCGAAAGCGTTCTTATCCTTTCGACAGATCTCAATCGCCTGGCAGACGAAATCTCTTTGGCATCACCGGCCTATTTCCTGAATGTCCCCACGCTGCTGGAGCGTGTCCGGCGTGGCGTCGAAGACGCCATTGCAAAGCGGCCTGCGGTCATCCGTTGGTTGTTTGCGAGGGCCCGCACCGCCTGGCAGCGGCAGCACGTTGGCGTCGGCCGCGCACTCGATGCGTTGTGGCTCGCTCTCGGCCGCGGGCTCATCTTTCGAAAGATTCGAGGACGCTTCGGCACCCACCTGCGCGCGTTGATCTGCGGTTCGGCGCCACTTGCTCCCGAGACACAGCAGTTCTTCCTGATGCTAAGCATTCCCGTGCTGCAGGCGTACGGGCTCACGGAGACCACCGGCATTTGCACGCTGGATGACCCGCGCGTGCCCGTGGAGCCGGGCTACGTCGGCACGGTGATTACCGGAATCGAGATGAAGTTGGCCGAAAATGAAGAGATCGTCGTGCGCGGGCCGCACATTTTCCCGGGCTACTGGAACCGCCCGGAGGAAACTGCCCGCGTGCTGCAAGAGGGATGGTTCCACACCGGCGACCAGGGCGAAGTAAACGTTCGCGGAAATTGGCGCATCAGCGGCCGCATCAAAAATCTGATCATCTTGAATTCCGGGCATAACATTGCGCCCGAACCGATCGAGGAGAAAATCGCGCGGCTTCTTCTTGCGGCGCAGCAGGTCGTGGTAGTCGGAAATGGACGCGGCTATCTTTGCGCACTGGTTTCCGGCGCGATAGAACCTGCCGCCGTTCAGGCGGCGCTCGATGCCGTGAATCCTGAACTCCCGCATTACCGGCAGATCCGTAATTTTACGATCATCCGCGATGTCTTTGCACCGGAGAACGGGCTGCTCACCGCCAACGGCAAACTTCGCCGCGACGCCATCAATGCGCGATATGCGTCTGAAATCAATGCCATGTACGATTCGAAAGGCAGTCGTGAGGCGGTCAGCAGGCAACACGCGTGAAAACTTTCACTGGCAAAACGCTGCGTTGGGAATGGCGCGAAGGCGTGGTCGAACTGACGCTTGATCATGAGCCTGCCAATGAAATTGGCACGGCCATGCTTGCGGAGCTGGAGAAATTTGTTGCTGCATTTGATGTGCTTGTACCGGAGACTTCCGTCTGCATTTTTGCGAGTGCGCGAAAGTCCGTTTTTTCCGCCGGCGGCGATTTGCGCGAGTTGTATGCCACCGCGGCGGCCGTTCCCGCAAAAGAACGCTCCGCAGGCGTGCGCGCCTTTCTTGAACGCGTCCATGCCGTTCTGAACGCGATAGATGCCGCCCCATTTGTCACCATCGCTGCCGTTCATGGCGCTTGTCTTGGTGGAGGACTTGAGCTGGCCCTGGCCTGTGACATGATCGTCGCCGACAAGATGGCGCGGTTTGCATTTCCCGAACTGCGCCTGGGATTCATTCCTGGCTTCGGCGGCATCCCGCGCCTGAAGCGCGATCTTGGCAATGCTTTCGTTAGGGATTTGCTTTTCACCGGGCGAACGGTCAACGCGACTCGCGCGCAGGCCGTGGGCCTCGTAGCGCAACTTGCCGGTGAAGGCGAAGTCCTCCGCATCGCCCGCTCGACCGCCGCGCAAATCACCAAGTACGACGCTGTCACGCGTGCCGCCGCCAAAAAATTCATTAAGCCAATTCTACACGATGAGCTTCGGCGCGAGATCGACCTCTTCTGCGAACTCTTTACTCGTCCTGCCGTCATGGCCGCCCTGAAAAAATTTGTCGAAGACTCCGGCCCCATGCCCTATCTGCCCTAGATTCGAACTGAACCACTCCTCACCTGGCTGAAATACCAGACCCAACCTAGCCAACTGGCGGATGTATACGCCCCCGCCGCTGTTGCATCTTGTTCATGGAGGTGGGGAAATGTCAGCAGAACTCATTGAACTTTCGAATGCATTGGTTCGCGCGACCGACCGTGCTGCTGCGTCCGTGGTGGCAGTTCACGCGGAAGCACGCGGTTCGTCCAGCGGCGTCATCTGGCGCCCTGGCGTCATTGTTACGGCAGAGCACGCCCTTCGTCGCGATGAAGAAATCCGAGCAACGCTGCCGAACGGCCGTGTCGTGCCCGCAACATTAGCAGGACGTGATCCTTCGACCGATCTTGCGGTTCTGAAATGTCCGGACGCCGGCGCTGCATCCGCCGAGCGAGGCGATGCCGCGGCGATCAAACCGGGCAGCATCACTCTGGTGGTTGGGCGTACACGAGCTAGTGGTCCCGTGGCCGCGTTGGGAGTTGTGAGCCTGGCTGTTTCAGAACGCCAAACTTGGAGCGGTTCCTCCCTTGTTCCCTACGTCCGGCTGGATGTCGGCCTGCAGCCGACCGCCGTTGGTGGTGCGGTGGTTGAGCTGCGGGAACCACTCACGCCGCGTGAGCACGAAGTGCTCCAGATGATCTCCGCCGGACTCGGCAATAAAGAAATCGCCGAGCGCTTATCGATCTCCGATCACACCGTGAAAATCCACGCGGCCTCAATTCTTGGGAAACTTGGCGCCTCCAGCCGTACGCGTTTCCATTGGAATTCGTCACGGTCTCGTGCTTCTCTAGGCCACCCATAAAGACAATTCACCGCGCAATCTGACCGCCTGTTAAATGAATTTTCTTTCCCAGCAAAGGGATGATAAATTGGCCTTTCCATGCGAACGCTAGAACAGACCACACAGGAAGTCCTCGACTTGGCGGCAAAGCATTTTCAGCTGCCGGCTGGATCACTCGCTCCGGGAGACGATTTTTTCAGGAAACTCGGGATCGACAGCCTGCAGACTCTCGAGATGCTTTCGCGCCTCGAAAATCATTTCGGCATCGAGCTGCCCGATTACGAAGTTCAGGGTGTCAGCGACTTCAAGACCCTTGCCGAACGGATTCAGTCCCGCCTGTAATGCTGGACCTTTCTAAATATCATTCCATCGGCGAAGCGCTGCGGGATGCACTGATTCAGTATTCGAACGAGGTGTGCTTGATCGAAGCGGACCGCGAGCGCGAGAAAGAGCGCCTGACTTATCGCGACTTCAAGGAACGCGCGCATCCCCTTTCGAAAGCTTTGCAAGAAGGCGGCTTCTCCGCAGGCGCTCGCGCCAGCATCATCATGACGAATCAGTCGAAGTGGCTGATTTCGGCGTATGCCATTTTTTTTGCTGGCGGCGTTCTTGTTCCCCTGGATTACAAACTCACGTCGGATGAGCAATGGCAACTGCTCAAGCATTCGAACGCTACCTTGCTGATCACGGAATATCCGATCTGGCGGCAACTCAGCACCTCGGCTGGACGCGCTGCCGCGACGAACGTGCAAACCGTGCTGTTGACGGAAGCACCGGCAAGTGCCGATCTCGCTGGCGCGCGGCGCTGGGAAGATTTTCGCGGAGAAGACGAGCCTGTGTTCATCGCACGCAAACGCCAGGACACGGCTTGCATCGTCTATTCTTCCGGGACGGGCGGCCGCCCGAAGGGTTGCATGATGACGCACGAGAACTATCTGGAGCAGTGCGTCGCGCTCACATCGATTTATCCATTCTGGCCGGGCGTGCGTTACCTCAGTATCCTGCCAACGAACCATGCCATTGATTTCATGGTGGGTTTTTTCGGACCTTTTACGTGCGGCGCAACGGTCGTGCATTTGCGCACGTTGCGTCCAGAATACGTGCGCGAAGCTTTTCCAAAATACAAAATCACTTATGTGAGTCTCGTTCCTCTCGTCTTGAAAAACTTGCAGAAAGGCCTGCAAGCGCGCTTTGACGCGTTGCCACCGGGCAGACGTAAAGTTTTCAATACGCTCGTTCGTATCAACAAGGCGCTTGCCAAAAGCAAGCCGCGTCTCGCCTTCAGCCGCCGCCTTCTCAAGCAAGTCCATGAAGCGTTTGGCGGAGAACTTCGCGCCATCATCGTTGGCGGCGCCTTCACCGAACCGCAAACGCTGCAATTTTTCTACGATCTCGGCATTCCTGTCGCCAATGGATACGGACTCACGGAAGCTGGCACCGCTATCACGGTCAACGATCTGAGACCTTTTCGGGCGGACACTGTTGGCACGCCGCTACCGGGGATGGAAGTGCGCATTATCAATCCGGCCTCTGATGGCGTTGGCGAAGTTTCCGTTCGAAGCAAGACCGTCATGGCGGGCTACTTGAATGAGCCTGAACTCACGGCGGAAACCATCGTTGACGGTTGGCTGCTGACCGGCGACCTCGGGCGTTTCGACGACGCCGGTCACTTACAGCTTACCGGCCGCAAAAAAAACATGATCGTCACCGAAGAAGGGAAAAATATTTATCCCGAGGACATCGAAACTGTTTTCGAGACACTTCCTGTCAAGGAATTTTGCGTTTTCGCCGCCAACTACATTTGGCCGAACCGTTCGATGGTTGGCGAAAAACTTGTGCTGGTGCTCCATCTAGAGCCGGGACAGGAGTACGACGAAAAACTCCGACGGGACATCAACGCACGCAACAGTCGCCTGCTAAACTACAAGCGTATCCACGGGGCTGTGCTGCTGGACGAGGACTTTCCCCGGACGGCTTCTCTCAAGATCAAACGCAATGTTCTGGCAGAACGTCTCGCGAAGCTGGACAGTGCTGGCGCGATTCTGCCCTTGTGAAGCCAGTTTGGAAATGATTGTGTCGACCGGGAGTTAGCATTTCGAGTTCGTTGGCGCTCCAAATGAATCGATTCTTTGCCATCGTCAACCCCGCCGCCGGTGGCGGGCGCTCAGCGAAACTCGCTGGGCCAGCTCTCGCGCGTTTGCTCGAGAAAGGCTTGAAGGTCGACGTCATTGCTTCGACGGGTCCGGGCCACGCGGTGCAACTTGCCCGCGAAGCCTACGGGCAAGGCTACCGGCGCTTTCTTGCCGTCGGTGGTGATGGCACCGCTCACGAAATCCTCAACGGCGTTTTTGCGGGACGCACCGCGGTTCAACGCGTCGCGCTGGGGTTCCTGCCACTGGGTACCGGCAATTCCTTCTTGCGCGATTTTACAAAGGACGGAGCCGCAGCTTCAATGCAGGCGCTCCTCGAAGGCCGCACTCGCAGTGTCGACCTTTTGCGCCTGACGCACGCCGCCGGCGAAATTTATTCCTTCAATCTTTTGAGCGTGGGCTTTACGGCTGATGTCGCCGCTCTGGCCAATCGCATGTTCAAGCCGTTTGGCGATCTCGGTTATTTGCTCGGTGTTTTCGTGCGCGTCGTGCAGCTGCGCCGGCGATCTTTGGCCCTGCGTTGCGATGACGATCAGGAGTGGGATGAGCGGCGCGCCCTTTTCCTGACGTTTAACAACAGCAAGTATACGGGCGGCACGATGCTCATCGCGCCGCACGCTGATCCTACGGACGGGCTGATTGAATTTGTCCGCTGGGGCCCGATCGGCCGGCTGGGCTTGCTTCGCACGTTGCCGCGTCTTTACGACGGTTCTCATATCGAACATCCGCTCGCTTCGCGCCGGGCGGTGCGCCGCGTCGAATTCAAAGCAGCCGCGCCCGTGGACATCATGATCGACGGTGAAGTTGCGACACTGGAATGCCGGGCACTCGACATTCTTCCCGCGGCCGTGGACATCTATATATGAAACGGGCATGGCTCGTGTTCCGCAGCGCGATTCTGTGGACCGTCAGCGGCTTGCATTTTTTTCTCGTCGTGCCAGCGCTCATCCTTTTCGGCATCTTCCTCGATCCTCGCAAGCATGATTGGCTGCAGCGCAGTTTCTGCCGCCGCATCGCGTTTCTTTCCGGCGCGCAAGTCGAGGTCCGCCGCTCCGCCGGCTTCAATGCCGACCGGACTTCTTTCTTCATGTCTAATCACGTCAATCTTTTCGATCCTTTCATGCTTTACTGCGCGATCCCGCAGTTTGTCCGCGGATGGGAGCTGGAATCCCACTTCAGGATTCCCGCATACGGATGGCTGATGAAGCGCTTCGGCAACGTCCCGGTGCCGGATGTCCGGCGGCCGTCGGATTTGAAGCGCATGTGGCGCCTCACGAAGGACGCCGTCGACGCCGGCACCAGCCTCATCATTTTTCCCGAGGCGAAACGGACGCGCGACGGGCACGTGGATCAATTCCTGGACGGCGGCTTCCGCGTCGCGCAGCAGCTCGGAATTCCCATCGTGCCCGTGAGTCTAGTTGGTTCCTTTCAGCATCACCGGACGGGCCGCTGGATGCTCTGGCCCGCGAAAATCACGGTTCTTCTGCACGACACCATCGAGACCAAGGGTTTGAGGAAGGAAGATGTGCCGGCGTTGCGCGAACGCGTTCGCGAAATCACAACCGCGCCAGTGGAAGAAACCTTGAAGAGGAAGCAGGGTGATAGTGGGATAGTGAGGTAAGGGGACAGAGGGGTAGGCAGGTAACTCGCGATTGGTGACTTATCGTCCGGCGGGAGAATGAGGTTGGAAGGTCGGACGCGAGAGGCAGGGAACAAGGCCGGAAAAAGATAACGCTGAGACGCAGAGCGCGCCGAGGGTTCGCAGAGCGGGAGCATCTGGTATGCCAATAGCCCGTCAAGCCATCAAAAAATGTAACCCTAGCGATCCCCGTCGAGCCATTTGAAATGTAACCGGAGAGCGCTTGTTGTTGTTGTGGCTGTGGGAAAGTGGGAATCCCGAAGGAATTTCCAAGCTCGCGAAGCGAGCGTCTTTTCCACAGCCTTCGCCGGCCGCTGCGCACCTGTTTGGCCTGGCTGGTTTCGATTTTCTCTTGCGCTTTCGGACTCAGCCGCCGGTTCGCTAAGCGGTAAATCCGTTCGAGTTTCCTGTCGATGACTTTTGCTAACTGAAACGGATCGAGAGATCTTCGCAGTTCTTTCAAAATGGTTAGTTGTGCCGTATCCCCCTGTTTCGATGCCACCACTCTCTCGAAGGGAGTTTTCGCACCATCATAGACGCGCCGCAAAGACTCAGCTTGATGCCCGGAAGGACGCGGCCAGCACGGGTTTCCTGCCAGGTGTAATAGATGCGGTGAATGACGGTGAGCGTTGAAACGACGGCGATAACCCAAAGAACCGGCCCCATACGATTGAAGAGCCCGCCGATGATCAGCAGTACGATGCGTTCGGGGCGCTCCATAAAGCCGACTTTACACAAGGGAATGAGGGACTCGGCGCGGGCACGCGCATAACTCACCATCACGGAGCCGGCCGTGGCGACGGCGGCCAGCACGACATAGGGAGTCCGGCCGGTCACGGAGTAGTAGACCAAGAGGCCCATGTACAGGGCCATGTCCGCGTAGCGGTCGAGCGTCGAATCGTAGAACGCACCGAAGGCGGTAACGCGGTTCTGGCGCCGCGCCACTTGCCCATCCAAAATGTCCAGGAAGCCGGCGAAGAAAATAATCAGGGCGCCGACGAAGAACCGGCCCACTGCAAAAAAAGCGGCGGCGCCAAAATTTACGACCAGTCCAAGGAATGTCAGGAGGTTGGGATTGATTCCCGTGGCGGCGATCGCGCCAACTATTTTGTCAAGCAGCCATTTGCTGCCGGATCCAATTGCCCCCGATAACGTAGCCATAGGCGCTTAATAGTGTCTCAGAATCACCGCGGATTCGCGAAATTGAAAGAAGATTCGTAAGCGTTAAACCAGATACACGCAGGATGTCGTAGTGAAATCGCTACGAACACGATGGTGCGCCGACACTCGTGGGTGTCACACGGTAGTGTGGTCACGCTGCGTTTTGTTTCTATGGTTCCGGTA
>Ga0193729_1001739_pt1 | contig 11032 bp, 10 predicted proteins | sample U1c2metaG_FD_143036 | JGI IMG/M metagenome (GOLD analysis project Ga0193729, IMG submission 143036) | Soil microbial communities from a riparian zone of the East river system, Colorado, United States - U1c2 | ecosystem: Environmental > Terrestrial > Soil > Riparian zone | place: USA: East River... | reverse complement strand
TCAAGAAAGATGATCTGCTTTACGTAATCGACCCGCGTCCTTATCAGGCGGATTTCGATCGCGCCGCCGCCGAGGTCGAGCGCATGCAGGCGCAGGAGAAACTTGCCCAAATCGAATTGGATCGGGCGAAAGAGTTGCGCGCCAAAAATACCATCTCCGCGAGCGAGTTCGACCAGAAGGCTGCGACTTATCAGGGTGCTTCTGCGGCGACGGCGTCGGCCGTGGCGGCGAAAAATGCCGCGGCGCTAAATCTCGAGTTCACGCAAGTTAAATCACCGATCGACGGCCGCGTCAGCGATGAGCGCATCACGCTCGGCAACCTCGTCCAGCCGGGCGCAGGGCCGGAGAACGTGCTTACCACGGTGGTCTCGGTCGATCCGATTTATGCAAAGGTCGATGCGGACGAGAACGCGATCCTAAAATATGTAAAGCTCAGCGAAGAGGGAAAACGCGTGAGCGCGCGCACGGCCAAGATCCCAGCCTGGATCGAGCTTGGTAACGAGACCGACTTTCCTCATCAGGGGTACGTCGATTTTGTCGACAATCGCCTTGATCCCAGCACCGGAACCGTCCGCGCGCGCGTCGTTCTAAAAAACTGGAACCCTAACCTTATCACGCCGGGTTTCTTTGTTCGCACCCGCGTTGCCGGAGCTACGCCGTATCGGGCGGCGCTCGTCGCCGACAAAGTGATCAGCTCACAGCAAGGCCTGAAATACGCCTTCGTGGTGAAACCGGATAATACGATTGAACGCCGGACCCTTGAGACCGGAACTATTTTCGAAGGCAAACGCATCGTGAAAAGCGGGCTCAGAGATGGCGAGAAAGTTGTCTCCACGCGCCTGCAGCTGCTGCAACCGGGAATGCCGGTGAAACCAATTCCCGAGCAGGAAACTCCGCCGGCACAACCGACGCCTTCAAAACCCGAGCCGAGAAAATAAATGCGGAACTCGGAATTCGGAATGCGGAATGAGCCCGATTTGAAAAAGCGCACGAAGGCGTTTGCGCTTCGAATCTTGAAGCTTGTCGATGCATTACCCAAGACGACGGCCGGTCGCGCGCTTGCGTCGCAAATCGTGCGCTCCGGGACATCCGTTGCGGCAAACTACCGCGCTGCTTGCCGCGCGAAATCAACTGCCGATTTCATCGCGAAGATGGGCATCGTGGAAGAAGAAACGGACGAAACTCTATTCTGGCTGGAGTTGCTTGAGGAATCCCAACTCGTTGGAGAAGCGAAGCTTACAGCGGTCAAACAAGAAGCCAACGAATTGATCGCCATCACCGTCGCCTCCATCAAAACTGCACGACGCAATCGCGCTAGCAATTCCGCATTCCGCATTCCGCATTCCGCATTGGAATGAACTTTCCGCATTTTTTTATCGATCGGCCGATCTTCGCCGGCGTCATCAGCATCGTCATCACCCTCGTCGGCGTGATCGCGCTTTCGACGCTGCCAATTGCCCAATATCCCGACATTGCGCCACCAACGATCCAGGTCACGGCCACCTATCCCGGCGCCAACGCGCAGGTGGTATCGGAAACGGTTGCGACGCCGATCGAGCAGCAGGTCAACGGCGTTGAGAACATGCTCTACATGTCTTCGCAGAGCACAAGCGACGGCAACATGACGCTGAGCGTCACCTTTAAGCTCGGCACCAATCTCGATACCGCCCAGGTGTTGGTGCAAAATCGCGTCGCCATTGCGATCCCCATCCTCCCACCCGAAGTGCAGCGCATCGGTGTGACAACGAAAAAACAGTCGCCCGACATCACCATGGTCGTGCATCTCGTTTCGCCGGACGGGTCACTCGACCAGCTTTTCACCAGCAATTACGCGTTGCTCCAGGTTCGCGACGAACTCGCGCGCCTCGATGGCGTGGGCGACGTCAATGTCTTCGGCGCACGCGAATATTCTATGCGGATATGGCTCGATCCGAACAAGACCGCGGCGCGTGATCTGACGGCACAGGATGTCGTGCAAGCGCTACAGGAACAGAACGTGCAGGTCGCAGCCGGGATTATCGGCGCGCCGCCGGCGCCGAAGGGCGCAACCGCATTCCAATACACGGTTAGCACGCTAGGCCGGCTCGTGGACGAAAAAGAGTTCGGCGCCATCATTGTTAAGACCGGGACGAACGGACAAGTCACTCGCGTGCGCGATATCGCGCGGGTTGAACTCGCTGCGCGCGATTACACAGTCAACAGTGGGCTCGGCGGAAAACCTGCGACCGCGATTGCCATTTTCCAGCTCCCGGGCTCGAACGCACTCGCCACTTCCGATGCGGTTCGGAAGAAGATGGCTGAGCTAAAGCAGCGCTTCCCCGCCGGGCTCGACTACACAATTGTCTACGACCCGACAGTTTCTGTCCGCGAGTCGATCCACGAAGTGCAAAAGACACTTTTCGAAGCCATCGCGCTCGTCGTTCTTGTCGTGCTGATCTTTCTCCAAACCTGGCGCGCTGCGATCATCCCACTCATCGCGATTCCGGTTTCGTTGATCGGCACGTTTGCGGCCATGAAAGCCTTCGGGTTCTCGATTAACAACGTTTCGCTTTTTGGCCTTGTTCTTGCGATCGGCATCGTGGTCGATGACGCCATCGTCGTGGTGGAAGCCATCGAGCATCACATTGAAGACGGTCTGAGTCCGCGAGATGCCGCACGAAAAGCCATGACGGAGGTCGGCGGCGCGTTGGTTGCGATTGCGCTCGTCCTGTGCTCGGTCTTCATCCCGACGGCGTTTATCAGCGGCATTACCGGTCAATTCTTTCGGCAATTCGCGCTTACCATTGCGGTCTCGACCGCGATCTCTGCGCTCAACTCGCTTACGCTTTCACCCGCGCTCGCTGCGCTTCTCCTCCGGCCACGCGGCGCGGAGAAGGATTCATTCCAACGAATGATCGATGGCGTGCTCGGTTGGTTCTTTAAGGGATTCAATAAAGCCTTCGCGTGGAGCTCGAACTCCTATGGCAACACCATCGCACGACTTACTCGACTCGCCGTCATCGTTCTCTTTATCTACGCCGGTTTGCTCGCGCTAACCGGTCTCGGTTTCAAAATCGTGCCGGGCGGTTTTCTGCCGACGCAGGATCGCGGCTACGCCGTCGTTTACGCACAGTTGCCCGACGCGGCATCGCTCGATCGCACCCAGGCCGTGGTCGATAAGATTACAAAGATCGGGCGCGAAACGCCCGGGGTCCTCAACACCGTTGAATTTGCCGGCTTCAATCTTTTCGGCGGCAATCAGACCAACACGGCTGCGGTCTTCCTACCCTTCAAGGAATTCTCGGAGCGTAAAACGGCCGAGGAAAAAATGCCCGCGATCGTGGCAAAGATGAACGCGCGCGTTCGCGCCGAGATTCCCGAGGCGCTCGTCGCTGTCTTCCCGCCGCCGCCCGTGTCCGGGATTGGCAACGCCGGCGGATATCGACTTTTCATTCAAGACCGCGGCAACGCCGGACTCGAAGAACTGCAAACGGAAGCTTTCGCCATGATGATGAAAGCAAATCAAACGCCCGGCCTGACCAATAACCTAACGACCTTTCGCGCCAACGTGCCGCAACTCTGGCTCGAAGTGGATCGCGTCAAAGCGAAGAGCATGAACGTGCCGCTGAGCAACATCTTCGGCACACTCCAGACTTACCTTGGCTCGACCTACGTGAACGATCTCACCCTCTTCGGCCGCACCTATCGCGTCACCGCGCAAGCCGACTCGCAATTTCGCCTGAGTCCCGACGACATCCGCTTACTTAAGACGCGCAATAACTCCGGCGGAATGGTTCCGCTGGGTTCCGTCGCGACCGTGAAGGAAGTGAGCGGCGCCGACAAAATTACGCACTACAACATGTTCCCGGCGGCAGATCTGAGCGGCCAGCCCGCGCCGGGCGCCAGCACGGGCGACGCGTTGGCTGCCGTTGATCGTCTCGCGAAAGAAATTCTGCCCACCAGTTTCACGACCGACTGGACGGAGATCGCGCTGCAGCAGAAACTCGCCGGCAACAGCGCGGCCTACATTTTTCCACTCTGCGTTCTCTTCGTCTTCCTTCTCCTCTCGGCGCTTTACGAAAGCTGGTCGCTGCCACTCGCCATCATTCTCATCGTGCCGATGTGTCTGTTCAGTTCGATCTATGGTGTCTGGCTGCGTTCGATGGAGAACAACATTTTTACCCAAATCGGTTTTGTCGTGCTGGTCGGGCTCGCCTGTAAAAACGCCATCCTCATTGTCGAGTTCGCCAAACAAATCCAGGATCGCGATGGCAAGGATCGCTTCACCGCTGCGGTCGAAGCCTGCCGCCTCCGCTTGCGCCCGATCCTGATGACATCATTCGCTTTCATTTTCGGTGTCCTCCCGCTCGTTCTCAGCAGCGGCGCCGGTGCTGAAATGCGTCAGGCACTTGGCACCGCAGTCTTTTTCGGAATGCTTGGTGTCACCGGTTTCGGCCTCTTTCTTACCCCAGTGTTCTACGTCGTCATCATGTGGTTCAAAGAACGCCGAAGCAAAGCTTCTGCGCCCGCACCAACCCAATCCGCTCCTCCGTTAACGGCGGAACCAGCTGCCTAACTAGATCGTGGATTCGAACCTCATCACAGCATTAGCCGGAGTGCTCGGTTCGGTGAGTGGCGCCTCGGCTGCGATCGGCACCACCTGGATTTCGCAGAAGAGTCAGACAGTTCGCGAGCGGGCCAAATCGGAAACGCGCAAGCGCGAGACCCTCTACGGCGATTTCATCACCGAAGCATCGCAACGGCTAGCGGACGCTTTCGATCACTCACTGGACAAGCCGGAGACGCTCGTAAAGCTTTATGCCATTCTCGGCCGTATCCGGCTCGTCTCCTCTGACGCCGTTCTGGTCGCGGCCGAAGAATGCTGCGATCGCGTTGTTGATTTGTACGCAAAACCCAACCGGACATTGGCCGAGATCTTCACCACGTTACACAGTGGCGAGTTTGAAGCTCTCAAGCGCTTCAGCGACGCCTGTCGCATTGAATTGCGCAAGTACTCCGCTGATTAAGCGACGACTCGTCCCCGGGCCGTGAAACTGCGAATTCACCATTAATCTGGACCGATGAAAAAAACTAGCGTCGTCATTGCGGGAGGCGGATTCGCCGGGCTGAGCGCTGCAATGTACCTGGACAAAACGCTGGCTCGCCGTGAGGACGTCGAAGTAACTCTCATTAGCCGCGAAAACTTCATTCTGTTCACACCGATGCTGCACGAGGTCGCCGCGGGCGATCTTTATCCCGGCGACATTGTCAATCCACTCCGCCGTATTCTGCGGCACGTAAAGTTTGTTGAAGCGGAAGTTCAGGCGATTGACCTTTCGCAGCGGCGTGTCCGATGCGTCGGCGGTGTTACTCGGCTCGCACTCGAATTCCAATTCGATCACCTGCTTCTGACTCTCGGCTCGGAAACGAACTTTTTCGATCTGCCGGGCGTAAGCGAGTGGGCCGTGACGATGAAAAGCATGTTTGACGCAGCGATGCTGCGCAATCGCGTACTGGCTCTATTAGAAGAGGCAACTCTGCAGACCGATATCGCAGCCCGACGCCGGACACTCACCTTTGTCACGGCCGGGGGCGGTTTTGCAGGCACGGAAACAACCGGCGCAATCAACGATTTTGTGCGTGAGACCGTTCGCTACTACCCCGATTTGAACGAAGAACTCATTCGGGTCGTCGTCATTCATCCAGGTGATTTTCTCCTGCCGGAATTGGGCCAAGAACTGGGTGATTACGCCGAACGCAAGTTACGCGAGCGGAAGGTCGACGTGATCAAGGGTGTGCGGGTGGCGAGCTACGATGGTTTGGTCGTTACTTTGACGAATGGCGAATCAATTCCTGCCTCGACGCTCATTTGGACGGCAGGAGTGAAACCAAGTCCAGTCATCGCACCGTTACCTTGTCAAAAGGAACGTGGCCGACTCTTAGTAAGTGAGTACCTGGCGGTGACCGGGGTTCCCGGTTTGTGGGCAGCGGGCGATTGCGCAGCCGTGCCAATCTTGAACACGGATAAGTTTCATCCGCCAACCGCGCAGCATGGTTTACGCGAGGGGCTCGTCGCAGCCAAAAACATTGAAGCCGTGGTTCTAGACCGACCCCTGAAGTCCTTCACCTTTACGACACTAGGACTACTGGCGACCATCGGACGGCGCACGGGAGTAGCCATGGTATTTGGGATAAAATTCTCCGGCTTCGTTGCCTGGTGCCTCTGGCGGACGGTGTATCTGATGAAACTGCCGCGCCTTCCGAAGAAGTTGCGGGTGATGGTGGCCTGGACGCTGGATCTGTTCTTCTCCAGAGACATCGAGCAAATGCTCACCTTGCGCGACGTGGAAGCGCTGAGCGACCTGGCCGGTCAAATTCACGCACGCGCGATGCAACAAACCGCGAATCCTGAAAAACGCGTGATTAGGTAGCTGATCGCCGCGTCGAGCTACGAAAATATTCCAACTATAGTGTCCCCTATGTCTGTCGATCTTCCAACACTCACCTCCATCCGGTCCGAGCGAGAAAATCATTTTCGGGGACCGGGTTCCCCGGTTCGGTAGGGAAGAGGCAGATATTCCACTGATGGCTGGCGACGAATGGGCTGCGGATAGAGTTGCATCAGGCGCAAAATATTTTCCGGCATATCATCCCGGACAGGCAGGCCCAGTTCCTGTCCCCGTTCGCAGGTAATCGGAAAATCGTGCGTCCAGGTGCCGCTGGTGAGCAGCTTGGCCAGCTCCGTCGCCTTCTCAGCTGGAAGCTTGTCTGCGAGCAAACCGGATACCTCGTGCTCCATTTGGAAAAGCGCCTTCTCCGCCTGGTCAGCGAGAATCAACGTCTTATCGTCCACCTCGGCGATCGGTTTTTGACGCGCCGCCTTCACGATTGACGCCGCCGGGTATTCACCCAGCTGCGGATCGACCGGGCCCAACACCGCATGCGCGCACATAATGATTTCGTCCGCCGCTAGGGCGATCAACGTGCCACCAGACATAGCGTAGTGTGGGACAAATACCGTGACCTTGCCCTTGCGCTTGGAGACAGCGCGCGCGATCTGGGTCGCCGCCAGAACCAGTCCACCCGGTGTATGTAGAATCAGGTCTAATGGGATCTCCGGATCGGTTAGGTGAATTGCCCGCAGAACTTCCTCGCTGTCGTTGATATCGATGTAGCGAAACATCGGGAAACCCAGGAGGCTCATCGTTTCCTGGCGATGCACGAGCAACACCACGCGCGATTTCCGTTCGCGCTCGATCAACACAATCATCCGTTTGCGCGATGCTTCCAGCAATCGTTGCTTTATCACCGGCTGGAGCGCCGATAACATGAAGAACAGCCAAAAAATATCCATCTTCGTTCTTCCTTTACCTAACGGCGACGCGGCTCCCACGCCCATTCGGGCTCATACTCATCAGGTTGCATTGGGCGTCCCGGTTTCTTTACAAACAACCAACACGACAACATCCCGGCAATAAATCCGCCAATGTGCGCCCACCAGGCGATGCCACCGACCTGTTGCGGACCAGCCAGAGCCATCGTGCCGCTAAATAATTGCGTCAAAAACCAGAGAGCCAGATAAAACACCGCCGGGATTTCGAAAAAGAATGGGAAAAAGAAGATCGGAAACATCACCAGCAGACGCGCCGTCGGGAAAAAGAGAAAATAAGCACCGAGGACGCCGGCAATAGCGCCAGATGCGCCGACCGATGGCACGGTTGAGTCTGGATTCACGTATAAATGGGTGAGTCCTGCTGCCGTGCCGCAGAGCAAATAAAAAAGAGTAAACCGGATCGGGCCCATTCTGTCTTCGACGTTGTCGCCGAAAATCCAAAGGGTCCACATATTGGCTACGATATGGAACCATCCGCCGTGCAGGAATTGATGCGTCAGAATCGGCCAAAAATTGTCGACCGGAAAACCGACGGTCAGAGCCCAATCGGGATGGGAGAAACGTGCCGGGACGAGACCGAACAAATAGAAAAGCTGCTCGACCGTTTGGTGCGGCAATCCCAGCTCGAAGAAAAACACTACCACATTAACAAGAATTAATGCCCGAGTGGCTATGGGTGTGGAGCGACTCGGAACAGAATCTTTAATCGGAAACATCTACGTCGAAAAGCGTGCGACCGCTTGTAGACGCTCCAGCTCTCTGGTCAAGTCGAGAATGATTCTGATGCCGGCAAAATCGTCGCCGCAAATTCCGCGGAGCGCTTCGATACGACGTAATGAGCGAATCCCGTCGCCATCGAAGGAATAGCCCTCGACTCTCGCGTCGATCAAGGGCGAAAGAAGGCGATGCTTGCAGTAAACAACGATCGTCCGGCGCGCTATCCCCGCCAGCTGGGCGGCTGCTTCAATCGTGTAAACAGCGTCCGCAGGCGGATCGAATAGTTGTAGCGCGCGTGACGGTGCTTCCACCACCTCGGTCGGTATTGCCCTTGTCGCCGGATTTATCATGTCACCACTATGTGGTGATATCGCGTCTCAGGGCAAGAATAGTCTCCCCGATGTGCGCGTCCTCGTCTAATTGAGGGCGCGCACACCTTTTTTTTCCGAGGCGTTAGCTAAGCTTGACCTCTACTTGCTTGGCTTTGGCTTTCTCGCTCTTGGGCACGTGAACTGTGAGCATGCCGTCCTTGAACTCAGCTTTTACTTTGTCGGCGGCGGCCAGATCGGGAAGAGCGAAACTTCGGACGAAACTGCCGTAGGCACGTTCGACTCGATGGTATTTCTTCTTCTTCTCTTCCTTCTCGAACTTGCGTTCGCCGGCGATCGTAAGGACCCCGTTCTCGACTGTCACTTTTACGTCTTCCTTTTTTACCTCCGGCAGCTCGGCCTTAATCACGTATTCCTTGTCGTCTTCGGTGATGTCGGCGAGCGGCGCCCAGTCGGCCAGCGTGATATCGTCGTGGCCGTCGCCGCGGCGCCCGAAAAACTTCGAAAGCCGGTTTTGTACGTCTTCCATTTCCAAGGGCTCCCAGCGGGTGAGTGTATTGATCATAGCGTCGTGTTCCTTTCCTGCGCGGCGATGGGTTCTCGGGCTGCGTCCCGTCCGCCGCCTGCCGGGAACGCAGCAAGCCTTGCTTCTTATCTTCGGGCCGATAACACTGCCGTGCCGGGTAACTTAGGTAACCTTTTTCCAATCACGCCTCTCGCTTTCGCGAGAGTCTGAACGAGTATGGAGTTGCGATCATAGATCGGTGGGGAAAGGATTTACGTGAAGCGCGCGGCCACGGAAACAATACTTGGCTCTGTCGTCGAAAAGCCGCTTCTCCGTTTGCATGCCGCCGCGCGCATCGAGCCATTCTGGATAGCGGTGCAGGGCGTGATCGAAGCAGTCCTGCCCGGTTCCTTCGTCGGTTTGACACTGCAGCATCATCCAGTTTCTCCCATTATCGCCAAATGGTCGCGACCGACTCTGAACGGCTCCTTCAATGCCGGGTCGATCAAAACCTATCTGAGCAAACATCCTCGCGGCCGCCGGTTTGTCCGCGCCAGCGATGTCTTTCCGAAGCGCGACGCCATGCTGCAGTCGGATTTTTATCGCAAATACATGGCGCCGCAAAAGCGAGTCCATGCCATCGGCCTCTTCTTTTGGCAGCGCCAAAGGCTCCTCGCCATTATCGTAATCATGCGGACGGCGGAACAGGGTGACTTCACCCCGGTGCAAACGAAATTGCTTCGCCATCTCTACCCGCAGTTTGAGACGGCGCTGCGGCGATTGCATTTGGGCGAACGCGAACGCGCCGCGCGCACCGCCCTTGAAAGCTTTTTGAGCCGGCTGCCACTGCCGACCATGCTGCTGCGCTGGAACCTCCGGCTGGTCTATCAGAACAAAGCTGCGCGCGAGTTTTGCAATTTGTGGGCAGTGGGGCCGGAATTAGCCGCTCTAACCAAAGGCAATGGGCCAGTGCCGCCTGAGATTCTCGACCGATGTCGACGCCTCAAGAAGGAATGGCGACAATCATCGCAATTGGCCGGACCTCGAATGATTCTGCGGCAAGAGGTCATTCATCATTCCAAATGGTCGTTCCTGCGCGCAACTCTTAGCATGAGACAGCTCAGCATGGGCAGTTTGGCTCGGCCGCATTTTCTGATTGAATGCGAGGAATTGCGGCGCTCCGCCAGACCTTTGCCGCACCTGGTGCGTCTCACTCAACGCGAACAGCAATTGACCGGATTGATTTGCGACGGCCACAGCAACCAGGAGATCGCGGACGAAGCCGGATTAAGTGTTGCCATGGTCAAGAAGCATCTCCATTCCATCTTCCAAAAACTTGAGGTCCCCAGCCGCACCCGTTTGATCGCCCTCATGCGGTGAGGGCAGCAATTCAGAGTCAGGCCGGTTCGCTGGTTGGAACGATAGCCCTAACGCTGTGACTTAGCGGCATGCTTGCCCAATTTTTTCAACAACCGCTGCAAGATCAGCCGCTCGTTTTTTGAAAGAACGCGTATGGCTTTTTCCATCGCCGCGGCGTGTTCGCGAAAGCCGAGAATGATCAGCGCCCGTCCCTTCGCAGTCAGTTCAACCTGACGCACCCGCCGGTCTTGCGAGCGCTCCTTGCGCGCAACCAGTCCCTTTTTCACCAGCCGATCAACGGCCACGCTGATGGATCCGGGCGTAAGCCAGACCTTCGGGCCGATTGTGTTCACCGGGAGGGGACCTTTGTGGAGGAGGGCTTCGAGGACGCGGAAATCAGAGTCGCCCAGCTTTGTTCGCTCGATGCTCCCGGCCGCGTGGGGGACGAGCGCTTGAAAGGCTTTCATGAAAACGAGCCAGAGATGCACGCCGGAGGAGTCCTGCCCGCGAGTGGTTCTTTTCCGCTTCATTTCTTTTTCATATTGACACAGATCATATTGATGTCAATATAATGTATATCAAACAAACGAACTTAACATGAACATCACCATTGTTGTTGCCCGTTTCCTTCTTGGCCTCATCTTTCTTACCTTCGGACTGAACGGCTTTCTTCACTTCCTGCCCGCGTCTCTTCCTTCCGGAACTGCCGGTCAGTTCGTGGGAGCGCTTTTTGTCTCCCATTACCTGGTT
>Ga0193729_1001738_pt1 | contig 11034 bp, 16 predicted proteins | sample U1c2metaG_FD_143036 | JGI IMG/M metagenome (GOLD analysis project Ga0193729, IMG submission 143036) | Soil microbial communities from a riparian zone of the East river system, Colorado, United States - U1c2 | ecosystem: Environmental > Terrestrial > Soil > Riparian zone | place: USA: East River... | reverse complement strand
CATTTTGCCGCGGTGTGGATGCCCCGCCGGAAAGACGAGCCGATAGTTTTGTCCGTACCAGCCCAGCGTGTTCTCAAAGTGCTCCGTCGGGAACACGAACTGGCCACCCCGGACCTGCGCGCGGAAAGCGGAGTCACCGAACGTGCGGCATTCACCCGCGCCCTCGATGAGTTACAACGCCAGATGAAAGTGATCCCTCAGGATGTCATCTATCAACCGTTTTCTTATATCTGGATGCTGGCCGAAGATCGTTTCCCGGAAGAGCTGAGAAAACGAGTTGCGCGCAAAACAGCGCTGCGAGAGATCGCTCGAGCATATCTTGCGGGCGCCGGGATGTCTGTACTCGGCGAGACCGCGCGCGCTTCGGGTCTGAGCCGCGTTGAAGCGGGTTCGGGAAACCATCAACTGGTGGATGAAGGATATGCGATTCGGATCAAGCAAGGGATCTACGCGCTGCCATCGTTGAGGAACGGCTAACACATTACGCTCTGCCACTGGGAGAAGGTTAGGCTGGAAACCCTAACGTTGGCAAACGCAATGGACAAGGAAACAGCCGCGGATGAGGAAGTCGGTTGTCGGACTACCGCGGCCGGCGCCAGGGCATGCTCCACAGTCCGCGCGCCGCGAGGATGACGGAGAAGAGTCCGAGCGTGCCGATCGCAAGTAGCGTCCAGACGAAAAAGAGGTGTCCGCTGGTGCCGACGAGTCTGCTGGCCTGGCCGACCCCCTTCCCCTTCATGTGGACATACGGGACCAACATCGCCACGAGTCCTCCGAGCAGCATGATTATGTGCCCCGATCGGCGCTCGGAGAGCAGCACCGCTCCGTACAGCCAGACGACGGAGACGAGCACGAAGATCACCAGGTTTGAGAGCCCTCCCGGCTCATATCCGTACACGATGTCGCCCGCCAAGTGAAACGTGAGAAAGAGGAGCGATAGCAGAGACGCGATGGTTAACATAACGCTGTTCTTCATTTGATGTTCTCCCGGTTAGATTTGTGTGTCCCTCTCAGTGCTTTTCCATTCAACTCTCTTTGGGAATCTCCGTTCGCGTGCGCTGGTGCGGAATGAGGTATACGAGATCCACTGAGCTTTTTGTTCAGTCCTGAACTGAATTCATGGAAACACCTTAATGCGACCAGGGAAATTAATCCACGCGGCTAAGCATAAGACGAGGCGAACCGTGGCAAAAGCTCAGCAACTCGAACGGCTCTGTTTCAGTGGATATTCGGTCTGACTGCTTTCATGAAAGCGCTCGTCCTGAGCGAATTCAGGATTTCGGGTCGGCGCACCCAACCTCGGCGCGCAATTCCTACTCCGAATTTTAGGTTCTTCATGCCGTTAACCGAGTGAGCGTCGGTGGAAATCACGAACTTAATTTTTCGCTTCCGCGCTTCGCGAATCCAACGCGGTTCCATATCAAGCCGGTACGGGTCGCCGTTAATTTCAATTGCCACCCGTGATTCGGCGACCACATCGAGGATCTCTTCCACACGCGCGTTGAAGGCCGGCCGATGTTGGATGATACGGCCAAGCGCGTGTCCCCAGATTTTGAACCTGGGCTGTCGCATAGCTCTGGTGACCCGTTCAGTCATTTGGTTTTCATCCATGCGATAACGGGAATGAATGCTGGCGATGATTACATCGAACTGGTCAAGAATACGATCGGGATAATCGAGCGAGCCGTCGGCAAGAATATCTGATTCAGTCCCGCGCAGAAGTCTCACTCTCACAGTTTCCTGCACGCGCGCGATCTCTTCCCATTGTCGCTTCAGACGATCAACTTTGAGTCCGCCAGCGTAGAATGCGGTCGGGGAATGATCAGTGATCGTCAAATATGACATTCCGAGCGCCTCGGCGCCGCGGGCCATTTCTTCGATCGTATGCTTGCCGTCAGAGTAGTTCGTGTGACAGTGAAGCATGCCCTGAATGTCGCCGAGCGTCACTAGGTCTTCGGGTAACCTGCAGGCGACCGCAGTTTCGATCTCGCCTACGTCCTCCCGCAACTCTGGCGGGACATATTGCATTCCCAGGCTTTGATAGATTTCCTCTTCACTCTTGATGATTGCCCTGGGACCTTTTGTTTTCGATGCTCTTGAACCTCTCTTCGCCAAAGCTGTCGCAAGAAAAAGATCCTTACTTCTCGTGAGGGAGCGCAACTTCTCAACATGAGCAGCAGACCCAGTAGCATCCAGCAGTACGACGGCATAGTTTTGCGGCGACGCAATTAACAAAACAATCTTTATTCCGGTGTTAAGGATCGCGACTAATGAGTAATCGGTTCGTTCCAGAATTCGGATTAGCATCGGAAAGCCCGCAAAATGATCGAGCACTGGAGTTGCAGACGAAGCAGCGGCGACTATGGTGATATCCGGCGTAGTCTCTCGCCAGCGTCGCAAGGCCCCGGCAATCTCAACTTCCTTAACGTCGGTCGCTAACCGCAAGTAGTTAACAGCCTCTTCGGCCAGTCGCAACGCTTTGTGGATATTGATTTCATTCCGTGGCTTCTTTGCCAGCGCGACCGCTTCAAGAAGTCTTTGTTCGGTCTTGGGGCCGAATCCTTTGACGGTCTGAACTTCTCCTCGCTCGCAGGCTGATTTCAGTTCGGCCACGCTGCTGATGCCGAGCACATCCTGCAACTGCTGAATCTTCTTGAGACTTAGACCGGGAACTGTAGCCAGCTCAAGCGCACCACGCGGCAGTTCAGATCGCAACTGCTCTAACATTCGCGATGTGCCGGCCCGATCAAGTTCTTTGATTTGGGCGGCGATGGCGCTCCCTATGCCGCTAATCTCTGTCAGACGGTTTTCTTTGATTAATGAGTTAAGGCTTGGCTCGAGCTCTGCCGCGACTCGCGCGGCGGCCTTGTAAGCGCGCGCCTGAAAGTAACGACCACCTTTTAGCTCCAGCAGTATCCCAATCTCCTGAAGCGCGGCGGCAATGCGTAGTTTGCCTTGAGTGTTATCTAAGGTAGTTTTGCTCACGCTTCCCTGTCGCTAAGGATTCTGCAGAATTGTAGAGCGTCATCCGTCATCCTACTGTTATTGAAGAAAACGTAGCCGGCGCCTCGCTTCAGCACGGTATCTGCGAGGTCTTCAAGCTCGCTGGTCTCATACTGGTAACGCCATCCATTCCTTCCATGAAGGCGGAAATAGCAGTTGTCAGGAGTTTCCGTCTTATTAATAAAGGGGTCGACCACATGCCACAGTCGCAGGCGTGCGCAAATCGATCTCACCATCGCCGGAGCCCAATTCCCACGCGGTTCCCAGCATAGATTTAGATCATGCCGGTCAATCGAGGAGAAGAATCTCTCCATATTCGAAATGTTGTCTTCAGTTGGGGTGAAGCTGGCTGGGCATTGAAAGAGAATAGTTTTGGCCTTTAGAGCACTTGCTGAAGCAAGGGTCGTTTCCCAAGCCTCTTTCACTATTTCTGTCGTCCTGAAGTAACCGGCCTCTTCCTTCTCAATCTCAGAAAGCTTTCCTTTCAATCGTCGACGGGTCGGGCTTCTGGCGTCATGGGTGATCAATTGCCAGGCCTTCAGAGTGAACTCGAAGTCGGCCGGCATTTCCTTGCGCCAGCGTTCCAACGTTTTGATTTGAGGTGGCTGGTAGAACGTATGCTGAATCTCAACACACTCGAAAGCCCGCGCATAAACCTCTTTCGCCAAACCAAACCCGCACGTTCCGATCTTCAAAGCACGCCCTGTTTTCTTGCAAGACAAATTTGACAACGAGCCTTCCGATTTCATTTTTGACTTATATGGCTACGTCCCCCGTGAGCTATTCTTCACAGTCCCCCTGATATTCAAGAAGGAAAGACAAAGCTGCAAAACAATCAGCGCATACGCCCCGTCTCGCAGTCCCCAAATAATCCACAACACGTTGCTTAAGAGAAATAACCAGAACCCCCAATTCCTTTTGAATTTCTTCTGCGAGGCCACCATCCAGGCCGCGACGACGGTCACCAACATCGCCGGCCACTGAAGGGTATTGATGAAATTCATTTCACAACTTCCCTCACTTTTCTTCGCGCGCTTCGATTTGCCGGACTAGTTTTTCAGGCTCAGTCTCTTCGCTCAGGGCTTGCAAATGGGGATCCTCATTAACCTCCGCCCCGACCTTGGCTGCAATTGCCTGCAACATAGTGATCATCTTGGTGTTCTCTTGCTCGCTGAGCAGATTGATCTGCAGATCGAGATGGTTTCGCCGCTCACTAATTTTAGTGTCGTGGTTCTGACTGATCAGAATAAAGGTGGATAGGAAAATTGCCTCGAGTGAAACCACCAGAGTAAGAAAAGTAAAAGGAAATGGATCGACGTGTGGAAGCCTGGGTAGAAGATTGATAACTATCCAGCCGCCAAACCAGACTACATGAACCCAAACGAAGGTCATGCTCCCGCAGAAGTTGGCAATACGTTCGGCAATGAGGTCGGTGCGCGTGCGTTCCTGTTTGGCCGATTCTTCCAGTTTGCAAATCAACTCGACATTTCGCTGCATGAGATCATCGGCCGAGCCCGTCGTGGGAGTGCCTTGTCGAGTCGATTCAGACTTGGGTGAACGCTTCGTATTGCTCATATTGCGAGTTCACGCTCCCAATGCCGGTGTTGCGAGTTGCCCTTAATAAACGCCGAAGCGATCTTCGCCGCGCCGTTGCCGGGGATCTCAGACTACCGCGCTCCCGCTTTCTTAGCCTTGGCCGCTTCGATCACGGTCTCAACCTTCTTAACTTCTTCGGGCGGAGGCAAAATATATTTAGCTTCGGCTAGCTCGTTTCTTGGTCGACTTCTTGCTGGTCCGGGCGCCACTCTGTTTCTTTGCGGCGCTAGAGGGTTTTGATCCGGAAGCTCGCATCGATCGTGCCTTTGCCGATGAGCGCTTGCCTACTACTGCGCGGGACTTCTTGCCAGCCTTGGTGGGGTTTTTCGTCGCCGCGGTATTCTTCTTTGCAGAAGTTTTCTTCGCAGCTTTCTTCGAGGTACTGCTGCCAAGGCCGATAAAGTCAGCTATCTTCGAAATAATTCCCGGCTTGGCCGGACGCTTTTTTGTTTTGTCCCTGGTATCGGCCTTTTTCGGAGCCGGCTCGCCCTGTTTCCGGGCTTTCTCAGCGGCCATTCGTTCTCCCAACGACTCGATTTCTTCGTCACTCAAAGCATCATCGGCCTTGTCGAACAGTTCATTTTCTTCTTCCTCAACATGGTGCTCGACATTTTCCCGCAACACCTTCGCCTTTGCCTGCCATTCATCATTCGCAGACTTGGCTCCTGATAACTCGGCCAACAAAGTCTTAACTACCTTGTGTTCTTCGTAGGCTTCGAGCGTCAGGTCGTGGGTTTCCTCCGGCTTTTCCAGAGCCGGATAGAAGATAGTTTCTTCAACATGAGTGTGGATTTCCAGCTCACTCTTAATCCGTTTGAACACATCAAGCTTTCTCTTGCCGCTGGCTGTTTCCAAGAGATCAAAAAGCTCTGCGACTTTCTTGTGGTCGGCTTTTAGCAGTTCAAAGGCATCCATAGTTTCACCCTCTCCTCATTGTGTAACCAACCGATCTGTTGACGAAATTACGAAAGCTGTGTGAGCTGGCTTGTAGAGAGCAAACTCAATACCGCAGTCTGATCCAACCGAAGAAAACTTTGACTTCGTTCGCGTGGGTGCTGGGATTACGCGGATTTGTTTCCTATCGAGTTGGATTCCACATGTGCATGAGAATACTAAGACCGAACCGCTCGCATCTGCTCGCCTGACCTTAGGCGCGCGAAGTCGACTTCTATGCATAAATTACGGGCACGCTGGCTTTTCGCGCGCGTATTTTGATCCTCTCCAAATGATGATGCTATGAATGAACTGCGACGATGAAATTGATTTTGTTTCACTCTGCTGCGCAATGCGAGGTGAGCCCAATCTGACTCACCTCGATCACCGCGCTGAAATTAGCGGTCACTCTGCTGACCACCTTTTTGGCCCTGGCCACCTTGTTGGCCGCCCTGACCACTCTGCTGGTTGCCCTGCTGATCTTGTCGGCCACCAGCTTCCTTTCCATCGCCTTGACGGCCCGGAGCCTGTTGACCGCTCTGCTGACCGCCACCCTGATTTTCTTTACGATCGTCTGCCATGATTCTTCCTCCAATGTTCGAAATGTTAACTGCTTGATTTGTGGTCGCGTCTAAAAACGACATCGACCTGAGCTTCGCTGCATTTATTCAAAACAGATTGCAGCGATTAAGTTAGTACGAAGACTGTGGAGCAAGATGAGTGCCACTAACTTCATCGGAAGACCGAAACGCGACGTCACAACTTCGTAATATTTGAAGCCCAGATTAGAAGTTCTTCTTGCCGAAATCTCTCCTGCAATTTCTTCCTATAGTCAGCCCACCACTGTCGATCGAGTTGCTCAGCCAGCACTTCGAACATGACCACTTCATCACGGTTTATATCGTCAGAGTGTTCCTTCCAGAGTCCGACGGCAGGAGAACGGACGAAGGCAGTGACGCCACCGAAGCGGTTCGTCAAATCTTCACGTACCTTGTTGAAGTAAGCGTTGGGAAATGCCTGTTTATGATTGTCGTGCAGCGGCAGGAGTAGTTGAATGAGGTGCATACTTTTGAGAGCCTCACTCAACCTCCAAGCCGCGTTGAAGGGCCAGGGCCCGCGCTTTCATTATCACGTCGCCATCGATCAGTCCGCTGCCGCTGGTCCACTCCTCAATCTCCTCAGTTGGCCGGCCGAGCGCCAGGGCCAGCTTTTCGTCACTGGCGTCAAAAGCACCGTCGCGGATGTTCTTGAGGATCTGTGAAGCCTCGAATTGATCAGTACCCTGGTCGTCGATTGCCGGCTCCGCCTGGCTTCCCGTCACCACTGCCTTGCCGTTTTCAATCCGACCCATAGAAGCTCGTTCGGCTTGCCCGGATGATTCAGTTGCAACTACCTCATCAGCTACGTCTTGCGCATTCCCCGATAACTTGCGATCTTTTGACTGTTCGCTCGCTGGTCCATTTTTGCGCCGTGGATTCCGAGCGCGTATAAAAACCCTGCGGCAATGCCGACGGTGCTTAAGAATAAGACTCTCTTTTTCATCTTTATTTTCCTCATCAAGTTTAGATCCACGCGCTCAGCAGGCCCGCAGGAGCGCGATCAATAACAATACTGAGATCGGTACTCCCAGGAGCCACAGTATGATGTAACCGACCTTACCTTTCTCGTTGTCTGTCTTCATAGTCTGTCCTCCCCATCTCAACGCACTTTGTTTTGGTCGGCGTGGGCACAAGCAACTTGCAGGCCAATTCAAGATGTAGAATCTCCGATCTGAATAGCCGCCATTGCTCCCTCGGCGGCCGCGACAACCGGTTAACTAACGACTTTTTCGGTTTGCCGATTTGCTTTTGTCCTGGCTGTCTCTCTTAGAGGCTTGCCCGATTCCAGTAGCTTTGCTCCCCGCTTCGGTTGCACCGGCCACCGCACCTTTGGCCGCCCCGGCTAGAACTTTGCGGGCGACTTTCTTGGCCTTGCTCAGAATTCCTGCGGATGATTTTGACTTACCTGATTTCTTGCCGGCTTTCTTCTTAGTGGTTGCACTCGATTTCTTGGAGCCAGAGCCCTTCTTAGAGGTTCCAGTAGCCGTTGATTTTTTCTTTGTCGTTTTTTTAGTCGCCATAGTTTTCCTTTGCTCCTTTGGAGTTTATCTGTCTAACTCCGGCGCCGTCGCTTGTCTGGTTCCTTCGCAACACCTTTGAAGGGTTCGCCATCTTCCTTCACATTCTTGAATCGGCGTTTCTTGGGACTTCCCTTTTCTTCGTCCCGTTCGACCCACTGTTCTGTCTTTGGATTGTCGGTTTGCGTGCGGCCCTTAATCGCACCTTTGCGCAAACCGCTTCCGGTATTCTTAGCCACCGTTGTGTTGCTCCTTTGAATTTATCCGGTTGAAACTAAACAGCCCTGCGGCCGGTTAGCAAATTGATTACCAGGATGATTACTGCCACTACGAGCAAGAGGTGAATTAATCCACCTCCGAAGTGGCCAATGAATCCGAGCAACCAGAGAACTAGCAGAATTACGATTATGGTCCAAAGCATTCTTAGGTCTCCTTTTTCACTAACATAGGTTTAGATCTTCGACGCTCCTTCATCGGCGGGCGCATACCTTTAGGTCTTGCCGACGCAAGCATCTTCGCCTAAAGGGGTTTTTGACATCTCCCATTTGCGCGCCCCCTTTTTTTGTTGCTGAGACAAACTGTTAGAAGTCCCTCCGTCGGGCACTCGCTTCATAACGAGTAGAAGTCGTCGGCCCAAAAGCAACGCACGTACCATGATGCGTTACGAATGTGAATCGCCTCATACTGGAACGAAGCAACAAATCAAGACAGCATTGCGACTGGCCGTGCTGTTCGTTTGCTCACACCCTGCGCATTATTCCGAGACAGGTCTAGTCAGAGTTTTAGGTGTTAACCGCATAATTCTGTAAGCGGCACGCCGATTGAATCGGGTCTGCGCGCCGGGAGTTGGCAAGCGTGCGGCGTTTCTTTCATGCTGAGACTTTCAAGGTAAGGAGCTATGAATACTAAATCACTTATAAAGCTGATCAAGAAAGCGGAACGCGAATCCACAGAGGTACGGTCCCAGATGGAATTTGACGATGACCGAAACCGATGGTCGAGAGCAGTCCGCTCGTGGGTTCGTGAATTTCAGCAGGAAGCGCGTGCGGAATCGCTTCCAGCTTTTGATCGTTTATTCCAGACAACCAACCAGCGGCAAGGTTAGTTATGCGTTCATGACACTCTTGCAGCGTCATTAGCTCTATGAGGTACTTTTCTCTTAAGGAGGATTGAATGGGTGACAACGGCAATGGAGGAGGCGGCAGCGCGGGCGTAGTTGCTGTCCTGGTGATATTTATTATCGTGCTGGTGGCCGCGTTCTTTGCTTATCGAGCCGGTGTATTTGGCGGTAAGAAGACGCAGGTTGATATTAACGTTACAACCCCTCAGAAGTAGATCAAATCGGTTGCACGACTTCGATGAAGGAGAGTGATTTTTCATGGCCAAAGAAAGATTGGTAACGGGACTTTTCAAAGCTCGGGCCGCAGCTGAGGCCGCGGTTGACGCGATTATCAAGCGTGGTTATTCGCGCGATGATATTAGCGTGCTTATGTCGGATGCCACTAAGCACAAAGAATTTGCGCTTGAGACGAAAACGCATGCAGCGGATGGGGCGGGCATTGGCGGCGCAGTTGGCGGAACAGTCGGAGCGGTGCTGGCGACCCTCATGGCTGTCGGAACTATTGTCGCGGTTCCGCCGCTAGGCGCTTTGGTGGTCGCTGGTCCCATCGTCGCAGCTTTGGCCGGCGCTGGCGCTGGCGCTACGACGGGCGGCATCATCGGCGCACTCGTCGGCGCCGGCATTCCGGAGCATCGCGCTAAGGTCTACGATGCGGGCCTGCGCGAGGGAGGCATTCTCTTGGGCGTCGAAACGAGGTCAGGCGACGACGCTGACAAGCTCGAAACATTGCTCGAGGACTTGGGCGCCGTACACATTCGTCAAGAATAGAATAACTAAACCGTACCGCTGTGCTTATTCTCTAGCTTTGAAAAAATGGTAAGTTTTAAGACTCACACCGTTCTCGCTGCGGACAGACAAACTTGAAGTAGAATGACAACTACAATTGGCTTCCGTCGTATATCAATCGTTTGATTGGTAAGACCTCTCGCCGAAAACGACATTAACGGGGCCCCAGCCTTTAGTGGTGTGGGCCCTACTGGGAGTTTTCGTATTCGGTCGACCCTGACTGCGGGCTGCGCCAACACTTCGCGCACGGCTTTAACGGTTGCGCGCCACCAGTCGCGTGGGTCTTGTTCCACCCAGCCCGTCTGGGGCGATGCGAATGGCGCGTGGTTCAGCGGTCGCCGAACCAATCACGCGGCCTCGTTCATCAACGACCACGGCGCGAGTGCCGCCCGTGCCAACATCTATGCCCAACAGTTCCATGTTACTTCGTGCCGATCACCTCGAGCTTGGCAGTCTGATACTTAACTGAGCTCGTGCCCACCATGATGTCGAACCATCCGGGCTCGACACTGCGATTCATGTTTAGATCGAAAAATGAAAGTTTGTCTGGTGTGATCACGAACTCAACTGTCTGGTTTTCACCAGCAGCCAATGAAATGCGCTTGAAATCTTTCAGTTCCATGACTGGCCGGGTAACCGAACTGACCAGGTCGTGAATGTAGAGCTGCACGATTTCATCGCCCGCGCGCTTGCCGGTGTTAGTAACCCTCACGCTCACTTTCGTCTGATCAGCTCGCCCGATTTGCGTGGCACTTAATCTCAAGTTCGAATACTCGAAGTTCGTATAGCTGAGACCAAAGCCGAAGGGGAACAACGGTTCCTTGCTCGCAAACAAGTAACCGCGCCTGGCCGTTGGCTTCCGGTTATAGTAGCTGGGCAACTGCCCTACTGAACGCGGAAACGTGACGGGTAGTTTGCCGGCGGGGTTGTAATCGCCGAACAAGACGTCAGCGACGGCGACTCCAGTTTCCTGTCCGAGGTAAAAGCCTTCGAGGATGGCGGGGACTTTCTCGGCAATGTAATTGACGGACAGCGGACCGCTGTTAATTAGTAACACGATTGTCGGCTTGCCGGTTTCGAGCACCGCTTTGACAAGATCGTTCTGCCGGCCGACGAGATCAAGACTGTCGCGATCGCCAAGGTGGTTGTCGGCCCAACCTTCTTTGTTGGTGTCTTCGTTGCCACCCAATACCAGCAGCGCAAGGTCAGCCGCCTTTGCTGTCGCGACGGCTTGCGCGATCAATTTGCTATCTTCTGCCGGATCACTCAGGTGTGAAGTGTCAGCCCACCAGTCGCCACCTTCTTTTGTGATATTGCATCCGACCGCGTGCGTAACCTTTATATTGCTGCCCACTTTGTCTTTGATTCCCTGGAGCACGCTGATCCCGCGGCCAGGATTGTCGCTGTATCCACCGAGATGCACGCGGTCGGCGTTTGGCCCAATGACTGCGATGGACTTCAGCTCGTTCCGATCAAGCGG
>Ga0193729_1001737_pt1 | contig 11035 bp, 6 predicted proteins | sample U1c2metaG_FD_143036 | JGI IMG/M metagenome (GOLD analysis project Ga0193729, IMG submission 143036) | Soil microbial communities from a riparian zone of the East river system, Colorado, United States - U1c2 | ecosystem: Environmental > Terrestrial > Soil > Riparian zone | place: USA: East River... | reverse complement strand
CTGACCAACGGCCTGGCCATGCGTGCCCCCTTCGAGTCGAGGTTGCACACAGGTTCGACGCAGGTCTACGTAATCCTCTTTCCGTTAGGAGCTCTAAGCACCAGCCGCCGGAGGACGGCGGCTTGGGACGCATCCGTCTACTTCCCTTTCTTCTTGCTGGGGCCGTACCTCTTGTGCGCCTGGCGCTGACAGGCCGCCCGCTTGCCCTTCGCCTTCTTCTTGCAGGCCTTCAGCGCCTTGGCGAGCTTCTGCTTGCGGGTCAGCGCCTTCTTCTTGGGGCAGCCGCTCACGCTGATGGGCGTCTTCTGGTGGATCAGTGCGCCGTTCTGTCCGACGAATTCGCTCGGCATGACGAGCTTCGACGTGCACAGGCTGCCGTTCGCGGCCAGCGCCGAGAACTTCCCCTGAGGGAGCGTCAGTTCGAAGCTGTTGAACGGGGCGTCGGGCACCGTCTTGAACGTCGTGCTGGTGATACCCGCCTTGTTGATGAAGGTCGTGCCCACGAGGTCGATCGTCACGCCGTAGCCCTGCAGCACCATGATCAGGCTGGGGAACGCTTCCCCGCCGTGGGAGACGAAGATCGCAGGGCCTTGCAGCGGCACGGGCAGCAGGGGGGTTATGACCTTGGCATGTCCGATGATCGACGCCGCCGGACAGCCCGCCGGGTTGGACTGGAACTGCGCGTTCGTGCAGGCCTTCTGCAGGGTCGTCAGGCGCGATGGGAGCTGCTTGGGCAGTTCGACTTTGACCCTCGTGATGTTGGTCTGGGTGCCGAACGCGCCGGGCGGCTCGGCGACCTTCGTGACGAGGCTCGCGCCGTTGGCTTTCGAGGTCTTGCCGCTCGTCGAGACCGAGAATTTCGGGGTGAACTTCAGCGTTGCGCAGTTCGTCACCTGGAACGGCACCGATACCGCCTGGGAGGCGCCTTCGTCGCTGCCGATCGTGCCCGTCAGCTGCATGGGACTGCAGTTGGTCGGGTTGAAGGTGAAGCCGGGGCGGTTGACCAGGACGTTCACCTTCTTGATCTGCACGGGGATGCCGTCAATCAGGTGCGGGATCGCGTGCGGGCCCGAGGGGTCGGTCGTGACCGTCAGGGCCGCAGTGGTCGGGTCGACTTCGATCTTCGCTCTGACGACGACGCAGTCGCACGGCGGGTTCTGGTTGGGGTTTGAGGTGTCGCGCTCGAGGTCGAAGGGGCCCGCCTTGACCGGGTTGACGATCGAAAGGCCGAACGGGGCGCCGTTGTATTTTTCGGTGATGTAGACCCTGCCGCCCGTGACGCTCACGGGGTCGTTGCCGACGCCGGCTGAGACGGTCGTTTCGCCGATCAGGCTCCCGGGGCCGCAGGTGCCTTCGTTCGCCTGCGCTTCGGGACAGAGCGCGACGCCGGCCAGCAGACCGGAGAGGCCGGGCGGCATGTGCAGCTGGACGGTGCCGAGGTTCTGGTTGCCGTCCTCGCGGCTCATCGTCGTCGTCAGCTGACTGAACGCGCCGGCCTGGATGTTCGTCGTGCCGGCCGTCAGCGATGGGGAGAACGGGAGGCTCGCGCCCGGACAGGGGCCTCCGGCGGGGCCAGAGGTGATGTCGAACGTGCTCGTCGAGGACACGGGTGCGTTGCCCGACCATGGCGTGAACGTGGCGTTGGTCGTGTAGGCGCCGCAGTGCGCGGGGGTGGCGAGGGGGGCGCGTTCGCCGCCGAAGAAGTGCAGTTCGGCGTCTTCGAAGGCGAGCTGCGGCACGTCGCGGACGGTCGTGACGAGCTGACCGGTTTCGGTGAGGTGCACTTCGCCGGCCTGCTTTACGACCGTACCGGAGATCGGGTCGACGGCGACGATGTACATGCCGATCAGCGACCCGAACGGGTTCGCGTTCTGTGTAGCGAGGTAGACCGCGCCCTTGACGTGCTGGCCGGGCGGCAGCAGTGGGCTCGAAATGTCGACCGTCCCGATCTTGGAGGCGTCGGGGCAGAACGGTTCGCCGAGGACCGGCGTGAACAGGAGCTGTTCGCCGGTGCCTTCGCCGGGGCGGAAACCGACCTGCCCCTCGGTGCACGCCAGCAGGCCGTCCCCGCCGGACGGGTTGACGGCCACGCCTTCGGGCAGTGCGACCGTGATCTTCCGGACGGCGGACTGCGCGAGGCTTTCGGCGTTCAGGACCGCGTCCTGGGGGACGTGCACATCGACGGTCAGGCCGGTGGGGCTGCTGGCCTGGGTGCCGTCCGGGGTGACCCTGATCTGGGGCGAAAAGGGAAGGTGGTTACAGCCATCGATCCTTTCCGGGAGCTGGTAGGTGAGCGGCTGGGCGGTTTCGGCGGGGTGTTCTGCCGAGCTCCAGGAGTCGCCGGCGATGCTCGTCGAGTAGGGCGCTTCGCAGGAGGTCGGCATCACCAGGAACGGCGGCGGCGTGGTGCCCGTCGAGGGAGGGCAGGAGCCGAATCCTTCTTCTCCCTTCAAACATTCCCAGCCGCGCTGGTGGTCGTGGCGGGGGTCGCCGGGCACCCCCCAGAACGTCAACTTGGCGCTGAGCGTCCAGGCGATCTGGGTGATGTTGGCGGAGGTGACGGTCACGCCGTAGTCGCCTCCGGAGCGCACCGCGGCGTCCAGGGGTGGTGATCGTGGCGTATCCAAGGATATGGGGTTCGTTGACCGAGACGGTGGCCACGCCGATCGCCGAGGAGGCCGAACAGTCATTGATCGGCATCGCCCCGAGGTTCACTTCCTTGGCGAACTGGGCGTCGGTGCACTGGGCGAGGGGCGTCGGGTTGCCGATCAGCCCCGGCGGCAGCTGGGCAACCACGTTCTTGGGCAGCGCGACGCTGCGCGGGAAGCCTACTTTGTCGGGGGTCTGGCTGTTGAAGGTCACAACGTTCGTGAGCTGGAAGGGGTGCGAGCCGGCCTGCGTGTCGATCGAGCCGCCGTCGTTTTCGGGGATCAGCTCGTAGTCTTCGAAGCCGAACCTCGCTTCGCCGCCGATGACGATGGGATGGCTCGCGCTGGCTGAGCCGACGGCTCCCCCCCCGGACACGATGGCGGAGTTCTGTGCGCCCGTTTCGGCGCCTTCTTCGACGAGCACCTTGATCTGCATCTCGATCTGCTCGAAGGGCTCAAGGGTCGCCCCGACCACTTCTTTTTCTTTTTTCGAGTTTTCGACTTCGGTAGTGGAGAACGTGCACTTCAGGAGGGGTTTGACGGTGCAGGTGACCGGGCCGCGTTTGCCCTGGAACAGGGTTTCGCCCGCGATGCCTTTGATCGAGAGCGCCCTGAGGCCGGGCGGCAGGTGATCTTCGATTTCCACGGGCGCGGTTTTGCCGTTGGCGGGGGCGTCTCCGACGTTCTGGGCGGTGACGACGATCTGACCCACGCCCCCCGGCAGGGGCAGGTTCGAGGGCCGCGAGCCCGAGGTAACGCTCCACCACGGCGCAAGCGTTGCGGCCGAGGCGCCCGGTGCGCCCGCGAGCGCTGCAAGCACGCCGGCCGCGGCGAGGAGGAGGACGGTCCGCTTTGCATGACGCACCACGATCACTTGTGTCCCGCCTTGTTGAGGTTGGTTTTCCGGGCCTTCTTGGCGCCGTATCGCTTGCGGGCCTGACGTTCACAGCTCAGGCGCCGCTTCTTCGCCTTCTTGTACTTGTGGCGGCAGGCGCTCAGTGCTTTCGTGAGCTTCTGCGCGTTGGTCAGGGGCGGTTTGGGCGGTGCCGGCGGCACCGGCGCGAGGTTGCCTCGGCCGGTGAAGGTGGCGCTGGCGGGGGAGCCGAAGATGGAGGGTTGGGCTGTGGCGGGGGTGCGGCAGGCGTCGGCGGTGGTGCACGCCGGAGGTGCTTCTGTGTGAGTGAGGCACGGGGTCGTGGTGGTGCAGATGTGGGCGTCGTAGACGTCGAGCGCCGTGTCTAGATCTTCTTTGAGAAGTCGTTCGCCGGTGAGGAAGAACACGTCGTTGCCGTTTTCGCTGGCGTCGATGAACGCCGATTCCCCGGCCGCCGCGCCGGAGCTGATCAGGTTCGCGCAGCCGCCCGAGGCGGCGCTGAAGGTCGCCGAAGCGGCGGTGCAGTCGCCGACGCCGGCCGGCTCGTACTGGTAAGCGTCCTGGTTGTGGTTGACGTCCTGTGGCACGAGCGCGTCCGCGCTGTCGAAGAACAGCCGGCCCTGGTCGGTGAGGTAGCGCGACTGGTAGCGCGCCGACGTCTCGCGGTAGGAGGTCCACCCCGGCAGGTTCGCCGCGATCCCCTGTTCCTTGCCCCACAGCCCCGGGTTCTGCAGGCCCACCAGCCCACCTAGGAGCGTGCCATATTGCACCCCTTCGGGCCGCGCCCCCCCCGGGTTACAAGACGCGCATGCGAGTCGGCCCGCGGCGGCGTCATACAGGAACACCTCCTGGTCGGGCCTGCCGGTGATCGCGTCGCGGTTGTCATAGCCCGTCAACGGCCTGTCAGACATGAACGCCAGATAGCGCCCGTCCGAGGAGGCCCGCGCCGTCAAGCTGCCCAGGCCCACCGAAGCCACTCCCTTCCAGGTTGGCCAGTCCTCGCCGCCGAGGACCGCCACGAGCTTCGCGGCCCCCCAGCTCCCGCCTTCGCGGTGGCGCACATACAGGTTGCAGCTCGCACCCGGCGGCGGTTTTTCTTCGTGACAGGTCCCTTTGCTGGCGCCTTCGGTGAGCGCGCCGTTTGTGACGTAGTAGACGCTCGAGCCGTCCTGGCTTATCCCCGGCACGATCCCCTGGACGTCGGCGCCTCCTTCAGAGCCGGGCGCCACGGGCGTGAGGTCGCTCAGATTGCAGGCGAGCTGGCCTTCGGCTTCTACGACTTCGCATTCATACAGGTCCGGCTTGCCGGGCAGCTCCCCGGCGTTCGCGGCAAGGCGCTGCTTGTCGGTGAAGAAGATGTGCGAGCCGTCGCTCGAGGCGCCTGGAACACCGGCGCCACTTCCCCGCCGCCGCACGTTTCTTCCGTCACGCATTTCGCCTGCGGCACGTCGACCTGCACGGTCTTGGGTTTGGCCATGTCGCGCAGATACAGATGGCCGTTGGTTTCAGTCCACGCGACCCGCGTGCCGTCTTCTGAGATCGCTCCACGGGCGATCGTGTCTTTGAAGCCGAGCTCCGTTTTACCCGGGGCGAGCTTGCCGTCGGGCAGGATGCTCACGAGCTTCAGCGCTTCACCCACCGGTGCGCCCGCCGCCCACTCATACAGCCCAGCCAAAGTGGTTTCGCCTGCTTCTTTGGGTGGTGGCGTCAGCGCCACCCGTGAGGAGAGCAGCACGTGCGCGGCGTCTGCGGTCGCGCCGACGAACCCCACGGGTTCCCCACCGAATTTCGTGCCCGGCGGCGTGTCTTCAGCGTTCACCAACGGCGTGAACAGCCCCGCCCGCCCTCCACACGATGTGTCGTTGTGGCGGACGTAGGGGGTCCGTTCGCTCTCCGGCACAGACACGCACGGCGCGAGCGAGGTGAATTCGCCAAACGGTTCCACCACCGCGGTCGAAAGGTCCTGGGAGAAGAACCGGTACTCAGAGCCCTCGCCAGAGGTCGCCCCGACCGCGCTGGCGTGCGGCAGCGACACGTCTTCGGAGGACCAGCCGCCGGCAGCGCGCCTTGAGATCAGCTGCACCGCTTCGAAATAGCCCTGCGCGCCCGCTTCGGTCGGGCGACTGCCGAGCTCTGTGATCGCCGCGCCCGAGGCCGCGGCCTGGACGATCCCGGTCAGCCCGATCGACGACAGCAACGCCCCCTGCTTGCTCGGCGGGGAGACGAGCTCCCACTGCCGGCCGTCCGGCAGGTTCAGGGCAGAGCCCGCCAGCTGCGTCCTGAACGTCTGATCCGGGCCGAAGAACGGTTCCGCCGGGCGCACCGCGCTGAACGCCACCACACGATAGTGGTAGACGGTATCCGCCGAGAGGCCCTGCGGGTGCTGGGAAACCGCGATCGGCGCTTCACCCGAACCCAACGACACGCCCGGGGCGGCCGGCAGCTCCGTGCAGACACCCGGTTCCCCGCAGCCTTCCGTGCTGGAGGTGCTGTACTGAAAGTAGTAGCTCGTGGCGGCTTTGTTGGGGTCGATCGTGGCCTTCAGCCGCGCCGATTCCGAGGAGACTTCCACGACCGACTCGCCGCTGATCCCCGGGCCAGTTGTCCTGAACTGGCCACAGTCGAGCGGGCATTCACCGGTATTCGTGCCGTTTTTGTTGGTCGCATCCAGGCGATAGTGGTAGACCGTGTCCGGCGACAGGCCTTCGACCGCTTTCGACTTGACTTCTACAAGCGCGTTGCCTTCAGCCACCGCTTCCGTGCACGGCGCGCGCTGGCCGAACGCTTCGCTCGTGCCGAACTCGAACTCGCACGACGCCGGGCCTTCCCCATCAGGGTTCACCCTGCCGCGCAACGTCGCCCCAGTCGGCGAGACGTCTTCGGGCGGTTCGGCGACTTCGACGTCCGGGATGACCACGTCCGGGCCGAACACGTCGACGATCCCTTCTTTTTTTTCTTCGTTGAAGTCCGACACGAACACCTTGTGGCTCACCGGGTCCACGCCCATGCTCCTCAGCGCTTTAAACGGGTCCAGCGCGCCGGCGTGGCCCGTCGGGGTACCCGCAAGGCGCCCCAGGAACTTGCCTTCGCCGTCGAACTCGTACACCACTTGCGCCCGTGTTTCCACGACGTAGATGTGGCCGGTATTCGAGTCCACCGCCATGTCCAGCGACGCTTTGAAGGCGCCACCGCTAGGGGTGCCCGAGATCGAGAACAGGAACTTATAGACGCCCGGCATGCCGGCTTCTGGTTCGAACACGTCAACCTGACACGAGGCGTTTTTTTCGAGAGGATCGCACCTCCCGTCGAGCACCATCACGTCACCGTTGAGTCCCGACACCGCGACACGTTTGACTTCGGCGAAGGGCACAACTTCGGCGCCCGAACACACACCAGGCGCTTTGCAAGTCCCCCTCAGTTCCCCGACAACTTTGGTCGGTTCTTCGCCTTTGCTCACCGCTTCTTTCGGGTCGAACACATCGACAACGTTGAACTGTGGATCCGGATTGGAATGCGTGGAGACATACACATCGCCAGCGGCCGGGTCGGAGAGACTTTCAGAACCATCGACGGCGACGCCGTCGAGCACGCCCGCGCCGCCTCCGCTGAAGGATTTGTTTGCGGTGTGCGCCCCGTTCCACGTCGCCTGCATTGTCCCCAAGGGGTCGTAGACCGCCAGGACGTATTCGCCGCCCTTGCCCGCTCCCACATACACCTCCTCTTCACCAGTTGAATGCCCAACGGCCAAGCCTTCCGTGAGGGAGGCGACGCCGCCTTCTTCGATCAGCTGCCGTTTCAGATATTCGCCGGTTTCCGCGCTGAACTCGTCCACCCTGGTGACACCGGCTCCGACGCCTTCGCCCAGCCACATGTGGCCACCATCACCGGTCATCCTGACCACATCCTTCACCCGTTCGTGTTCGCCTTTACCGTTCGTCGGGCCTTCCGTCACGCTTTTCGACACTCCGGGCAGGTAGGTGTGGGTCACGGCCGCGCCTGCGGGTGAGACCACGACTGCTAGCAGCGCACCCAGCGCCACCAGCACCAACGCGAGACGCCTTGCGCGGCGAGCGCTCAGGCTCGAGGCGGGCCGCCCGCGTCGGGCCCGATCGGTCTGAGAGCTGACTATGTCTGTGAGCTTCTTCATGGGTGCTTTCGAGTCGCTGGGCGGAGAGGGTGCGCGCCCCAGGCGTGATCGTGCCTGGGGCGCCGCGGGCGGCGCTTCACTGCCGAGCCTCGTTTCCTAGCCGGTCACCACCCAGACGCCCTGGGCTTCCTCGTATCCCGCCACTTTGGGCACGATTAGCAGGCTGATGCCGCTTTTGCCTGCTCCTGGTTCACTCGTTTCGGGGTTCGCGATCTGCATCAGGCTGACGTTTTCTTCAAAGCGCTCGAACAGGCAGGCGACTCCGCTTTCTGCGCCCGGTTCGGCGATCGTGCCGGTGCAGCCTTCTTTGCCTTCCGCACCCTGAGCGATCACGTGAACGTGGGCTTCGTCAAGCGGTTTTTCCAGTGGGATGTTGAACGAGATCGATCCAAGGGCCGGTTCAGCCGCGCTGTTGGCGGACATCGACCAGGTGCCCCGCTCGGATTTGCCCGGCGGCAGGAATTCGGTGAAGCCGGTCGTGCCTTTGGCCCCTGTTTCGCCTTTTTCGCCTTTGGGACCCGGGGCACCCGTTTCGCCTTTGGCGCCTGCCGCGCCCCCGGGACCCTGCGGGCCAGCGGGGCCCGCGGTGCCGGCACCGGCCGGCCCGGAGGGACCGGCCGGGCCCATGGCACCATTTTTGCCATTGGCGCCTTTGAGCTGCTTCAGAACCTTCGGGCTGATCTGCTTGGTCGAGGTGATGATTATCTTGCCCGCGGCGTACGCGCCGCCGGTCATCGCGAGGACGACGGCGACGGTCGCGATCACCGTCGCCGGGGTCATCCGTCTACGTATTGCTGAGAACATCGGTTATCTCCTTGTGCTGAGGGACGTGCCGGCGCTCGGCGCTACGCACGCGGTTTGGGTTGAAACGGCAGGATCCGGATGGTCGGAGAGGCTGCGCTGGCTGGCGGCTAAGCCCAGGTCAGATCGCTCCGGCCGTGCCAACGACGGCCGCAGAAAGGCGGGAGCGAGGGATGCCGTAAACCGTCGCGGTGTGCATAACCCGTACGGGTCTCGAGCGAGTCCGCTGAGCGGCACGGCGTCGGGGCACGCTCGTAGGCGAGGCGTTGCTCTGGAGCCCCGGTGGGCGTCTGGTCCCGCTGGCCGCATTGTCTCTCCCGGTCCTCTGCTGCGTCTGCCACGAACGTCCCTGGGCGCATCCCCTGCTGCCAGTCGCGCCGGGTTGGTCGTGCTTGAATAAACGTTGGCAAGCACGCTATAGCATTTCCTTTACGGAAGTCAAGCGGGAACCGTCGGGAAGCCGCGCGCAGGGGGTCTCGACGCTCCGTGCGCGCCATGAAACCGACGCGTACGCGGGCGACTCTCCCGATCGCACGCGGGCGGGCGGACCGGCCCTTAGTCCGACCGAGCGATAACGGGCCAGAGGTGATAAACGGACGCTAGGCGTTTGCGAATGGGCGCCGGACGCGTGCGGGACGCTCCCCGCGTGAGCCGCGAGCGGTCTCCGCGTAACAGCGTCCTGATGATCCTCCCAATCCACCACCACACATGTTCACGGATTTCATTGCGTTTGATAAGTCAAGACGTAGAAGCTTTGTGACGGCCGACGGCTCAGGGAGACTTGGTCCAGGCTCGACGTGGCGGCCGCCATGCCTTCGCGGCTGCGTCCGCGTGCGGCGGGACCACGAGCTGTCTCGACGATCGCGGATCAACGATGCGACCGCAATCTAAGGGAAAAACGTGGTTGGACGCGATCGCCAGGTGCAGGATTTTGACGTCTGACTCGACAGCCACCTCGCGTGGCAAATCGTGGCCGGCTGTCACCAAAGTGTCACCAGACGGCGACCGCTGAACGCGGCCGCAGAGCTCAGCGGGCCGAGGCTCGCGCCGCCTGCAGGTAAGCATCCATGAGGCCGGCCGCCTCGTCCTCGGCCCCGGGCATCAGATGTCCGTAGCGGTCGAGCGTGATCGAGATGTTCGCGTGGCCCATGAACGTCGACAGCGCCTTCGCGTTGACCCCCGCCGCGATCATCAGGCTGGCGAAGGTGTGCCGGCACTCGTGCAGGCTGATCGGCTCGAGCTCGGCCGCCTTCCACGCGCGCTGAGCACGTTCACCGATCGAGGACGCGCTGAACGGCTCGCCGCGAATGCCGAACACCAGCGCGTCCAGGTCGCCGCCACTCGCCAGCTTCGCTGGAGCCAGGTAGGCGCGCAGCGCGGCCGGGATCGGCACCCGGCGGGTCCCCGCCTGGGACTTCGGCGCGACCATCTCGCGGTCCTTGGGATCCCACGCTCGAACGACGTACAGGAGACCCTGCCCGAGATCGACATCCTGCCAGCGCAGGCCCATCAGCTCGCCGCGCCGCAGGCCGGCGTAGAGCGCAGTCGCCCAGAGCGGGCGATCGAGCTCGTGCAGCGCCGACAGCAGCAGCTCGGCCTCGGCAGGTGACGCGATGCGGTCGCGCCCGGAGCGGACGGCGGGAAGCCTCAGCCCGAGCGTTGGGTTGACCGGCACCTCGCGGCGTCGCCAGGCGCAGATGACCCGCACCGGCATGATCGAGTTGCGGATCGTCGAGGGCTGCGCCCCGGCGGCCAGCATTTTGTCGGCGTAGTCCTGCATGTCGTCGAGCGTGAGATCGGTGAGCTTGATCGAGCCCAGGGAGAGGAGCAGCCCGCCCGTTTCGTCCTTGGGGCCGCGGAGCGCCTGCTCGTAGGAGCGGATCGTGCTCGGCTTGTACAGATCGCCCGAGCGCGTGCGGATGTAGCCGGTGCGGACCGCTGCCAGCCACTGGTCGGCCGCCTCACCGAGCGTCATCGCGGAGGGCGCACGGAGCTCGCGGCGGCGGAGCTTTCCGTAGCTGTCGGCGCGCCACATCTTCGCGGCGTCGAGTGAGTCGAAGTGCTTGCGGATCCGCTTACGATCGCGCGCGCTCCAGACGGCAGCCTGGTAGACCCTGCGGCAGTTGCAACGCGCGCCACGGTCGGAGGCGCAACCCGCCCGATGCTTGACGACTATGCCCACGTGGCGCGCACGGGTGCTGCTCGCGCTCACAACCCGCTCCTCCTGCCCAAATCGCCCCTTGACAACCGTTGCTGATGGAGCATACGCCTTGTCAAGTCTCGCGGGCGAGACGGCGCGGACAGTTGGGCGGATCGGCATCGCGGTGGGTCCCCTGATCCTCTCGTTCGAGAGCGGCTGCGGTCAGCGGGCTGCGTGGCCCGAGGGGGCCCCGGTCGGCTGGGCGGACGGACTGTTAAGTGAGGCCGGTCTGCAGCGAAGTCTCCTGACGGCCGGCGCGTAGGACCGTCACCGGACTGTCACCGGGGCTCAAATCGCCCGCCAGCGCACGCGTCGACAGAGCGCTGCGGTTATGCACGCCGCGACGGTCGACGACTTCCCCTGTG
>Ga0193729_1001736_pt1 | contig 11036 bp, 10 predicted proteins | sample U1c2metaG_FD_143036 | JGI IMG/M metagenome (GOLD analysis project Ga0193729, IMG submission 143036) | Soil microbial communities from a riparian zone of the East river system, Colorado, United States - U1c2 | ecosystem: Environmental > Terrestrial > Soil > Riparian zone | place: USA: East River... | reverse complement strand
GAGGACGACCTCGCCCCCCTGGATATGCCTCGTCTTTCTTCAATCTCTGGAAAGACGCCGACCCTGACATCCCTATTCTGAAAGAAGCTAAAACCGAGTACGCGAAGTTGCAGTAGTCTCGTGAGACATGATAGGAATCGAAGAGGAACATTTGAAATGACAACTTCTGACCCTCACGACTACTTAGATACACCCGCCGCTAAACTTAAGGTTGAGTATCCCCACCGCCATGCCTTCATTTCGGACCTTGTGACAAAATATAAAAAGACATTGAGGGATGGTTTGCTGCACATCGGATTAAAAGTCCGCTTGAACGCCTTTTGCTGCGGTCAACTAAGTTTTGCCCATGCCGCTCCAAACATCATCAAAAAGTCTGCAGATCTGCTCTATCAGACTTCGTGCTTCTTCGTTAGACATCGCAGTGATGTTGACCAACATTTGTGACGGGCTGGCCGTGCTCAGTTTTTCCATGATTGCCTGAAAATCGTTTTTCAGCGGTCCGGTTGGAAAATCATGCTGCCGGGAAGCTATGACCCAATCATCAGAATGGCAGCATCAGGGTCTTTACTCGACTCGCTTCCAGTGGTGCGGGTCCGCGCGTGGGCAATTACTGTCGCTGATTTCGAGGGGTCACGCCGGCTTCTTTGGCGAGAGCTTCGATAGTTTGAGTTAAGACCTGAGCGATAACTTCTTTCGGTATACCTCGGTGTAACAAGCGATTAATGCCCGAGACGATTTCCATGTACGAAAGCCGGATTACAGGACCGTGCTGGTCAATGGCCAGTTTAATGATATCAGCGGGCAGATGTACTTTTTCTGACAGCGTCGGCTTCAGGTCCATTCTTATACGCTACGTCGCGGGACACGGTCTGTCACTGGTACGTTGTTCCTAGTATTAACGGCATGGGAGTTTTTGATATTTCATCACTAAATATTTCAGCGCGAGTATTTCATTAAGAATAGCCGTTTCCCCGTCACTTTATGGGAGCTGGTGGCCGTTTGTACGTGAAGGTCACGGTGGTGCACAATCCGGTTGTGAGAGCTTTTGAAGCATCGATTTGCCTTCCCCGTCGGTTAAGATCCCCTTGCGGACGAGCATAGTGATAATGTCGTTCAATACGCCGCGAAGCTCATGGAGCGAACTCTCCGAGGCGTGATTTTCAACCGTTTTCTGAGTTGTTTCGGGATCCGATCGGTCTCCGCCGAGGTCCACAATCCATTTCTCAAGAATTGAAACCTCGGCCGGCTCAACGACTGTGAATATCAATCCCATACCCATTCCTACCGTCGAGTAGAGAACCCTTGCTTGGGCGAAAAACCGCGCTTTGTCCTTCTCAATGCCTATCTTCACAACGGTGTCGACGACAAAGGGACTGATCGTATCTACATAACAGCCCCATCGGCCCAGATCACTAATGCGTGCTTTTATCCGGGTCTGCGATTTCACATCTGTGGCTTCAGCGCTGGCAGTAATCGAGTATCGAGGGAAATGGCGACGTTCCAGCGCGACGGCGGTGTCCTTCTTGGAATCGTCTGGCATCTTTTTCAAATCAAATAAGTCTTGGGGTCCCGGTTTGTTCAGCATCTGTGGTCATCAACGCCGAAGTCAAAAGAGTATCGCGAACGCTGAAAGCTAATTGCCAGCAGCATGATGATTGCCTTCGCGGGTTCGCCCGGATTGTAGCCGCCACTTTGGATTGACGCCATCTGGCACTCAGGGCATCGGCATCGTTGCCCAGGGGGCTGTGGCCTCAAACCGTCGGCATTATTTCCTGGAGCACTTGGCACCTACTTCGTCTTTCTCCCGGCGGCCCTATCAGCCCGAATCTTCACCCAGCGTGCTCTCACAGTTCGAGAAATCTTTGCTCGAACAGCGGCAGACATCGTTCTCTTCCCATGTGTTCCAGTCACGGCAGTTTTAGTCCGCCGCGCTGTGGGACTCTCCGACCCACGGTTCAGCGCGGCTATAGCCAGCCGCACTGCGTTCAATTGCCGGTGCAGCTTTGATTCTTCCTGTTTCAATGCTGCGATGATGTCCATGTAACCTCCGCTTTGTATTAGACAACGGCGCTTATCAAACTACAAGAATTCGGTGGAATCTTGCGTGGCACAAGATGCGCGAACAGATTCACAAAGTTGATCCTGACAGCAGTCTGACCGAGATGTTCGCGATCTCGACGGCTGGATTAAACATGAGCCGGAATGGGGGCAAGAACATCTAGGAGCAAGCTTGTTTGCGGGATTTGCAATCCTGGCGCTGGCGCTCGCTGCCACTGGACTGTATAGCGTGATTTCCTATGCCCGTCAGTCAACAACGAACCGGCGAATTAGGCATACGCATGGCGCGGAGCTAGGCGCAAAGATGTGCTTATAGTGACGTAGATTTTTTGTCCCTAAGACGTAGAAGCTAAGGTAGTACGGTGTTCGCGGTATTCCCAAGCAGCCGATAACAACTAAAGTTGACGAGAACTCAGGTCAACACAGAGCGGGGTGTTCCATGCGCTGTCTCCTGGTGGACGATTACGAATCGGTTAGGATGGGCGTCGCCGCAATTCTTTCCTCGCGACCCAATATCCAAATCTGCGGAGAGGCCTCGAACGGGGAGGAAGCCATTGAGAAGGCAAGAGAACTGAAGCCCGATTTGATCATCCTGGATGTAACCATGCCGGTATTAGACGGCCTTAACTCAGCCAAGGAGATCAGGACGTTTCTGCCCGAAGTCCTGATCCTCTTTTTCTCCATGCACGATGGTGTGTACCTCGTTCACGAAGCTAAAATGGCGGGCGGCCAGGGATTCGTGAATAAGACTGACGCGCGTGCGACGCTGCTAGACGCCGTGGACGCCCTTGTAAACAAGCAGACTTATTTCCCTGATCGCGGCGCGTCAACTCGAACGGTGTAGTTCGATCTAGGGAGGGTGCAAAGCGTCGGTTGGACGAAACGTCAGTTGAAACCTTTCGTAAAGTCCCGAACGGGCTCGTGCACGCCAACCTTTGACAACCTTGTCTGTCCTTCCGCGCAGGCCTTAACTTAGCTTATTTTCATGGTGCGTGCTGACCGGCCCGTTGACGGTCATGTGCCCACACTGCACCTGGTCCGCGCTGCCTATACGTCAAATTTTGCCAACGTCAAGCTATCGGTCTTCGAAAATCGGCACACTCTCTCCCCAGCTACTTTTGTATTCCCTACCGACACCGGACCTGCCTCTGCATGGTTCAGCGAATACCTCGGGCAATCCGTAGGACGCCAACGGCATCCCCGATGATTTGATCGCCAACGGACCAACCATTATCTCGACTGCTTCGCTCGATGCGGTCTGCGGCTGGTTCCCCGGAATGACCATTGCCGAAGCCCGCTTGCGGTTGCGGGCAACACTCGAGATCGTCGGCGTCCCAGCTTTTTGGGAAGATCAACTTTTCGGGCCTGAAATTCGCAGTGTGGTTCGGTTTCGCATCGGCGAAGTCGCTTTTGAAGGCAGTTATCCCTGCATCCGTTGTCCAATTCCGGCCCGCAATCCCCGCACCGGCTCCGATACCTTAGGCTTCCAAAAACGTTTCGCTCAATTGCGCCACGCAAACCTTCCATCTTGGTCGCACGCCGAGCGTTTCGAGCATTTTTATTGCCTCGCCACCAACACCCGCGTTGCTTCCACCGAATCTGGCAAATATCTCAGCGTTGGTGATGTCCTGACATTAATTTGAAAATCGAATCTTGCATGATGACTACGGTCTTTGATCCGTCGCGGGTTTTCGTGTTTCGATGCTTATTCGATCTTCGAAATCTGTCGCCAAGCCGGGCCGTACACCCCTTCGCTGCGGGCGTGGCACTAAGTCTGCGTTGTTTTAGTGACGGATTAGGGTCTTACCCGCAGAAAACATGAAAATAAGCCTATCTTCACGGCGTCCCTTCGCCCTTTACTTTTGATGAGAACCTCCAGTACTGGGATTCGCTCGGTATTAACTCTCTAATTGAGTATGATGCCGGAAATGAGTGGGGTGGCAATCGCATTGTCACAATTAGCTCTTAGTCTTCTTTTTCCTCTTCTTACGGAGGTCTTCTAACAGATACTTAAGAGACGCGCATTCTTGAATGACAGCTTCAAGCTTGGGAATCGTTGTCCGCAATTCGTTTTCTTCGACAATGCCATCTGCGAGAGTTTCCGCAACGCTCTCCAGAGCTTCTCCGACTTCCCTGATCAAGTGAGAAACCGCTACAAGTTCCTTCTCCAAAGTAATGTTCGGCTCCGGGAGTTTGAACGCCACCCGTCCAGCTTGGCTCTCAAGAAAATCAAGGCCTTCATAATTGTTGAGGAGCACACACATGTGCGGCAGTAAGTGTGCGGGAAACTGACGTTCGCCTCGCAGCCAGTACATGAGTGAACGATAGTTTGTCCCCAGCTGTTGCGCGAGCAGCCGAATATCGTATTCGGCTTTTATTTCTATAACTCGGCTCAGTATCGACGGGAGTTCGTTCGCAGGCAAAATTATTCCTTTTCAAAGCTATATTCGTTCAAAAGCCCTGATCATTTTGAACGGCAAGAGCGCTCATTCTAGCTGAATTGAACAGCTTCGGGATGTGCGATTAAATTTGGGGGTCGCTGACTGGGGTTGCTGTATGCTGCTGGCTACACAATCAAACGCACGGAGCGTGGTGCTCAGGACTACACGAGAACGTTTGACAAAGGGCCCAGCGGGAATTAGTTTTCAGGCTCACCATATTTGTCGAAGGTTCTTGGATGGCCGCCGGTTCGGGCAGGAGGCCCAAATGCCTAAAAAGTGGTACAACTACATCGTTTCAGTCGACAACGTGGCCGCTGCCGAGCAAAGCCCGCCTAATTCTAGGAACGCTTCCACCGCCGCCAAGGGTGCGGCTCAGAGTGTGGCCGAGATCGCGTCAAGCTTACCCGCAGAGCCGAAATTCACCACACCGGTTTCCGATCCGACTTCATTCGAAGAGATTTATCAGGCTGCGGAAATTCCGCCCGCACCGCAGGGCTATTCGATCCTCAAGATCTCCCAAATGCTGGAGAGCGAGCACATTCGCAATTTGCCTTCGGATGTAAAGAAGTCTTCGGTTTTGGTCGCACTCGATGCTGCGGGCGTGGACGTCAAGGAGGTCATCCAGGATGCGATTCGGCGCGATCGCGCCCTTGACACCTACGAACACGTGCAGCAACGCGCTGCCGATGAACTGGAGACGCGTAAAACAAAAGAGAACAGCGAGATTCAGGCACAGATCGATACGTACGTGACCGAGCAGCGAGCAAACATCCAGAGCAACAATCAAGAAGTTTCGAGGGAGAAAGAGCGTTTTACTACCTGGCGGCTGAAGAAACAGCAAGAAGAGAAGAAGATCGCTGAGGCGGTCGGGTATTTTGTCAGCGAAAACCCAATTACGACGGGCGATGTGAATGCGCCGCCGCCCCCATCGAAGACAGCGCAGCATTCCTGAAACAGGAGGAGTATATGTGGCAACGGTTGACGAGGGTGGTGCGGTCTTTCGTTGGTTTTTTCATCTCGGTGGCCGAAAACCCGGAGATGATTCTCCAGCAGAATATCCGCGACATGAACGATCAGGTGCCGCGGATGAATGAAAGCATCGCCATGGTGAAGGCCAACGTGACACTGCTGGAAAGAGAAGAGGCGAAATACAAGGCTGATATGGCCAGCCTGACCGCGAGGGTGAAAGCTGCAATTCAGGCCAATCGCGACGACATCGCCGGCACCTATGCCGCCCAACTGGAGCAGACGAAGAGCGCTCTGGCCAGAAATCAGGGCCAGCTCACAACTGCCCGCGCCGCCTTCGACAAGGCGATGGCCGTGAAGCAGGCCTTTATGCGCGAGAAAGACCGGAAGACCCAGGAGGCGTTGGGCGCAATCGCCGACTACCGCCGCTCTCAGTGGCAGAAAAAAGTCGCTGATGCGATGGAGCAGTTCGAAGTTGCCGGGATCAGCCAGACGCACGATGAGATGGTGCGCAAGATTGAGGAGACGACTGCCGTCAACGAAGCTCGCATGGATATGGCGATGAGCAATGTCGACCAGCAGAAGATCAAGATCGATGACGAAGCCGAGAAACTCCAGGCGAGCGAACTGGTGAAGCAATTCAAGATTGAGATGGGCTTGGCGTCACCTCAAGCCGCGGCGCCTGCTAGTGCGGAGAAAACTATCGCCGCGAAGGAACCACAAAGAACTTCTTAGTCGGCGAACGATTTATAGTGCGGTCATTATGGGGCAATCCATGTCCCCTCTTCGAAAACGAAGACAGATGCAAGCGGATGCGAAAGACCCGGGGAGGAAAATGATATGGCGGTGAAGATTGAGAGAGGTGGGTGGGTTCTTATTTTCCTGATTGGCGTTGCCTTAGTTGGCTACAGCCTGAACCGATACGAAATCGTTGATTTCGGCAAGATGATCGGCGGTGGTAAGAGCGCCTCCAGTAGCGGTGCGACCGTGGATGCGACCAAGCCCCTGTTGCTGCCCGCATCGTCGTCGACCGGCGACGCCGAGGTCAAAGTGCGTGTCAACGTGTGGGTCGGGTGCGTCGGCGGACTGGTGGCTAATGGCGGTCTCGACACGCAGCCGGATTCTATCTACGGCAAGAAAAGACTCAAGGTTTCGTTCAAGATCATCGACGATTGGACAGAGGGTGCGTCCGCACTCGCGACCGATAATGTCGACGTGATGTTGACGACCGCCGACGTCTACGCAAAAGACTATGCGCAATTCAAAGAAAAAGGATTCGGTTCCCATGCATTTCTGATGGTGGACTGGTCGCGCGGTGCCGACGGCGTCGTCGGCAAGCAGGGGATCAACAGCATTGAGGACCTAGCCGGCAAGAAGGTGGCTTTTGCCCCTTACACTCCGTCGCATTTCTTGCTGTGGAATGGACTCAAGACTTCCGGCCTGGGCACCGAGCAGCGCAAGGAAATCTTCAATCAGGCCGTTCATACCAAAGACGGCATCGAGCCGGCGACTCTTTTCGCGCAGGAAAAAGTCGACGCAGCCGTAGCCTGGGATCCGGATATGAGCGATGCGGTCGGGAAGCGGCCGGGAGCCAAGAAGATTTACGACACGAAAATCGCAAATCGCCTTATCGCCGACATTCTGGTGGTGAGTGACAGTTTCTCAGCCAACCATCCGCAGACTTTGCTTAAGTTCGCTCAGGGCTGGCTCGAAGGTGTTGAGTTTATCAAGACCCAACCGGAGCGGGCGTACAACCTGATCGGGACGGTCAAGGACTTCAACATCCCATCCGATCTAGCGAAGACCATGCTCGGCGGCGTGAAGCTGGCGGATTACGCCGACAACCGTTCGTTCATGGGCAGTGCAGGATCGAACGCCGACTATAACAACATCCTCGGCATGGCTCAGGACATGTATCGCGAGCTGCGGATCATTAAACACACGTTCAATCCAGAAGAGAGCCTGGATCGCCGCTATGTCGAGAAATTGGCCGACAGTTTTTCCATGGCATCGACCGAGGCGCCCATCGAATATAAACAGCCCCCGAAGGGCGCAACGCCCATTGCGACGCAACACCGGTCCATCTATTTCGATCCCAACTCTTCCAGCATGAGCCTCGATTCACGCGCCATCGTAGACGAACTAGCTGGCACGATGCGTGCTTACGAGAACACGGTCGTCGATATCGATGGCAACACCGACTCGATGGGTGCGCGAGCTTATAACATTCAGCTCTCACACGCGCGCGCTGACGAGGTCAAGAAATATCTGATGGAAAAATACGGTTTCCCTGCCCAGCGGCTGCGGACGGCCGGCAACGGTCCCGACAAACCGATTGACAGCAATACGACGCCGGAAGGACGCGAGAAGAATCGTCGTACGGACATCAAGGTATACGCGAACCCGTCGAGCTCGTGAGATTCGGCTAGCGACATTCGGCTAGCGAAAGGTCACGATGAGTGATTGGTTCACCATTCGGAAAGAAGTGTCGCCATGGGTGCGATGGGCCTCCCCATTTATCACTTGGGGCATCATCGTATTGCTCTGGATCGCCCTGCCGTATTGGGAAGGCCCGCATTTCTCGCTCTTGCCCAGACCCCTCGGAGTAGTTCGATCCTTTGGCATGCTGTGGTCGGAATACGATTTGCTCGGCAACGTGTTCATGAGTTGGTGGCGCATCGCGCAAGCATTTTTCTGGTGCGCGGTTGTCGCCATCCCGCTAGGAATTTTGATGTCCAGCTACCGCTGGCTGTTCGAACTCATCAACCCCGTTGCTGCCCCCATGCGCGCCATGCCGCTCACCGCGTTTCTTCCCGCGTTCATCGCTTTGTTTGGAATCGACGAAACCGAGAAAATTGCGTTCCTGTGGTTCGGAATGTTTTTTTACTTGTTGGCAGTAGTCGTCGAAGAGGTCAATCGCGTTGACAACGCTTTGCTCGAAACGGCCTACACGCTCGGAGCAAAGCAGCGGCAAGCTTTGTGGCTTGTGTTTCGTGCGTCGTTCCCCGCAATTTTTTCGTCATTCCGCATCCTCTATGACATCGGTTGGACCTACGTGATTCTGGCGGAGATGTTGAATGCCCGTAAGGGTGTCGGCTACATGGTCGAGGCCGCTCGCAAAGTCCTTGATTTCGATCGGGTATATGCGGGAATTATAGCCATCGGCATCGCCGCGTTCCTGTTCCGCTTTCTGTTGACGTTTCTGGAACGAATCCTTTTCCCCTGGCGCAAGGCAACTTCCGCGCTGGCTGGAGGAGGGGCGGGTGTTTCGAGCGCTACCGCGCACCTGAAAGCGGCCAAACACCGAGCTTAAGAATATGGAACCCAAGAAATCGAAAATCACGGTGCGCAATGTCAGCCGCACGTTTCTCTCCGCGGACGGCGCGAAGGTTGATGCCCTCGAGAACATCAATTTCGAGATTGAGGATGCATATTCCCGCGAGGGGCGCGACATTGGCGAGTTCCGCGTTCTGCTCGGTCCATCCGGATGCGGCAAGTCGACCCTGCTCCGATTGATCGCCGGATTAGATCAAGCGGATGCCGGCGAGGTCCTGGTGAATGATCAGCCGGTGCACGGTCCGGGCAAAGACCGCGGCATGGTATTTCAGAAATACACTTCGTTCCCATGGCTGACGGTCGCTGGTAACATAGCCTACGGGATGAAGATCAACGGCGTCCCGGAAAAGCAGCGCCAGGAAACGGTGACTCAGTTAGTACAGGATATCGGACTCAGCGGTTTTGAGAACGCCTATCCCGAGACACTCTCCGGGGGCATGCAGCAACGGGTTGCGATTGCGCGCACGTTGGCGCTGCGTCCGGCGGTCATCCTGATGGACGAACCGTTCGGCGCGCTCGATGCGCAAACGCGCAGTGAGATGCAGCAACTACTCTTGAAAGTGTGGGACGAGACCGCCAGCACGATCTTGTTTGTCACGCACGACGTTGAGGAGGCGGTTTACCTGGCCGACCGGATCTTTGTTATGAGTGCGCATCCGGGAACGATTATCGAGACCGTCCAGATACCGTTCGAGCGTCCTCGCGAGCTGGGACTGAAAGAGCGAAATGAGTTTCACGAGCTGCAGAACTACGTTCTCGGCCGTTTGCGCCGCGCTCCCGGGAACGGACAGGTGCGGGTGAGTGTCTAGATGGGTGCCCCCGACTTGCAGGATCAGCCGCGTCCTCAAACTCCGCAACAGGACATCGACTACGTAAAAGAGGCCTTTCATTCGCAATACAACTGGATTGCCATGAGCGCAGCCGGCGCTTTTGCGCTGCTCAGCGGCACTTTCCTGCCGATAATTCTTGGCGCAGGGCTGGAGATGATTTACCTCGCCATCGTTCCGCAGAGTTCCCGTTTTCGACGGCTGATACGATCCTTGAAGTTCGCCGAGGAACGACGAAAACACCAGGAACAACTGGATGAGATGCTGAAGAACTTGCCCGCCGAAATGGAGAGCCGTTACGTCCACGCGGCGCAGGTGTGCGCTTCGATCCGTGCCACCTTCGCTCAGTTGTCGAGCGCATCCCAAATTTTTCTGCAGCAGATTGATTCGAGCCTTCAGGGATTGCTGACCGGCTACGCCCGTTTGCTGTTAGCAGCGGCTCAGCAACAGCAATACTTGAAGAGCACCGAGCAGGATGGCATCAAGCACGAGATTACGACCCTGCAGAAAGAGTTGAGCAGCGATCCGCCGAAGGTGCAGGAGATCAACAAGAAGCGCATCGAGATTCTTATCAAGCGCCTGGAGAAGTTCGATAAGATCTCCGAAAACCGCAAAGTGGTCGACGCGCAATGTTCTGCCGTTGAGGATGTGCTGATGCTGGTGCGCGATCAGTCAGTAACCATGCGGGACCCACAGCAAGTCACCGAGCGACTGGACAGCCTTGTGCACGACGTAGAGGAGACTGAGCAGACGGTGCAGCAAGTGGAAGCGATCTTCAGCGGCATGTCTCCCGACATGGATGGATTGATGTCGCTGGACGATACCTCAACATCCTCGGGCCCAAACCGTGTGCGGATGTCGAACTAGATGCCCTCAAATATAGCGCGGACTACAACAACGTTAGGAAAGTACCTGGATGCACTGCCCGCGTGGGCGCGCGAACTCTCCGAGAAATACTACTCGCGCTCGTTCGCCCTGTTTGTGCTCTACGGAAATGTGCGCGACCTGGTGCCGCTGCGTACTCAGGACACGACAGACTTCGTTCCGCTCGACGAGTTCTTCTCCAAAGCGCTTTTTGGCCAGCGAGACATAGTTTTGCACTACGACCGCGGCGGACTGAATTTCGGCTCCACCGACAGTCAAGCCGACTTCCGCCGCGCGCTCGAAGGCTACGATAGCTTCCACGGCACCACCTACTCGCAAGGAGGGCTGCCGCGCAACCCAGATGCAGTCTTGAACCTCCTCGACAACTATCTGCGCCTGCGCATTGCCGATGGGAAGAAGATCGGTCTGGTCATTGATTTCGCCGAGACCATCGCTCCGGCGGGCGATATTTCTGGGATGTCCGCCGACGATCGTAATGCCTTGGTCATCCTCAAACGCTGGGCGCATAATTCCGCTTTTCTAA
>Ga0193729_1001735_pt1 | contig 11038 bp, 16 predicted proteins | sample U1c2metaG_FD_143036 | JGI IMG/M metagenome (GOLD analysis project Ga0193729, IMG submission 143036) | Soil microbial communities from a riparian zone of the East river system, Colorado, United States - U1c2 | ecosystem: Environmental > Terrestrial > Soil > Riparian zone | place: USA: East River... | reverse complement strand
TCGGCGAGTTCATCACCTCCGTGCCGCTTCTTCCGGTTAATCAGACTCATCGTTTTCTCCCTGAGACGAGGGCTCAGACTGCGGAAATCGGCGAGCAACCCACGTGCCACGGTGGACAGCTATCGAGCTTTGAAGACGGCCATTTTTGATTTTCTCGGGCGCTTATGTGCCGTGATTATTTGTACTTAGGGATTTTGAATTCGGTTGTCCAGACAAAATAGCGGCAGAAGACTGACAAGTTGTCATGACCAGACTCGAAGTTACTGTAGCAGCGTCACTTGTGGGACTGGGCGACAAAGTGGAGGACCTGGAGACAGTAAACTCTTACAAATCTATAACATAAATTCTCCATGAGGCGCTGAGCCTCAGAATCTTGTCACCTATTATTGAAATCAACCTCTTTCATTCGTTGCTTGCTACTCTCTCCTTCTCCAATGCCGAGTCTAGCCGCTTATTTTTTGGCAGTGCGAATGAGTCGCAGTTCTGGCTCTAAACAGGGGACACTGAGAATGCCAAAAAGAACACCTTTCCTGTTAGTCACTAATTGTGAACAAGGGCCAGTCCCCAGCGGGGACGTTTAGCGTAGTGAGACGTGCGAGTGCGCGAGCCGCCGAGCGCAGCGGGCGCAAAGGGGAGAACTAATAAGCCGGGCGTACGATAATCGTCATTACGTTAAGAGGCGCAACGGTCATAAACCGAGATTGGGCAAAACCAACATTCACAGCCTTCAAAACAACCGCGCCGATAACGTAATGCTCGATTATCGGATGACCGTCCTTTTCCCGCATGGTACGTTTTATTTGAACAGCAAGGATCTTGATAGCGGAAGAATTCAGGTGCGGGACAAGGTTGAATTTGTTAGGCGGCGCAACGCGCCGCCTAACAAAAATTGGCTTGCCGAAGTGGACAAAACTAGAGAGTGTTTTGTACACGAGGAACAAAGAAACGCGACAGCCCAAATGTTGGGGTGGCGTGTCCCTATTTTTCAGGTGCGCAGCACCTACTTGAGATTTTGGCCCCTTGCTGAATTTCGACTCGAACCTTCCGATACGAGGTGGCGATCTGTAGTCTTTGGGAGACCAAAAGGGTTGGTGATTATTTGACCGGCTTCCCATTGTCGTAGAATTGCCCCATGGCGTCAGACCTCCTCAAGTCCTCGGGCAAATGGCTTGCCCAAAACACTCTTCAGGGAGCCTATCAGGTTCTCGTTGGCCTGGCTGTGATCGCCGCTGTCACAGCTTCTGTAAGTTTCATGAAAGGCTTATGGCTTCCGTGGGCAATCGTGCTGGGATGTGGTGTTGCGCTCTTCCTTGCCGTTGTTGCGAATTTCGTCAGCCTAATCATAGTTCGACATCAACGACACGCTTCCATAGAGAACACGCAGCCAGTCGAGTTGAAACAACTACCAACTGATACGCAGAGACCTGAACCGAACCTTATTGCGTTGGAAGCTGCGCGCATTCTCGTTTCTCAGGACACGGATAACACCATCTACCAATGTCAGAGAGGCGAAGCGCTAGTGATAGGGACAGCTTACGTAGCGGTTATCAAGAATGAAGCGGGCAACGGCTTAATCGACAAGGCGACCGGTGTTAGAGCGCATATTGATTTGGAACAAGTCGGCGGACCTCGCAAAAAGACAATACAGGACGCGTTGTGGCTAGGCAGTCGCCACCGCTATAAGGATTTCGACATAGGCGATACGCATTATTTGTTGCTCGCCATGCAACCGGAGCCTGAAGGCCAAATTTGCACGATAGAAAACCATCACACTAATCGAGCCGGAGAACGCGTTTACGAGCCTATCTTTTCCGACCTGCGCGGCGGAATTTACGTAGCCACTGTACGACTTGTCGGCGGCAAGCACGGTGACATTCAGCGCACCTTCCGTTATCACGTAGAGACGAAACCGGATTTGTATGTCGAGAAACATCCTGACGGCCCTTTACAGATCGGAGGTTCTGCACAGACGATTCAGCCGGTGAAGAATGAAAGAGCCGAACTTCGTTTGGATGAAATTCAGCAGCTATACGACATCAAGAAACTGGAACCGAATCTAGCGTTTGTTCGGTGGAGTCTAGTTGTTGCGCATGAAGATCAGCACGGACGAATTATCGAAGGTGACAATAATAGTGGCAGCGGCAACTTCAACAGCATCGTCGGTGAATTTAACAACAGGCTAGATCCGCATCGCAGAATCCGGGCTATTCAAGGGGTTAGCGCCAAGCTTACTTATAGTTTCTTTGACGGAAAGAATCCGATTGAAATAACTCGCGGTGTTTGGTTGCATGAAGGCTCCAAAGTTGATTTTGGAATAAATGATACTAACAACCTTGTGATGGCCACATCTGAGGGTTTGGAGGATCGTCGCATCTTTGCGCTCAATGGTTCATATTCTCACCGAGGGCCGAGACGTTCAGAACTGCTCGGAAATTTGGTTCGCGTAGATGTTTCCTTCATAGCAGAGTTGGAAGCCATAATTCTCAAACGTGCAAAATTCATGCTTGAGATCACACGCGATGATGGGGCATTCGTTGAAGCGCGGCTCTTTGAATTGCGTCAGTGGAAATACGAACAGCTACTGGGTTTTATAGAGAGCGGAATAAAGATTGCGGAACGATATCCCACCAGAGATGTACCCAATCCGCTCGCAGAATATGGTGGATTAGCGGCGTTAGTTGATAGCACAGAAGATATAGAACGCGACGGTGACGCTTGGGCGGGACGTGTTGGCAAGTTTCTTGAGGCGCACTTCAGCGAACAGCATAAGATTCGCTTTATTTCCGAGATCGCCGCAAGTCCATCGCGCCCGCGTGGTTTCTTAGAAGGATTGTTGGCAGGAATCAAATTGCTACAACTATTAACGCAAGAAGCTTGACCAGCCGCTTCTTTCGATCTAGGTCAACTTCTTGATCAACCGCGAGGCTTACTCAATCCCGCGAGCCGAATATCCATGCTAGTGACGGCGCGGATCGCTTCTCGAAGAAGGTGCGCATAGAACCATTCGCCTGTCGGTTGCGACTCGAAAAGGTAACGTCTCTTATAAAACGTATTTTTCGTTGTTGTAAGGACACCAACTGACGCGTTCATACTCCGTGATGGAATGATGCTCCTTATCGAATAATGCCCAGTGTGAGCAACGATCGCCTGGCACGTTCGTGTCAACATTCAGAAAGCCAACGGTGTGTTTTTCGATCCATTTCAGCGAGTAGCGATCACATGCAAGCTTGGAATCAGTTTCTTTGCTGTTGCAACGGACGTAGAGCCCGAGATTAACATCGCGCGCGTCGAATAATTCGTAGCGGCCGGCCGGTTTCTGTTCGTGCAGCAATTTCCCTAGTGCGAGCAAGCAGTCGCGAGATAGTTTTGTCGGGACGATAAGCACGACCGTATCACTGGCAGCCGTCATGCGACCATATTCAGCAGTTGGAATGGCGTTCGGATCGCACGTTTGCGCCACGGCTGATGGAGCGCTCCAAATGATCGTCAGAGCGAGCAATAGAGATATTAGATCTCGTGGCATTGTATTTTCGGGTCAGTGATATCGCCACATAACGATTTGTAAGCGACAGCGGAGAAAGGAGTCACTGTATTTTGATGTCCGACGATATTGCCTTGTTACTAAGTAACGAGAAGGTGTTGTCGAAAACAAGAAAATACGTACCGGAACCAAGGAGTGCGTCGATGGTGCCGACAGTTACTTTGCCGGAATTGTAATAGGTGGTCGCACTGTGATGGTTTTTCCAGTTCGCAAATCCGTCGGCGTCGAAAATAAAAACCAGAATATCATTGCCACTTCCACCCTGCGCTTGGAATCGTCCCGAGACATGAGAACCAGTTGATGAAAACTGAATGTATTTGTAAACGCGCGGAGCCACAATGAAATTAGTTTCAGTAAGTGGCTTCGCGGGTGTAACGAGTTCCTTGATTTGTTGAGGTGCAGTCCTCGATGACGGACCCGATTGTTTACAGGCGAGAACAACCGCCAACAGGAGTAATAGTGGTGAGAGACTTCGCACAGCGCGCATAGATACACCAGCGATTAGTCTAATGCAATAGAAAAGTCGCCCGACGATTTGTTGGGCATCCGTTAATGAAAAGCGATTCACGCAACCGTTTGCCATTGGTCCTGACGAATGCCGAAGTCGTCGATGGCGCCCTGCTCGGCGTCTGCGAGCGTTTGATACCACAGATCACCCGCGACATCGCCGTCCGCAGATACCCAACACAAAAGATAGCCTGAGCCATCGAAACGTATATCAACGTCCAGAGCGACATCACGAGTTGGCGTTGACATTGGAGTGATTGCGCCGTCGGGCAACCAACCGGAGTGTGCTTCACCGCCCAAGGTGACGTGATGCCCAAGAATTTGCTTCACGATCGTCATTGTAAAAGATGCCAAACGGTTAAGTTGATGCGGCGGCGCGAATCAAAGCCACGTTCGGCGCGCTAGTTGCGAAAAGCGCTCCCGCCGCTCGCGTCCAATTTGTTCGACGGCGCTCTAAAAGGTAACGACATAGCCGACGCCTTTTCATCGTTGGTGAGAAAAGGAGATGTGTGAACTGCGGAGTCCGCGTGGGCCATGAGTAATTGCCCCTGTGCAGAGATCAGAACGCCCAAAAGAAAGAACAAGCCACCGACCAGAGCACCGAACACCGCGCCGGTGATAATACAAACGAAAAAGGTAACCGTTTCGGCACCCGATTGGCTGCCACTGGGTCCAAGCGGCGAACTCGTTTGCGATACGGTAAAGAGCCCAACGATGAACCAAAACAAGAAAACTATGATTGCGGCAACGATGCCAACGGTTTTGACAGTCGTCCCAAGCCCGATGAGAAGTTGAGCAGTTCTGTATAGGTCAACGTACCGTTTAATGAATGGGCTGCGAGAGCGCGTATTGTCGCCGACAAATACTTCGTCGTCATCGCGGACTCTAGAGTTCGTGCAATTCCATGCGTGGCCCCGGCCATGTTCGATGTCATTGCCACAAGCGTTACATCTGCTAGTGCCGGATTCGGAAGGAGTGAGTGTCGCTGCCGCAACTCGGTTGCCAACGTTGCCCGACGTAGGAGTAGTCTCGGCCAGAGACCCTTTAGGCGAAGCGCAAGACCAGCAATGATTCCGATCTCCGCGATTATCTTTTCCGCAATTTTCGCATTTCCAGAGTGACATGAGGATTTCCTCTTGGACAGTGAGCCGTCGAGCGATTTCATTCAGCCTTCGCCGGACCAATGATGATGCAAAATACGTTTCCGCTGCTGGCCTCCACCGATTTGTTGCGCCGAAATAGGCAAAGGAGCGCAATTACTTCTTGCCTCGAAAGAAATCAACAATCGAATTCAGATCCAACCCTAAACCGTGATAGTTAGGTTTCAGAATTAGAGCATCGGCTAGCGCACCCTTTTTCCCCTTGGTTAGAGTCTTTGCGACCTCGAAATCACCCAATGCTTGTTTGGTTTTTATGTCCCTGAATATCTTGGCGATTAGATCGGCCACATCTGTCGTGGATTTGCAGGCGTCCTTGAGCGGAATGAGCAAAAGACGATCGGCGTGAAGCGTACGTTCGTTTCGCCAGTTCCTGCCGTGTTGACGGAAATCATCAGGATGTCTAGTGGTGATCAGAATCGCAGGGAGAATTTCTTCGCCCGGACGGCCATCAATACTGTGCCATGACAAGACCTCGTCCTCGAAGTGACTGCCAACCACACCCCTGATGACGGCGGCATTATTTCGAGATGCTTCAGATGCCATCGTGTCAAAGTTCGATAGTAGCACCTGGCCCAGCGGCTCATGCCAACCATAGTCGAGGAGATAAACGTAATAGTCACGCTTGGCGTTAAGAGATAGTTCTCCAAGCGAGTGAATCATTAACCCCATGCGTTATTCCTTAACGGCGTTCAAGTTTTCACGCGGTGCGTCCCGATTTGTTTGGATGGCGCGCCGTCAGTAGCGACGATGTGCCCGTTCAAACGATAGCGCGTGGCGCACAGAAGTTGAAGCGATTTCATAGAGTTTCGTGTCGTCCAAGCTCACGATGGCGGTAGCTTCGACGCCGCTTTCGGCGCGAAAGGTGAATACCACTCTTTCACCCGTAACAAGTCTCCCGTCGCGATCATAGAGCACCTCTCGCTCAAGCGTACGTTCGGCACCATGCAGGATGTTTTGAAATGCGACGTTCGCTTCTTCGTGAGATGGAAACGCGAACTCTTCAAAGATAAGATAAATACCATCTCGCGAGCGGAAAGAGGTAAAACCGCCATGACCATTCGGCGGAATTACCATTTCGCCTACAGCCACATCTTCGAATCGCGGATACACGCGATTCAGCACGCTAGTCGATGCTGCAGAAAAGGCAACGGTTGCGACAAGTGCTGCCAGCCGAAGGAGTACCGCGTTCATGGCTGGTTACACGCTAACGACCTAACGATGTTTCCGAAAAGAGCCAACGGACGATTTTATGCGTCCGGTCCGACAGTGTAGGTTTCGATGTGTCGATACACGCCAATAATCAAAGGTACGACAAAGCAAATTGCAATCACCGCCGCCATACATGCGATGAGTACTGCAGCCGGTCTGGACAATGGCTGTGAGCTTCTGTATTGCACCATCAAGACATAAATAGCAACGGATTGGACGATGAATATCCCAATACGCAAAACCCAAGTGCGGACGAACCATTCGAATTTCGCATTTCGTGCTAGTTTGCGTGTTGGGACTGTGTGGACGCGCGAAGATCGCATTCCGACCCACTGAAGCAAGATTTGAATTGAAGAGAACAGTGCAGCAACTACAATAGCTGCGATTCCAATCCAATCACTTCTGTTCATTGTAACATCGTTAGGACATGAGAAGGACACTCTCCCGCGGTTCGCGTCCAACCATTTATTGGGTTTCGCCGCAGCAGTAAGAGGAATCGTAGTTACGACGCCCATTAAGCGAGAAACTGCAATAAGGCATGAGTAGTCAAGATCATGTCCTCAATGGCACCATCGTAAACTTCCGACTCCACAAATCGATCGTCTGGGCCAATATAAGCTTGGTAAGTGGCCACGTCGTTTTCACGACCGGATATCTTCATGGTATTCAAAAAATGCTGGTCAGAGAAATGGATGTAACCCGACGAGCCCTTGTAGAGATGCTGAAGCCACGGATAATCACCCGACAACTGACGTTGCAGATACGCGTCCGTCATTTTCTGACCGTTCTTATCCGCCAGGTTACGAACAGCCTTTCCCGACAGCACGTCAACCACGAATTGATTCGAGTTAGTCACCATGAAAGCAGCGCGGAATCGAAGCAGATTGTCGAGTTGAAGGCGGATAAGCGATGCGGCGCAAATGAAATTTCGTTCTTTGATCAGATTGACGAAGCCGTAAACCACCGAAATCGATCGCTTAAGTACGGCGAAAGCAAGCAATTGTAGCGGCTGAGAATGGGACGAAGCGAGAACGTTCTTAGTGATTTGGTAGTGAGACTGTTTGCTCTCTTCTAGGAAATCGAGTCTTTTGTGCATCATATTTCAAACGAGCAAGCCAACGAGTTGTTATCCCTGCGATTTAGGCGTGAGCAACGAAACCACAGGTTCCATATCTACCAGCTCGGGCAACGCGGGCGGGTTATGAGCTGATTTCGACACCTCGACGCGATTCAAGTGTTGCCCGATTAGTCGATGCAGAACACGTCGTCGTCCGAAAGTCGTCCAAGCCTTCATGTACGCCTGAATGTCAGAGGTGCTAGCGTTTGGAAAGTTTGTGCGAATAAAATTGAGACGCTTTTCATCGAAATCCTGGTCGCCAGCAAGCGCCTTTCGATACCACATCGCGGCACCACCCAAAGCGACAATCCAGGTCATCAAGGGATCGAATTGTGCCAAAAACTCAAAGATGCCAGAACCGCGATCTACGCGATAAAGGAAGATCGGAGCAGCGCGATCGTATTCATCGCGCGTGAGGCATTCCGCCTTGACGTCGTGGAACGTGCCTTTGACTGTCTTGAACAAGATTTCAAAGTCAAACAACGGCAGGTGTATCGGGTGTTCGTCAAAAGTGAGACGCAATAAGTGGAGCTGGACAGAGGTAACCTTTTCTATATATGCCGAGCCGTTATCGTAGTCACGCCACAACGTCTCGAGATCGAGATCTTTGCCAATCCAATAACGTTCGACGCTCATCGAATCCTACTATAGTTACAAAACACGCTCATGCCGCTCCGGTCAAACGAGTTGTTGGGCCAAGCCCAAGTGAACAGGCATCAGTCAAAAAAGTTGCTCCGTGACGGTTTGACGAACACCTTAACGTAGTGCGTCCCGGCAACGTACGACTCGCGACTGTTCGGCGTCAGGCCCTCTGGAACGTCATACACCCTATGCAAGACCAGCACAACTTCGTACTGTTTGTTCGGCGGATATTCTGCCGCTTGGTCCACCAAGGAATAAAGATGAATAAGGTCGCCGACCTGCGGCACGGCGTGCAGCGTGACGTTGAAATACGGCCCGTCATTTATTTCGATGACTTGCCCTTCAATGTGCGGTTTAGCCATAAACAATAAGTGGCCCAACAGTTGTTGGCTGCCGTCGCGGTTTGCGGTTAAGCGACCGCCGGAGGAATACCAATGAACGGGTCAGGCTCACCGTGAGTAAGACAATACCAGAGATCATTTGAATCTCGGTGTTGGTGAACCAACATGCCCTCCCGATCCCAACAATGGGTACAAAACGGGCCATCTTTGACGCCGTTCTTCGTGCGCCAGTAGGCGTTGTCTTCGAAAAACAATTCTTGATCGATTTGGAGCCGTTCGATTTCAGCATCCTTTTCCCTGACGAGGTCCTGGATTTCGGCAGCGTGTATTTTTGCAGCAGCAAGCGATTCGATTAGTTCGGCCACACGCAATTTTAGTTCGGCACGCTCCAAAGAGACATCGACAGATCTAATCGCCTTCGCGATGTCAGTTGCGGTCTTGAGGCTGGTGAGAAACGCAGTAATCGCGCCGATGTCAGTCATGTGATCTCCTCATCGAAAACGAAAGGCACCCCAACGAGTTGTTCGGCATCGCCGCATTAAGCAATAAGATTACGAAGCATGTCCAACGTTGATATTGAGCCTCGTTCCGTGACAACGCGGCGTCTTGCGATAAAGAGGATTTTATGTCCGAATGCAGAGCGCGCGCTAAGAAATAAGGTATCGTTTTTGAAGAACCAGTTGTGTCTGACGGATGCTATGTCTGAGAACGGGATTTCGATCTCGTTAACGTAGCCGCGAATCCTCAGGCCGGTTTCGTTCGCGAAGACGGTCTTAAGGCGAACCGCGTAGAATACAACGAGAGGATAGGTCACACACCACATCATTACGGCCACCCACATCATGGTGGCGCTGTTTGGGTCACTTGGCGGAAACACGCGCCGCACGCTTCTAAGCCCGTCCCATGGAATCCATGCAATCGGAAGAAGGTACTTGTAGAGATACGTTTCGTAGGAGTGAAGTCTTGTCTCCATAGTCAGAAGATGCCGAACTCACGATTAGAGCACAGCACGGGGTCTAAGCGCACTCTGGTGCGTGTTATATCTCCTAGAAAACACCAGGTGCAAGATTTGTCGATCATACACGAGGAGATGTGCACTAGAAAAAGCGGCGCGAGTGCCTAGCACTCGCGCCGCCGACGCGTCTTGTTTTTCTCACTTAGTATTCGTCAGGCAAGAGAATTGTAGTTGAGCTACGATCTGCCTCGGTAATGATCCAAAGCTTTTGACCTTTGGCGGTGCGATACGCGCTCAACAAACGAAAGCCCTCTTTTAATGAAAGCTCGTTCTCTCTCACGTCCTCGTCGGAAAGCTCGCCCCAGTCATTCGACATATGACGGCGCAAGAATTCGATCTCGGTCTGTCCGGCGATCATGAGTGCTTCTTCGGCTCCGGGCGTCATGTAGGTTTGTCCAAGCGCAAAACGTGTGACCGTCGCGGGTTGGGTTGTGCTAGAGTTTTGTTGCATCAAACTTCCTCCTTCGCAGGGATTGGAAAAGTTGGTGTAGTGGGTCAGGGAACTTTGCCCGTTCTCCTGACCCTTTTCTTTGGTTGGCTCTAGTTCGCGTATTCGGCTGACTGGTCTTTGGTCGGTCGTCCGGCACGAAGAATTTGATCCGCTGCGCGAAAGATTTTCTGTGCGCTCTTTTCCGGGATTGCGTCGGCGTCGTAACCAACTCCCTGATAGAGCCAATGTTGAATGTAGCCTCGTGCGTAGTCCGCACCTTCCAAGCTAAGCGCTTCGCAGCACAGCAAGGCGACTGATTCGGCTTCGACTTCGCGCAGATTTCTAGGCGTCTGTTCGGTGTCGGTGAAGTCGCCTTCGGACGTGTGCAAAAGGACGTGGGCCATTTCGTGAAAGCGCGTCTTATGCGGGAGTTGAGCCACGGGATTGATCGCGATCTGCCGGCCACGGGCGAAGCCCTGACAGTTACCGTCAGTCTTGTCGAAAGGAATGCGCTCTATGCCAAGTAACGCAAGCGCTCGCTCCGCGTTCCACTCTGGAATCGTCACTGGCCCAAGTTCGTTGCCGAACGTCTGGCTAACCACAAACCATCGGGCGCGGTGAACAAAAGTCGTGTAGGTCTGTTCGTCGCTCTCTCTTGATTCATCGTCGCGGCGCTTGCGGGTTAATGGCATGCAAGGCGTCAAAGCCTTTTCGCCGCGCTTGACGACTCGGCCTAACGTCTGCCATTTAGGAAACGTGTTGATTGGCCCTGGCTGAATGCCGCGCAATTGGCATTGCACGAGCGCGAGGATTTGGTTTCCTACTGAGTAATTCCAAAACGCGCTATACGCCTTCATGATCGTTCCGGGTTTGTTGACGGCTTCCACAAGTAATGCTGACCACTTCGGGATGTCCGCTCTTTGTGTTGTTTCTTTTTGTTCCTGCATCTTCTTTGCTCCTTCATTTGGTTTGAATTTGAGAAGGTGTTTCCCCCTCGCAGCGAAGAAGATCGAAACGACTGGGCGCTCATTCGCATCACCCGCAGGGGCGTAACAAAGTGGAGCGTGCGATCCGTT
>Ga0193729_1001734_pt1 | contig 11041 bp, 6 predicted proteins | sample U1c2metaG_FD_143036 | JGI IMG/M metagenome (GOLD analysis project Ga0193729, IMG submission 143036) | Soil microbial communities from a riparian zone of the East river system, Colorado, United States - U1c2 | ecosystem: Environmental > Terrestrial > Soil > Riparian zone | place: USA: East River... | reverse complement strand
TCGTAGGTGCCCGCGCCATATCCGGTGGAATACACATTTTCCAGAGCATCCAGGGCAATCGCGCTTCCATTGGGGAAGGACCGCGACCAGACGAGATCGCCCAGTGGACCATACTTCGCGAGCAACCCGGGTCCCGTTAGGTAAACGCTTCCATTTACGGTCGCAACGATGGCATTGGCTGCCAATGCTGCCTGCGCAAAGATCAGCCCGCCATCGTTGCCATATTTGGCCAGGAGAGCGCTCGTATTCGTCAGGCTGACTGCACCAAAATTTGCAGTCCCATTGCACCGGCCTGCGATAAAGGCGCTTCCATCCGACGCCACCGAAAGCCCAAGCGGATTGATAACAGCCGGATCATACGCATCAATTTGGCGCACCCAGACGACCTGACCACTTCCATCGTACTTCGCGAGAAACACCGCCAAAGGACCAGAAGTCACCAGCGAATTCGTGCCGAACATGGCAGTTCCGGAAATGTAACCGGCCACCCATACGTTCGTTGAGGCGTCAACCGCGACCGTAAGCGGGCGCGAGCCGGAGTTTGTGCCAGCCAATCGCGCCCATAACAGCGAGCCTGAAGAGTCATATTTACAAAGGAAATTGCCCTGGCCGGAAGTTGTATTCGTGAGCGCGGCGGCTCCGAAACGAATTACTGTAGAGGTGAATGTGCCTGCGACAAATACGTTGCTCAAACAATCGCTAGCCACGCTTCGAGCCACGCTTCCGCCGGCATGGCCGATGTCGATCCGATTCGTCGCGGGCCGAGCCCATAAGAAATCCGGCGAAGCAGCATAAGTGAAAAGGCCCGGCGAAAGCGCGACGGTTCCCGCCAGAAAAGCGATTAGAGATTTGCAGTATAACTGGTTAATGTCAGCAGGAAATGTGCCCCGATCGAAAATGGTTAGAGCCTCTTTACGTCGGCTGGTACGGTGTTCTTGCTTCGCGCTCGCGAAACCGCTTCGGCAGCCGCAGAAAAATCGCCCGCCCGACCGCGTGATGCGTCGATCCTTTGCGAACGCCTGCTTGAGATTTTCGGCTCTTTCATTCATCCTTGGCGCCTGATTCCAACTCTGCCAACCCTTTACCGAAGACACACATGATCGCCTCCTGCCTGCGCATTACGCTCGTGGCTGCGCTCCTTCTGGCCGGGTCCACTGCTGAGGCCGCATGGGTTTGGGTCGAAGGCGAGAAACCTGCCGTGAACCACATGAACCGCCACCCCTGGTGGTATGACCAGGTGAAGCGAGAACACTTTTCGGGCGGGGACTTTATTTCGAATTTCGATAAGGACAAAGCAGGCGACGCGGAGTACCGATTCCAGGCGCCCACGGCCGGACCTTACGAATTCTGGGTCCGCGCCAATCCCCTGGCGGCGAAGCTCTCTTATGAATTGAACGGCGCAAAGGAGACCGCGATCGATCTAAACCGGGAAAAGCGCGAAGAAGTGAACGTGGCCGCGGATAACAAACCCGATCTGCGATTCATCGCGTGGAGCAAAGCGGGAACCGTCACCTTGCGCCAAGGAGAAAACACGATCCGATTCCGAATGGCCAGCGAGAACAACCATCACGGCTACCTGGACTGTTTTGTCTTCAGCACGGAGCCATTTCAGCCCAGGGGTGTGCTCAAGCCAGATCAAATGGCCGCGGAGCAAAAACGCATGGAAGCGGAGAACAACGGTTGGTTCGCATTCGACCCCAAGCCTGATCCGTTTAGCCCGGACAGCGCAACCGACTTGAGATTTCTGAACGAGCGTGTCGCCGGAGAGCACGGGTTCATCGGCGTGAAGGATGGCCATTTCATCCATAGCGGGACCGGTGAGCCGGTGCGCTTCTGGGCGGTGAACGGGCCGCCACGTGAGCTGGGAGGAGCGGAGCTTCGTGGTTGCGCCCGGATGCTTGCCAAACATGGCGTGAACATGGTGCGTATCCACGGCGGCTATTTCGATGAGCGAGGCGAGGTGGACCTGGGAGCCGTGCGGCATGCCATTGAAATCGTGGAGGCTATGAAAACTGAAGGCATTTACGCCCATTTTTCGATCTACTTTCCACTCTGGCTCACGCCCAAGCCCGACAATCTCTGGCTGAAGGGCTACGACGGGAAGACGCACCCCTTCGCCGCGCTTTTCTTTAATCCGGAATTTCAGGCTCAGTATCGGAAGTGGTCGACCGCCTTGTTGACCACGCCGAATCCTGTGACCGGGAAACGGCTGATCGATGAGCCCGCGGTAGCCAGCCTGGAAATGCAAAATGAAGACTCCCTCTTCTTCTGGACCTTTTCCGAGCAGAACATTCCAGACCCCCAACTTCGAATCCTCGAAAAGAGGTTCGGAGAATGGCTAACCAGGCGATATGGATCCATTGATGCCGCATTCGCAAAATGGAATCATGCCCAGGTTAAGCGCGATAATGCCGGGGAGGGCCGCGTGGGCTTCCGCCCGCTGTGGAATATGTTTCACGAGAAAACCACGCGCGACCAGGACACCGCTGAGTTTTTGCTCGAAGTGCAGACCCGGTTTTACCAGGACACTCACGCTTTCCTTCGCCAACTGGGTTTCAAAGGACCCATCACGCCATCGAATTGGATCACGGCCAGCCCGGAAGTGCTCGGCCCGTTGGAAAAGTTGAGCTATACCGCGGGCGATTTCATCGATCGCCACGGTTATTTCGGATGCAATAACAAGGGTGACGCAGCCGAATGGTCCATCCGCGACGGGCACACCTATTCGGACCGGAGCGCACTGCGATTCGATCCCGAGAGCCCGGGCAAACCGAAAGATTTTACGCATCCGGCCATGGACGTTCATTACGACAATAAACCCTCCATGCTTTCGGAAACGACCTGGAATCGCCCCAACCGTTTCCGCAGCGAAGCCCCGCTCTATTTCGCCGCATACGGTTCTTTGCAAGACAGTGATGCCATTGTGCATTTTGCATTGGACGGTGGACGCTGGAGCGTGAAACCGGGCTATTTCATGCAGCCATGGACCTTGATGTCACCGGCGATGATGGGCCAATTTCCCGCTGCCGCGCTGATCTACCGGAAAGGCCTGGTGACCAGCGGCGATGTGCTCGCAGACGTAACGCTAAATAGAAAGCAATTGGTTCAACTCGCAGGCACGCCCCTGCCACAAGACGCCTCTCTGGATGAACTGCGGCTGAAGGATCTCCCGGCGGGCGGGGAAGAGAAGCCCGGGTCGCGCCTGGATCCGCTGCTGCACTACGCCGGGCGAACCCAGGTCAGGTTCACCGACGGCGCTGGCGCAACAAGAGTAAGCGCTTCGAAAGCCCTCATAGACCACGCCGCGCAGACGGTCACCAGCAGCACCGGTGAGCTGAAATTGAATTATGGGCACGGAGTCCTGAGGATAGATGCACCGAAGGCGCAAGGCATCAGCGGTTCGTTGCAGAGTGCCGGTCGCGCGGAAACGAAAGATGTGGTGATAGAGTCGGACATGGACCTGGGCCATATTGTGGTAGTATCACTCGATGACAAACCGATCGCGGTATCCGGAAAAATGTTGCTTCAAATCATGTCCGAGGAGAAGGCCACGGGTTTTCAAACTACGGCCATCACGAACGGCGTGAAGCGAATTGTGAATATTGGAACCGATCCCTGGATGGTAAAGGAGTTCACCGGAACCGTTAGGCTGAAGCGTCCCGATGCCGCCCGTCTTAAGGTGACCGCACTGGATTATAACGGTTGCCCGGCGGGGATGCCCGGCTCCGCAAACCCACTCAAGCTAAAGCCAGGCACGCTCTATTATTTGATTACCGGCGACTGAGAGCATAGGCAGCGACTCACGATTATGAAATTCCCCAACCTCCGTGCGGTCGAATTCGGTTTGGTTCGCGACTGGCGCGCGCCACCGGGATTCCAGCCGACGTGTCTCCCCTGGGTCACAATAGCATCGCTAACGAAAGGTATCGCATGAGCATCTTGGCTCTAATCAATCAGCGAGCAACCAGCCCTGAGTGGACGATTGGCTTTCTCGGAGTTATCGCTTTGGCCGGTTACGGTATCTGGGGCTTCGTCCGGTGGCTGCTGAGCGGCCCGGTTTCTCCCGATCCCTGGGATGAGCAGGTCACGGCCGAAGTTGCCAAAGAGGAGGCTACTCCGCTGTGCCACCGCTGCCTTTTGCCCCATGAGGTGAGCGCAGATTTTTGTTCTCATTGCGGAGCTACCGTCGGCCAATACACTAACTGGCTGCCTTACCCTTATCTGTTTTCCGTTGGTCACACATTGCGGATTGGAACGATAGGTAATTTTAGGCATTCTCCACTGACCATCGGCGGATTCCTGCTGCTTGGCTTGGCAGAATACGCCCTGTTTTCTCCGAAATCTTTCTCGCCAGCCGTCTGCTCAGCCTTCTGAATCCCCATTGCCACCATCGCCGCCTGGTCACGGATAAACTCAAACCAAGTCTGTGATCCCCAATGAAGCGGCAAAGTTTTGGGCCGACGTCCCGCCTTCGCTCTGAGCTGTGGCGGACGAGCTGGCGGGCGGGCGGGAAAGGAGAAAGAAATTAAAGAGCTGGAGGGCTAACGCCAGAGAGGGTTCTGCAACCTCAAGGCAGGAGCGAGGCGCGGAAGTAGCGTTGTGGGAACGCGGACGTCGAATTGGTGTATGGCCATAGTCCGCTCCCGGAGGCCACGTTCGTCGAGACGGTTTGCCATATAACGGGCCCGGTCAGGTTGGTCACAGCCTGAACGTAGTAGGTTGCGCCGGGCGTTCCCGCGAAATCGATCTCGAAGTTGGTATTTGAGATGCGAACGATGCGCAGAATGGCCGGTTGCGCGATGGAGGCGTCCGCGGAGAAGAAAAACGGAACGATGAAGTTAGTGGTCGTGAGGCCGCCGGCGGAAACGTTGCCACGCGCTGCGAAGGCGCCATAAAGCGTGTTCCCGTTCGCCAGCATCCGCCCGAAATCGCCGAGCAGCCGATTGTGATTGGCGATGCCGTAGCCGACGACCATACCGTTGGTCGCAAAACTATAAACCTCCTGGTTTGTTGCTATGCAGGACCCCTCGTCGTACGACAAAGCCAAATGCACGTGAAAATTCGTGCCATCATATTCATCGAAGAGCACGCCGACGACGCCATTGTCAGCTACGGCCACCGAAGGGAGGGCGGCGGAGAAATTCGTGGAGGACAAAGTCAAGGCCCCACCGGTCTTGATGAGATTGGTTCCGCTCGTCTGAAGCTTTTGAAGGTACAAATGGCCAATCCCGCTGGCATCGGAAAGCCCATATACCACGTAAACACGGCTGCCGTTTGTATTGACCGCGATGGCTGTGGTGTTTCCTAGCAGTCTGTTGAAGTATCACATTCGATTGTTTGAATAGATAGTTGGCAATGCTGTCTGACAAGCATGTTCTCCGCGAAGAAAAAAGCAGCGCAATCCGAGTTCTGGATTGCCGCCGATCAAGTGGTTATCTCTGCCAAGAGTGGATTCTACGCCAAGCTGGAGGAGACCTTGGAGAGCTTTGGATTTGCCGCCAAGGTCCGCGCGTTGTGTGCTCCGGCCTATGATAAGAGCGGAGTGGGCCGGCCGGGCATTGATCCGGTGGTTTACTTGAAGATGATCATGGTCGGGTTTTTCGAAGATCTGCCGAGCGAACGCGCCATTGCGGCGCGCTGCGCCGATTCGATGTCGATCCGCGCGTTTCTCAATTACGAGTTGGATGAGAAGACCCCCGATCACTCCAGTTTCACGATCATCCGCCAGCGGCTGGGCTTGGATATGTATGAGCGGATCTTCACCCTGACCTTGCAAGCCTTGCGCGAGCACGGGCTGTTACGCGGCAAAAATCTGGGGATTGATTCTTCGGTCATCGAGGCCAATGCGTCGTTGCGGGCTTTGGTGCATCGCAATACCGAGGAGCAATACTGGGATTATGTCAAACGCCTGGCGGCGGAGAACGGGATTGATCCGGAGGACGCGGCGGCGGTGCGCAAGTTTGATCGCCACCGGCCGGGCAAAGGCAGCAACCAGGAATGGGTGAACCCGCATGATCCGGACGCTAAAATTGGCCGAACCAAAGACGGCGCGACCGACATGATCTACAAGCCCGAGGCGGTGGTGGATTTGGACACTGGCGCGATTGTGCAGGCGCAGGTGCAGCCGGGCGATGAGGCTGACCACAAAGACATGGCCGGGCGGATTTTGGAAGCGCAACAGAACCTCAATCGAGCTTGTGATGAGCCACTGGACACGCTGACGGTCCAAAGCGTCACCTCGGATAAGGGCTATTACGCGGTGAGTGAGCTGCAAACTCTCCAGGGGGAAGCCATTCGAACGGTGATCTGCGATCCCATCGACAACCGGCGTTTGGACAAACTGGAACCTCCACAAAAGCAGGCGGTCCAAGCGGCTCGGCGCAGTGTCAAAAGCAAATCGGGCAAAGACCTTTTACGTCGACGCGGGATGCATATCGAAAGGAGCTTCGCGCATATTCTGGATTGCGGCGGGATGAGACGCGCGACGTTGCGGGGATGGGAAAACCTAAACAAACGCTACAAGCTGGCGGCCGCGTTCTACAACCTTTCACAACTGATGCGCAAACTCTTTGGATTCGGAACACCGAAGCAGTTGGCAGCCCTCGGGCGCCTGCTTTTTCTGCAATTAACCTGCCTTTTGGCGTTACTAGCGGCCAGGGCGCAGCAAATCAGTTCCGCGGGCGTTTCAATCTGGCAGGCACGCCGCGAGGTTCGTCCAACCGCTGCGAGGTAGCGGAACGGCGAAAACCCGCAAAAATGATGTTGTTCAACAGGCTGCTAGGGAGTACGATCCGGCTTTTCGCGACAAATTGGATCTTGCTTTTGAGGAAGTGACCCGAGGAACCACAGAACCGAGGGCAGGAGAATCCTACTATCGCGAGGTCAAACGGTTGCTTAAACAGAGGTACGGAGTCGACTGGATGAGCCCGATGGATTTGAATCGAGGCATGCAGATCGATTTGACTCCCAAAGCGCGCGCATCTGGATCGATAAAACAGTGAGCATCATTGCTGACAAACTATTCTTCAACTTTGCTATTCTGAATCCAACCAGATAATAAGGCTGACCACGCCCACGCCCCAGAGTGGGGAAATCTAATGTATACGACAGGAGGCGGAGAGCCCGATTGCCAATGGTGTCAGAAAGTCTCGAACCTCGCGAAATGATATGCCGAAGCTGACGCTAGTAATAGCCTTGTTCTTATCGGCTTGCGCACCTCTTCCAAAGCTTTCAGATAACAAGCTAGAAAGACTCGCGCATTTAGGTATGCCATTAGAGTCGGAGGAAGGCCAAGCCAAACTGGCGGTCCTTCACCATTTGAGCGACGAACTCGTTAAGGACTCCTCTATGGTTCGCTTTGTTCATTAGATGAACTAGAAATTCAAGAGGTGCGCGCCCGCTTTCATTGTGAGCTTCGTCCTGCGGCTCGCGGTGAGTTCGTGAAGCCCTGGGGGTGGATCGACAAAAGCACCAAACAGCAAGGCATTCTCTTATATGTTGGCGGAGTTCATATTGACGGCACGAGCGCTGAAGCCGGCGGAGGATATAGTAGGTACGCCACAATAGACTTCAAATTTAATCTGTCGAAGGAAGGACAAGCCTGGCGAGTTAGCGAGGCCAGTTTCCGCATGGTGACGGATCCTTTATAAGGAAGTCCGGCCAGTAGAAGAGGGGGCCTTATAACTAGGAAAGGGGTCGCCATTAGAAGGGCGGTGTCAACAGCTAAAAACGTTTTCGTTCCCAATTTGTTTCTTCAATCAGGTGCTCACTGTTGTCCAAGGAATTCGTTTCACAAGCGGCATCGAACCTGTCATTCGTCGTTTGATTCCGGACGCTGATCGGCGAGCCATTGCTTTTGCCGAGGCGATCCGTTCACTCCCTCATCTGGTCCCGGCACCAGATACCACGCCGCTCATGAAAACTATCGTTAAACCGTTCCGCTAAATTCCTGCGACTTTTACGATATGTTTGAAAACTTCCGCCTGTTTTTTGGGGCGAAATCTCAAACCGTCCCACCGTCCCAGACTCGGCATATACGGCTCCAAACTCACTTCCCAAACCGTCCCAAACGATCTCTCGGTACGCCTCCAAAATCGCAAAAACCTCGATAAAATGCGGCTTGGTACGGTGGTACGCTTGTTCACGCTTCCAAACCCGCCGCCGGGGGGGGGAGAAAGTTTGGTCCTTTGCGGTCTATGCGTTCTCTTGTGGCTAAATCACGGATCGGCCAGTCTTCCAGTCTTCGGGCGACGGCGCCAATTCAGCAACTTACGGGTCCATGAGGGTCACTTACGGCTCACCTTACGGCTTGGACCTTCAAAATCGACCGTGTTTACCGAGGTCCTTACGGGTTTACGGCTTAAACCCTACTGTGTGTGTCCCCCTCCCCGAATTCCGATCGTAATCGTAATCATAGTCGTAATCATAATCCTGATCATGCTTGGATTTTGAAGTTTGGCGCTTCTCTGATGTTTGGATCCTGGCGCTTGGAGCTTCTCCCTGGAGTTCGTGCTTGTTCATGCTTGTTCATGCTTCCAAACCCGGACGGGGGGGAGGGTTTCTGACCTTTGGGTTCTATGCGTTCTCTTGTGGCTAAATCGCCTGAGTATTGAAGTTTGGGCCTTCTCTGATGTTTGCGCCTTCGCGACCTGATCTCTTCTGTGAGGATCCGGATCGACTTGTTGATTCGTGTCCATTCGCGTGAATTCGTGGTTTCCTTCTCTGTGGGAGTCCCGTCTGGTTTTGTAACGCAACAACCCGAATCATTCCGCGCCAATCCGAAGCAATCCGAACCAGAATTTCTTTTCGTCATTCTCCGTGCCTGCCCCTCCCATAGGGTAGGGCGACGTCACTCCGTGCGCGCCGCTGTCGTCAGGTCAGGTGTTTGCGGTTTGGAACTTGGGATTTATCTGGTCCTTGTGACCAGCACGCGCCTTGGGCCCGTCCAGCCTGCCATCCATAGGCTTGGCGAAGGGGGCTCGGACTCCATTCCGCGTAGCTGCACCAAGTTGCACCAAACTGCACCAAACTGCACCAAACTGCGCCAGAATTTTTCCTTGGCCCCGCTGGCTTAGGACTCTCCATGGCTGTGGGCTGTGGACTGTGGACTGTGGTCTGTGGACCGTGGACTGTGGTCTGCACCAATCGCGCCAGTTAAAGCCTAATCGCGGTAGTTCGCGGCAGATAAAGCCATAACAAGACCAGAAGGCGCAAAAACCTGCGATTTGGAACTTGGCGCTTGGGGCTTCTCTGATGTTTGCGTTCTTGGTGCTTGGAGCTTTAGAGGACTCTCCGCGAAGTCTTTTTCGATCGCCTCAGGCCAATTCAAGCCACCCAAGGCAAAATCAAGGGTCCCTTGAGTCTCAGAATCTCCAGGTTCACGCGAAAAGTTCAGGAATCGCTTTGCCCAACCCATCCCGCGTCACGTAGAAGGGGCGTTTCTCGATTTCGTAGCTTAACTTCGGCGAAATTCCAACGGCGCGGAAGATGGATGCGTGCAGATCCTCGATAATCACGCGCTTATCCAGCGTTTTGCACGGGCGTTCGTCGGCCGTGACTCCGTGCAGATATCCTCGCTTAACGCCCCCGCCAAACATCAGAACGCTGCCGGCATCGGTGAAGTGCCGGTGCATGCCGTAATGTTTCAACTCCGTCATCACCTCCGGCACGGTCACCTGGTCCTTTACTTTGTTGTCCGGCTTTCCTTCGATCAACATGTCGCGGCTGAATTCGCTCGCAAGCACGATCAAGGTGCGATTCAGCAGCCCGCGCTCCTCGAGGTCCAGCACAAGCTGCGCGACGGGAGCGTCGATCAGTTTCTTCAAATCCGCCATGCGCGTATGGCCGTTTTCGTGCGTGTCCCAATACTCAAACGGAATGTATTCCGAAGTGACCTCGATAAACCTCGCGCCGGCCTCGGTCAGCCGCCGCGCCAGCAGGCAGCCCAGGCCGAACTTGCCCGTGTTGTATTTGTCGTAGCTGGGCTTCGGTTCCAGAGCTAAATCGAACGCCTTCGCCGCGGGCGAGCTCAGCAGCCGATGCGCGTTGTCCATCGAACGCAGGAGCGACTCCTTCTGATAATCGCTCCCGAACCTGCCCACCGGGCCCTGCTCGATGAGCTTCTTGTAAAATGCCTCCCGCTGCTCGAAACGCGAAGGACTCATGCCCGCTGGCGGACGCACGCTTTTCACCGCTTCCTCGGGGTTGGCGATGATGAACGGTCCAAATTCACTGCCCAGAAATCCCGCGGTGTGAAAGGCTTTCAGTTCCTCACCTTCGCCCAAATCAAATCGCTGGCCGATATCAATGAATGCCGGCACCGCCGGATTTTTTGGCCCGAGCGTCCGCGCAATGACCGCGCCGATATGTGGCGCGGCCACGGTCTGAGGCGGCGCATAACCCGTGTGCCATTGATACTGATGCCGCGAGTGCAGAATGAACCCAAGATCGCCGGCGGTATAAGAGCGAATCAGCGTGGCTCGATCCATTACCCGCGCGATATTTTCCAGCCCCTCCGTGAGTTTGATTTCGTCCACTGCCGAATCGATCGGCGGGAACGTGCTCAACACCTGGTCCGGTTTTAAACCCGGCTCGAAGGCGGTGTAACGCTTCGGATCGAATGTCTCCGTGTGCGCCATGCCTCCGGCCATCCAAAGAATGATAACGGTATCCGCCGTCGGTTTGATTTTCTCTTCGTCTCCGGCCAGTAGTTGGCGCGGGTACCCGGCGGCCAATGCTGAAAGAGTGGCGGTGCTGGCGGTCTTCAGGAAATCCCGGCGCGTCATAAAACAGTCCTCAGTAAATTAGTTGAAATTCAGGCAGCATGGTTACCGCCCACAATAAATCCTCCACCCCCGCGGGCTGGGCGGGTTGTCCCACCAGTCCACGCGCAATTTCCAATTCCCGCGCGGTCGGTTCGCGGCCCAGTGCCTTCTCGTACAGGCCCGGCACTAACTTGCTTCCACCCTTTTCCGCCAGCAAATTCTCCGCGCCACGTTTCAAGATGTCCGCCAGCGTTTCCCCATTGGTCATTTCGAGCGCC
>Ga0193729_1001733_pt1 | contig 11043 bp, 7 predicted proteins | sample U1c2metaG_FD_143036 | JGI IMG/M metagenome (GOLD analysis project Ga0193729, IMG submission 143036) | Soil microbial communities from a riparian zone of the East river system, Colorado, United States - U1c2 | ecosystem: Environmental > Terrestrial > Soil > Riparian zone | place: USA: East River... | reverse complement strand
GGGACCCGATCAGTTTGGGTGGGGCCGCATCATGGCAGGAAGGCGCGCTGGATCGGGCCGAGTTCGATAAAAATTTCGCGTGGTCTTTCTATCGCGCGGACGGGAATGAATTGCTGTCCGCGACCGCGATGTTGGGAAGCGTCGGCCAGACAATCAGCGCCGGCGCAACTACCGATGATTTATTCTGGCGCGATCCGTTCACGACCCAGTTTCAAAATCAGGCGCGCACCAATGCCGACAAGATCAAGCAGATGCGGATGACCGTTGAGAACGCGGAGGAGCTTCTGATACGAAATGCTGGTCGCGCGCGCCGGAATCGAGACAGTTTGGATTCTTTGAAGTTTGCGGCGCGACGGTTTGATCATCTCGGTCGTCGATACGAGGTGATGCAAAAATTCAGCGATCAATATTGGGACGCCTATCTCAATCTGGGCGATCGCACCAAAGCGCGAAAGCTGCGCAGCTACACCGGCGCGATCTACAACAACCTGCGCGAGATGGCCGAAGAGCTTTCGATCCTGAAAGAGGGTTATCGCAAACAGTGGCTCGCAGAGAACCGGCCTTATTGGCTCGACAGCATCTTGTTTCGCTACGATCAGATGATCTCAATTTGGCTGACGAAGAGTCGCGCGATGGATGAAGTGCTGCGGAAGTATGAAGCGACGTCGACGTTGCCGAATCCGGAGGAGTTTGGGTTGGGGGCGCGCCCGGTTGTCCCCGCTCCGGCTCGGCAATAGGAAGTATCCGCAGATTACACAGATTAGGAAAGAAGGGAACTGAGTTCTTGCTCGCTAAGTCTCTAACTGAGAACGATCCAAGAACCTTCGCCATCATAGGCGCGGCGATGGAGGTCCATAAACAGCTCGGCTGCGGTTTTTTGGAGGCGGTATATCAAGAGGCTCTTGCGATCGAGCTTTCGAAACGAAACGTGCCCTTCAGAAGAGAAGTCCATCTTCCGATCCATTATAAAGGAGCCCTCCTCGCAACGGGCTATTGTGTAGACTTCATCTGTTTTGAATCTGTCATCATCCAACTAAAGGCTCTCGCGCACATGGGTGGAACGGAAGAAGCTCAGATCATTAACTATCTTAAGGCGACTGGTTACGAGATTGGCTTACTGTTGAACTTCGGAACTCGTAGCCTACAACAACGCCGCTTTGTTCTTTCTAAATCTGTGGAATCTGCGAAATCTGCGGATCAATCTTATGCCTGATCAACCACAACGTCTCATCTCACTCGATGTATTTCGCGGCATCACGATCGCCGGCATGGTGCTTGTCAACAATCCTGGAACCTGGTCGCATATCTATTGGCCACTCGAGCATGCGGAGTGGAACGGCTGGACGCCGACCGATCTGATCTTCCCGTTTTTTCTATTCATCGTCGGCGTCGCGATTCCGCTCGCGTTTGGAAAGCGAATTGAACGCGGCGATGCGCGTCGCGCGCTCTTCATCAAAGTTCTCTATCGTTCGGCGATTATCTTCTTGCTCGGTGAATTTCTGGCCGGCTTTCCCTATTTTCATCTCTCCACGATTCGGATTCCCGGCGTGCTGCAACGCATTGCGGTCTGCTATTTCTTCGCCTCACTCATCTATCTAACGACCCGGCCGCGCACGCTGGCGATCATCGCCGTCGTATTGCTCGTCGTTTATTGGTTGCTGATGACTCAGGTGGCGGCGCCGGGATATTACGCGGGTGATTTGAGTAAAGAAGGAAGCCTGGCGTCTTATATCGATCGTCGCGTCTTCGGACCGCACATTTGGAGGCAGGGAATTGTTTACGATCCCGAAGGGCTCCTGAGCACGATGGGCGCCTTAGCGACTACGCTATTCGGAATTCTGACCGGCAACCTGATTCGAGCGAAAGACAAAACGCCGATCGAAAAGGTCGCGCTGATGTTCGTGGCCGGCATCGGCTGCATGATTGTCGGCTGGTGTTGGAATCCGTGGTTTCCAATCAACAAATCACTGTGGACGAGTTCGTATGTCTTCTTTACCGCCGGGCTCGCGCTCCAATTTCTGGCGCTGTGTTATTGGCTGATTGATATCAAAGGCTATAAAGCCTGGACGAAGCCATTTGTGATCTTTGGTGTCAACGCAATTGTCTTATTTGTAGGCACGGGAGTGATGGCGCGCTTGATGGGAATGACCAGCGGCTTTATGGGCAGCTTTGAAACATTGATCCATGTGACAAAGCCGGACGGCTCGCCGCTGGCACTGCAAAGCTGGATTTACGATCACGCATTCGCATCGTGGCTGGCGCCGAATAATGCTTCGCTTGGGTTTGCGATCTCATTTATTCTCTTGTGGCTATTTTTCATGTGGTTGCTGTACCGGAAGAACATTGTCATTAAGATCTGATTTGGAGTGCGGTGGTAATCCGATTCATCGGGAGACACCGCTGACTGGAGCGCAAGCGTCCTCGCTTGCCGGGGTCGAGACTTGAGACCTCGCTAAATGCAAGCGGGACGTTTGCGCTCCAGTCGCCGCTACGCTCTGCCGGCGCACTCCATAACTAAGAGGAGAACACTATGCCAACTTATATTGCACTGCTGAAGTGGACTGAAAAAGGTATTTCTGCAATCAAGGGAAGTCCGGCCCGGCTCGACGCCGGTCGACAGGCCTTCAAAAACGCAGGAATGGAAATCAAAGAGACCTATGTGACCATGGGTCGCTATGATCTCGTCTGTATGATCGATGCCCCGGATGACGAAACTTATGCGAAGGGCATGCTTACCCTCGGTTCCCAAGGCAACGTCAGCACTGAGACACTGAAGGCCTTCACAGAAGATCAGTTTCGGAAGATCGTAGATTCGCTGCCAGGCGACAACTTATAAACGCGGAAATGTCTGCCCGCACATCGCGGCTGTGCCGCAGCACACTGCGGAAAGGCTCTGCCTTTCCGTCAATCATTCATAAGACTTGCGGCGAGGCTGGGCTCGCCGCAGTTCAGTTGATTATGCGTTTCGGAGGATTGCATAAAGTGTCTCTCTCTTTCTCAGCACAATATCCCGGCCCGCGAAGCACTCGACCGGCATTGGCCGGCGTGCGCTTGCCGTTATCGACTTCGATCTGGCCGTTCACGACTACGTAGTTGATCCCAACCGGATATTGATTAGGCTCTTCAAAGGTGGCGCGATCGATGACGGTATTCGGGTCGAAGATCGTGATGTCGGCAAAGTAACCCTCGCGAATTAATCCTCTCTGTTTCAATCCAACATTCTCTGCTGGCAGCCCAGTCATCTTGCGAATCGCCAGCTCGAGCGGTAGCAAGTGTTCATCGCGCACGTACTTGCCGAGAATTCTTGGATAGCTGCCCCAGCCGCGTGGATGCGATTTCGATCCGGCGAGTGGTCCATCGGTGGCGCGCGCACCGCTGTCAGTGCAGATGCTGACGAAAGGAGATTTCAGTGCGGCTTGCATGTCGCTCTCCTGCATCATGAAAAAGATCGCACCCGTCTGGCCATGATCGGCGATGATGAAATCGAACAGCGCCTCCAAAGGGTCTTTCTTTTGCGCGGCGGCAATTTCTGAGAGCCGCTTGCCTTGCCAATTCTCAAGCTCGCGATTCACTACTGATCCAATCAGGATGCCGCTGGGCCCGCCGCTGCCGAGATAGATGTTCTCCCAGTCTCTGGAATCCGTTCCGATTTCTTTTTTTAGCCGTTCACGTGTGGCCGTGTCTTTCAAACGCGCGACCATCCGATCCGTGCCGCCCTCCAGCGCCCACGGCGGCAGGCACGCACTCAACGAAGTACTGCCAGCCACGTATGGATACACGTTCGCGGTAATCTTCAGGCCCTGTCGTCGCGCGGCGGCAATGCGGCCAAGCATCTCAGGCATGCGGCCCCAGTTTTTCTTGTAAGCAGTTTTGAAATGCCAGATTTCGGCGGGAATGTGAGCGCGGCGGGCAATCTCGAATACTTCTTTCATCGAATCGTCGATGGCGTTGGCTTCACTGCGTTGATGAGTGATGTAAATGCCGCCGTATTGATGCGCGACTTTGGCCAGCTCGACGATCTCATCAGTCCTGGCAAAGCGCGCCGGCACATATTGCAACGAAGTCGAAACACCCAGCGCGCCGTCCTTCATGGCATCGGCGACCAGCTTCTTCATTTGCTCGAGTTCAGGCGCAGTGGGCGGGCGATCGTCGTATCCGATCACGTATTCGCGCACCTGCGTCGCGCCGACAAAGGTCCCGAGGTTTACTCCCGCTCCCTGTTTGTCCAGGCGTTTGAAGTACTCGCCGAGCGTGCGCCAATCAACCGTAAGATTGAAGCGACGATTGAAGTCTTCCTGCTCTTTGAGAATTCGATCGTTGACCGGGGCGATGGATTCGCCTTCGCCGGTAATCTCAGTCGTGACGCCCATCATGACTTTGCTCATCGCGCGCGGATCGATCAAAACGTATTGCTCTGATTGGCCCAGCATGTCGATGAAACCGGGCGCGATGATTTGACCGCGCGCATCAATCACTTGCTTTGCAGGGACGTTCCGCAAATCGCCCATCTCAACAATACGATCGCCATTGATCGCAACGTCGTTACGAAAGGCGGGCCGGCCCGTGCCATCGACCACGCGGCCATTGCGGATGATCAGGTCGTATTTCGCAGGCGCGGCGATGCCTGAAGCAGACAAGGCAACGGCGGTAAGCAAAGTCGCGAAAAGAAAAGTAAGAACGATAATTCTCATCGAATCACCTCAAGAGATGTCGAAAACGGAGCGGCGTGATTATAATCACAAACCTGACGACATCTAACTCAGAGAGAAGCATCCGTGGAAAAACAAGCAGTTAGGATCGGCGACATCGCTCGCGTTACTCAAGGCAATTCGTGCGGCGACTTGGACGCAGTTGTGACAGATGTGAGTCACGATTCGCGTCAGGCGAAGAGTGGGAGTTCTCGGTGCGCGGCGAGTTGTTCGATGCTCATAAATTCATTCCGCAGGTCATGGAGCAGGGTGCGGTAGGTATTCTTTCGGAACTTGAGCCTACAATCGAATGGCGCTCGTTCACAGAATCGCAGTCAGGAAGGGGGCGCGCCCCCGCTTCCTGGATCCAGGTCAAAGATGTTCGCCGCGCAATGGCGCTCGCCGCCGCCGAAGTCCATCACCATCCTTCGCGCGAACTTAATCTCGCCGGCATCACCGGAACAAATGGAAAGACAACCTGCGCGTATTTGATCGCTTCAATTCCCGAAGCTGCGGGCGAGCCGGTTGCGATGACGGGCACCGTTGAATACCGGCTTGGCAAAGAGCGAAAGAAAGCGGACCGCACGACGCCCGAAGCAACAGATATGCAGCGTTTGTTGCGGCAAGCAGTTGAGATCGGCTGCAAGACGGCGGTGATGGAATGCTCTTCACAAGCCATGGATTTTCATCGCTGTGATGAACTGGATTATGCGGTCGCTGTCTTTACTAATTTGACGCGCGACCATCTCGACTATCACAAGACAATGGAGAATTACTGGTACGCAAAGCAGCGTCTGTTTGACGGACGGCTTGGATCGCGGCCGAAGACTTCTGTGATCAACGTCGATGATGCGCACGGAATTGAATTGGCTGACAGGCTTGAGAAGGAAGGGCTGCGTGTCGTTCGTTATGCGGTTAAGTCGGAAGCCGATATCCGGGCCCGCGATCCTGAATTTTCGCTGAATGGAATGCGATTCCGTTTGAGCACGCCTGACACCGAAATTGATTTTCATTCGCCGCTGGTTGGACCACCGCACATCTACAACACTCTGGCGGCAGTGGGAAGCGGGCTGGCACTTGGATATTCGCTCGAAGTAATTAAGCAAGCGCTGGAGAAATGCACGGGCGCCCCGGGAAGATTCGAGCGAGTTCCGCACGACGGCGATTTCGCGGTAGTCGTTGACTATGCGCACAGCGACGATGCCTTGCTGAATGTGCTCCGCACGGCGCGCGAGGTCACCAAAGGAAAAATCATTACCGTGTTTGGCTGCGGTGGAGATCGCGACGGATCGAAGCGCGCGCCGATGGGCGAGGCGGCAGGATCTTTGAGCGACGTGGTGATTCTTACTTCGGACAATCCGCGCACCGAGGATCCAAACAAGATTCTCGCCGATGCTGAAGTGGGAATTCAAAAAACCGGAAAGCCTTACGAGAAGATCGCCGATCGCCGGGCAGCGATTCATCACGCGATCGAACAAGCTCGTACTGATGATTTAGTTCTGATTGCCGGCAAGGGCCACGAAGACTATCAAATCATTGGCCGCGAAGTCTTTCACTTCGACGACAAGGAAGTCGCGCGGGAAGCGTTACAGAACCGCTCGCGGTAACGACCGACTGATTTGGAGTGCGGTGGCAGAGCGAAGCGGCGACACCGCTTTGGAGCTATTTGCGACACCGAGCATCCAAAGCGCCGTCGCCGCCGCGGCGCCTTCGTTAGATCTACGATAACCACGAAGTCACAAAGCACACGAAGAGCATTAAGTTTCTTTGTGTCTTCGTGTCTTCGTGTCTTCGTGGTAAGTGCTCGATCGCCCAACTTAAGAAATGAAACCGACCTCATCCGAAGGCCTCGTCCGCGGCATACGCAAATGGGACCTGGTCGCGTTCACCGTCAACGCCGTCATTGGCGCCGGTATTTTCGGCTTGCCGGCAAAAGCTTTTTCATTGATTGGCTCATACAGTTTGATTGCGTTCTTCGCTTGCGCGTTCGTCGTGCTGCTAATCATACTTTGCTTCGCTGAAGTAAGCAGCCGCTTTGATGAAACAGGTGGTCCATACACGTATGCGCGCGCGGCGTTTGGCCCAACCGTCGCATTCGAAGTGGGTTGGCTCAGTTGGTTGGCCCGGATCACCGCGTTTGCTGCGAACTGCAACTTGATGGTGAGCTATCTTGGGTTTTTTTGGCCCGCAGCGAACAACTTCTGGCCGCGAGCCACCGTGATCGTTTTGGTGGTGCTGGCGCTAACCGCCATCAATGTTATCGGCGTGCGACAGGCGGCGATTGCCGGCGACGTTTTCACCGTGGGCAAGCTCCTGCCGATGCTCATCTTCATTGCGATCGGTCTTTTCTTTCTCAATCCGCACGCATTTGCACTGGGCGCCCGTCCGGCCACCGGCGCGTTTTCACAATCCGTGTTGCTGCTGCTTTACGCCTTCACGGGTTTCGAGATGGCCACCATCCCGGCCGGCGAGGTTCGCAATCCGCAGAAGAACATGCCGCAGGCTTTATTGATCGCGACGGCGGTGGTCACCTTCACTTACATCCTGATTCAGGTCGTCTGCATTGGCACGCTCCCCGGATTGGGGACTTCGACCAAACCGCTCGCGGATGCGGGCCAAAGATTCATGGGCACCGCCGGCGCCGCGTTGATATCCGCGGGCGCGATGATTTCGATTGCCGGCAATTTGAATGTGCTGGTGCTTTCGGGATCGCGAATTCCCTTCGCCTTCGCTGAACGCGAGCAGTTGCCTACGGTTTTTGCTCGCGTGCACCAAAAGTTCTTTACTCCTTACATCTCGATCGTGATTACCGCCGCAGTGATGCTGGTGCTGACGCTCAAGAGTTCATTCGTCGCGGCCTTGACGATCAGCGCCATCGCGCGACTCGTGACTTATGCCGTGACGTGCGCGGCGTTGCCGCCAAAAGCTTTTTTCCGGCTACCAGGAGGAGCATTCATTGCCGTGGCCGCGATTCTATTGTCGGCATGGCTGCTCGCCAACAGCACTGCGAAAGAGGCAATTCAGTCAGCGGTAGCCGCGACCGTCGGGTTGGCGATCTATCTTGGTTACCAGCTCACCGGCCGTCGTAGGAAGACCCGCGTGTAGGTCGGATCGCAATAGTTGAGGATCGATTCTGTGCGCCCAACGTTACCTGCCGAACAGTCATGAGATAGAATAGCCTCGTGGTTTATTGGCAGAAGTTCGATCCGGAAGAATATGAATTTGAGTTCGATGAGGACGAACTGTCGCGTCATAGAGTCACCGCAGATGAAGCGACTGAAGTGATCTGGAACGGTTTCGACGTGCGCCGAAACAAGAAGCACCATGTTGGCTATCAAATCACAGGCAGCACTGATGGCGGCCGTTCGCTCAAATTGATCGTCTATGAGAAGCGGCCGGGGTTAATTCGAGTAGTTACGGGATGGCAGATATGAAAGACCGAAAAAAACGTTCAGACGCGGAAATAGAGTTAGATCTCCTGAAGGACTCAGACAACCGCGATGCGTGGGAGGCGCCGATTGCCGTACCGCCGAGCAAAGCGCCGCGTCCTTTATGGTATGGTCAAATAAAACACCTTGAGTTGGCGGCGAAGTTTTATGTGCTTTCAGTCTTACACCGCTTGGGCGCTGAAGGAATTCTGACTTACGCTCAACCGGACAATGTTGATATCGCTGCTTTGCTCCAGTCGGGTGAAGCATTAACAATTGATGTGAAAACTCTTACTGGCACCTCGCTGTGGCCGGTGGAGAAGTTCACGGCGCGGAAGCATCACTTTTTGGTCTTCGTATGTTATCAGGCAAGGTGGCGCGATCCGCAAGTTGTGCCTGATATCTACATTTGGAAATCCGAGCCTCTTAAAAAATTTATTACGCGTCAGAAGACTACAAGCGTTTCTTTGGAGGATCTCGCTACGAAGTTAGATCCCACTGTCGCATGGGAGCAGTTCGCTTCTGACCTGCAATCGTAGAGTCTTACTCACTTCGCAAATTAGTCTTCTCGCCTTAGCTTTTGTTCGCAAGCAACGAGATTCACGATCGTTGAAATCCAAGCAATGGTTGCTACGGAAAAAGGCATTCAAGCTCAGGACGCGCTTATCAACGAGCTGCGCGAGATCGTGGGTGACGAAAGTGTTCTCTCAGATCGCGATGAATTGCTGGTCTATGAATGCGACGGCTTGCCCCAACACAAACACCTGCCACGCGCTGTGGTGTTTCCTAACTCAACTGAAGAAACCGCCGAAGTTTTGGAGTTACTCGCGGACGAACGCGTGAGCTTCGCTCCGCGCGGCGCCGGCACTGGATTGTCAGGCGGTGCTCTGGCTATCAATCGCGGAGTGGTGATCGAGCTGGCCCGCATGCGGAAAATTCTCAGCATCGATCCTGAGAACCGAATCGCGCGCGTGCAGACAGGCCTGGTCAACGCGCAGCTTTCGCGCGCAGTTGCGCATCTCGGCCTTTATTATGTGCCCGATCCTTCCAGCCAGCCTTCCTGCACAATCGGCGGCAACATTGCCGAAAACGCCGGCGGCATTCATTGCCTGAAATACGGGACCACAACTGATCACATTTTGGCCGCGCGCGTAGTTCTATCAGACGGATCGATTGTCGACCTCGATCACGATAAGTGCGGGTACGATCTACTTGGGACGTTCGTTGGCTCAGAAGGAACGTTTGGGATTGCCACCGAAGCGACCGTGAAGCTCTCGCCGATTCCACCGGCGGTGCGCACGCTGCTCGCCGATTTTCTTGATGTTGGCGATGCGAGCCGCGCGGTCTCTGCGATCATCGCCGCGGGATTGCTGCCGGCCGCGCTTGAGATGATGGACAACGCGATCATTCGCGCGGTCGAAGCCAGCGTGTTCACCGCCGGGCTGCCATTGGATGCGCAGGCAGTGTTGCTGGTGGAACTCGACGGTGTCGAAGCTGGGATAGACGATGATGCGGAACAGACCGCAGCGATTCTTCGTGAGCATGGCGCGCGTTCCGTTCATTCGGCCACGGACGAAAAAGAAAGAAAGAAACTTTGGGCTGCGCGCAAAGGAGCATTCGGCGCAGTCGGCCGCTTGAGTCCGGACATTATGATTCAGGATGCGGTCGTGCCACGTTCGCGCCTGCCGGAAGTGCTCGCGGAAACTTATCGCATCAGTGCGCAATATCATCTGCAACTCGCGAATGTCTTTCATGCCGGCGATGGCAATCTGCATCCGCTGATCTGTTTTGATCTGCGGCGCGGCGACGATTTGGAAAACGTACGACAAGCGGGCCGCGCAATCATGGAAGCATGTGTGCGCGCCGGGGGCTCGATCACCGGCGAGCACGGCGTCGGCCTCGATAAGAGTGGTTATCTGCCGCTGATTTTTTCTGACGATGATATGGACGCGATGCTGCGCGTGCGCGCGGCGTTCGATCCGTCGGGCCTCTGTAATCCGGGCAAGATCATTCCGCTGCCGAAAGGTTGCGGCGAAGCGCGGGCGGTGGCCACACAGGAGTTAGCTCCATCTGAGCAAGGTGCTAATGTCGTCGTGCCTGAAGGGCTAAGCCTTTCCTCATATCAAACCGGCACTGCGGCATTGCCTTCATCGCCCGCAAACGCGGCGCCGGCGGCGCTGGCCATTGATCGAATCGCCGAAGCCCGAGTCGCAAATGATCTAAAGCGTTTGGTTGGCCCGCAAAATACTCGCCGGTTTGCCGACAGCGAGCTTAAGGAAAAAATTCAAACCGAAGGATTGAACGAGCGGACGTTGATTGTGTCGCCGGCCACGGCCGGAGAGGCCATTGACGTCGTGACGCTCGCAGCGCGAGAGCGCTTCGCAGTAATACCAGCGGGAGTTGCGAGTTTTATAGATGCCGGAAATGTTCTCAGTCGCGCCAACCTGGTGCTCACAACTCGCCGCATGACGAAGATGATTCGACATGAGCCGGCCGATCTGGTCGCTACCGCTGAAGCGGGCCTGACCCTTTCTGAGTTCCAGGATCATCTCAAAGAAAAAGGACAGTGGTTGCCAATCGATCCACCGGATGACGGCACTGCAACCCTGGGCGGAGTGGTTGCGACAGGATTGTCCGGGCCACAGCAGATGGGGTACGGCGGACCGAGATCTTTCGTTATCGGCCTGCGCGCGATTCTCGCCGACGGGCGGCTGATCAAGGCCGGCGGGAACGTCGTTAAGAACGTGGCAGGCTATGATCTCTGCAAACTTTTTACCGGGAGTTACGGCACGCTGGGGTTGATTACTGAAGTAACTTTCAAGTTGCGACCGTTGCCGGCCGAGGCCAGAACGATTGTCGCGTCAGGGCCGTTGACCTCGCTGGTAAAGCTGGGTCGCAGCATTGCGCGCGAATCTTTTCCGGTTGCG
>Ga0193729_1001731_pt1 | contig 11046 bp, 7 predicted proteins | sample U1c2metaG_FD_143036 | JGI IMG/M metagenome (GOLD analysis project Ga0193729, IMG submission 143036) | Soil microbial communities from a riparian zone of the East river system, Colorado, United States - U1c2 | ecosystem: Environmental > Terrestrial > Soil > Riparian zone | place: USA: East River... | reverse complement strand
GACGGCAAGACGATGTATGTGGTGGATTACGGCGAGGTCTATACCAACTTCCAGATGCCGACGCCTTTCTACACTGTGGCGAAGTCCGGCGTGATCTGGACGATCACCTATACGGGCGGCAACTAGCCGTCGGTCCGGCAAGCTCTCGCAAGGGGCAACTTTCAGCCTCTTGCGCGGGCTGCGGCGTTCGTGCGCAAATGTGTCGCCGCTGGCATGTCACGAAACGTTGAAAGACCCTCACACGGCTTGCTGCACCGGCCGTTTCTTCAGCGGGCGCGTATCGATGCACATCTCCGAGCTGATCGTCGCTGCGACAAGCTCCTTGAGCGCGCCGCGCTGGATCTTCTGCGTCGAGGTCAGTGGCACGGCTGGCACGAAGGCGACATATCCGGGCGCCTTGTAGTAAGCTAGGCGGCTCAGGCTCCACGCGACGATATCGGCCGCGACCCGGTTGCGCGATGCTGCATCCGGAAGCGGTCCTTCGCTCACCACGCAGGCGAAGACTTCGTCGCCACGCACCGTATCCGGCGCAGGGGCAACGGCGACTTGCCTGACGGCGGGGTGCTGCATCAACACGCTCTCGACCTCGGCAGCCGAGATGTTTTCGCCGGAGCGGCGAATCACGTTCTTCTTGCGGTCCACGAAGTGAAGCGAGCCGTCCGGGCCACGCCGCACGACGTCGCCGGTGTGAAACCAGCCCCCATCCCAGGCTTCCGCGGTGGCCTCAGCGTCCTTGAGATATTCGCGGAAGAAGCCGTAGCGCGGCGCCGTGCCCGCATGGCGAACCAGAAGTTCACCGGGTTCATCTAACCCGGCCTCCGTGCCCCCGTCGACTACGATACGGTCCTCAAGTTCGGTCCCCGGACGGCCGAAACAACTCGTTCCGATTTGGCGCGGCTCTCTTGAAGCGACGACCACCGCGCCGGCGCCCGTTTCGGTCATGGCCCACGCCTCGACCAGCGGAAAACCGAAACGCGCCTCGAACGGATCGTGGAGAGCCTTGTCGACGCCCGCGCCAAAACCGAACCGCACGCCGTGGCGCCTGTCGTCGGCGCTTTCGGGCGCTCCCATCAGCATCGGCGGCATGACGCCGAGATAGTGCACGATGGTGGCGCGGCTCTCCTTGACACTTGCCCACCAGCTCTTCGGATGGAAGCGGTCGAGCGCGATCAGGCAGCCGCCCGTGGTTACCATCGCCATGGCGGAATAGGCCATGGCATTCATATGGAAGACCGGGAGCGGCGTCAGCATTCGCTCGGATCCATCGTTCAGCGCGATCAAGCCGCCGACATTGGCGTACCAATAGCCGGCATAGAGAAAATATTCGTTCGGCAGCACGCAGCCTTTCGGCCGGCCGGTGGTGCCGGATGTGTAGAGCAGGGCGCATTCGCTGTCGCGGTCAGGGGTGCCCGCCTTTGGCGCCGGCGCACGGATAGCCGGCGGCTCGTCATCCGGCCTGACGACAGGAACGTCGCGCCCGATGGCCTTGGCTGCGGCCGCGATGTCGACACGGCGAGCGGGGATTGCGATCGCGGCCAGGATCTCGGAATGGCCGATCAGATATTCAAGCTCCGCGGCGCGCATGTCCGGATTGATCGGCACCAGCGAGACACCGAGCGCATTCAGCGCGAACCAGTGCAGGAAGAAGGCAGGGCGATTCTCCAAGAGGACACCGACCCGGTGGCCAAGGCCATAGCCCTTTGCGCGATAGGCGTCGATCAGCGCCTCGATCCGCGCGAGAGCTTCGCCATAGCTCATCTCTCCTGTCGTAACACCATAGACCTGCGCAGTTTCCAGCAGAATCGCAAGAAATGGCTTGTCGCCGTGGCGCGCGGCAGCACGAGCGAAAGCGTCGAAGACGGTTACCGGGGCCTCGTTCGGAAGCTGCATATCTGCCTCACGTGAACAACTGAATATTGCCGAATGCCGCGTGCATCATAGAAATGTTTCGACGGTGGCAAGCGCGCCGTCGAGGGCTTCGCCTTCTTCGTCGGCGAGTGCGGCCTTGCTCAGACGACGCAGCCACTCGGCGGCGTCGGCGCGGCCAGCGAGACGGTTCGCGGCGGCGGTCACTCTGTCGAATTTCGAGACGCCGCGCGCATGGGTGTCGGAATAGCCCTTCACCAAGCGCCGCGCGTCGAGGATTGCGACGGCGAGTTCATAGTCCTTTGGCGCGATCTTGCGGGCCAGATCCAGCCACGCGTCGCGATGGCCGACCTCGCGCGTGTGGCGCAGTGTGCCGCGACGAAAGCGCTTCAGACCGCCCAAAACATAGAGCGGCACGAACCAGCGTACCGTGCCGGTCTGCACGCGACGCCCGCGATTGACCAGGCGGTCGAGCGCCTTGGACAGGCCCGGCTTGCTTTCGAGCCAAAGGCCGAGCCCCGCGGGGAGCGTCCCCACGACTTCCTCCATGCGCGGATGCATGAATTCGGTGGTGTAGACGAGTTGATCGGGTTTCGCGAGAACCTCGCCGCGGACACGTTCGAAGCGGCTCGCACGGGTCTTGAGGTCGGCGACGCGGATGACGTCGTCATAGGCCATGGCGACGGCGATGTACTTGGCCGCGGCCCGCGTCAACGCAGCATCACCGCCACGTTCCAGCCGCAGGAATCCCGCGACGAGGTCGAGATATTCCCGGCCATAGCGAACGTCTTGAAAGTCGACGACCTTGCGCAGGCCTGCCGCAATCATCCCATGCAAGGACGAGGGGAACGTCGTGCTCGCGTCGGCGACAAGCGCGTCGAAGACGGCATCGCCGACGGGCTCAAGCTGAGGATAGAGCTTGCCGGCGGAAGCGGGTTTGGGCGGCTCGGGCGGCGTCGCCGATGCCGCATCCGCCGCAGTTCGCTCGAAGCCCGCCGCGAACGCGCGCAGGCTCGGCTCGACGCCGATGCCGGCGGCGCTGATGGTCGCCTCATAGGCTGCGCGGTCGAACGGCAGGGCGCCGGAGCCGGCGAGCGCGCCGAACAGCACCGCCGAAATGGCGCTACCCGTGCTGTCCGCGAGCGTCGCCATGTCGAAAGCGACGAAACGTTTCGCCGCAGCCCCCGCTGCCTCGTATACCCTAGCGGAATCGCCAATGCCGTCACCGGGCACGAGCTTCTCCTGTACCGCGAACGAACGATGCGACGATGCGATCAGCGTGGTCTTGTCGGGCGTAACGAGCCCGCGCTGGATGGCGCGGCCGGCTTCCATCAGCTCGGCGCCGACCACGACGTCGACATCGCCCGGAACCGGCATCAGCGACAGCACCGGATAGGGGACGCCGGTGCGGCCAGGGATCATCTCGACATAATAGATCGTCGCGCCGGTGCGCTGGGCGACGCCCGGCACCGATGTGGATTGCGCGATCCAGTCCTGGCTTTCCGCCAGCGCCACGATCCAGTCGACCAGCACGCCGCCGCCCTGGCCGCCCATCGCGAGCACGGCGATGGAAAGCGGTCGGGTCTGATCGATGGCGGGTGACTGCATAATGACGTTCATCCGGCGATGCCTTCAGACCAAAGCGAGACGGCGCCGGTCGCGGCGACGCTGGAGGAAGCCGATGATGCCGCCACGCAACTTCGCCATGAACCGATCGAATCCCGTCGGATTGTGGATAATGTCGGCGCGGTAGAACGACGGGCACAGCACGGCCGCCTCCGCCACCTCGCCGCAATTGCCACATCCAACGCAGCTATTGTCGATCGCCGCCACCGGATCGTCCTTCAAGGGATCGTCGGTGGGTTTGACGGAAAGCGAGGGACAGCCGGACAGGCGGATGCAGGCATGGTCGCCGGTGCACACGTCCTCGTCGACGCCAAAGCGCTCGCGCACGACGCGTTCGCCACCCTTCACGGCCTTGTTGAACAAAGGCTTGATCCGGCGCTGCTTGTTGAGCATGCATTCGGACGAGGCGACGATGACCTTCGGTCCCTTTTCGGGGCTGGTCAGTGCTTCCTTTAGCGTGTCGCGCATTTTGGCGACGTCATAGGTCCGGTCGATCTGGCGCACCCATTTGGCGCCGATGCCTTTCACGGCTGCGGTGATCGGGTGCTTGGTCGAGCGCGATTTGTTGTCGGCGCGGGAAGACAGAATGTCCTGGCCGCCAGTTGCCGCGGAATAATGATTGTCGACGACCAGAATGACGCCGTCATGCTGGTTGAAGACCGCGTTGCCGATCCCGCTGGTCAGGCCATTGTGCCAGAAGCCGCCATCGCCCATCACGGCGATGGAGCGCTTGCCGGCGGGCACGTTGAACGCGGAAGCCGAGGCCGCGCCGAGGCCATAGCCCATCGTTGTCGCGCCGATATTGAACGGCGGCAGGATCGAGAACAAATGGCAGCCGATATCGGCCGCGACATGATGCGGGCCGAGTTCCTTCTCGACCAGCTTCATCGCGGCGAAGATCGGCCGCTCCGGGCAGCCGGTGCAGAAGCCCGCGGGGCGCGCCGGCACTACTTCCGCCAGCGCCTTGACCCTGTCATGGGCGAGGATCGACATGTCGTTCGGTGCGCGGATACGGTCTGACAGGACGGCAGGAGCGGCTGCCGCGAGGAAAGCGCGAAGGCCCGCCGCGAGCACCGGCGCGGTGTATTCGCCGCCGATCGGCAACTCGCCCTTGCCGTAAATCTTTGCCGCAATATCGGCCTTGCGCAGAACCTTGTGCAGGGCCTGTTCGATATAGTCGGGCTGGCCTTCTTCAACCATGAGTACCGCGCTTTTCGTCCGGCAGAAGGCGATTAGCTCATCGTCGATCAGCGGGTAGGTCACGTTCATCACATAAAGCGGGACGCGCGTATTGCCCCATACGTCCGCAAGGCCGAAGCCCTGCAGGGCGCGGATCACGCCGTTGTACATGCCGCCTTGCAGGATGATGCCGACGTCGTCGATGTCGCCTTCGAAGAATTCGTTGAGCTTGCGCTCCTTGATGAAAGCGATCGCCGCGGGCCAGCGCTGCTCGATCTTCTCCTTTTCGTGCTGGAAGGCCGCCGGCGGCAGCACGATGCGGTTGGTATCGCGGACCGGATTTTCCAGCGCCTGGGCCAGCGTGTATTTGGGGCGCTGGTTATCCTTGGCGACGAAGCGGCCATGGACGTGGCAGGAGCGGATGCGCACTTCCAGCATGACAGGCGTGTTGGTCGCCTCCGACAACTCAAAGCCATCCTCGACCGCCTTGACGATGGATTCGAGATTGGGACGGGGATCGAGCAGCCAGATCTGGGATTTCATCGCAAACGCGTGGCTGCGCTCCTGCATGATCGAGGAGCCTTCGCCGTAATCCTCGCCGACCACGATCAGCGCGCCGCCGGTGACGCCGCCGGAGGCGAGATTGGCCAGCGCATCGGAGGCGACGTTGGTGCCGACGGTCGATTTCCAGGTGACCGCGCCGCGGATCGGATACATCACGGATGCGGAAAGCATCGCGCCTGCGGCGGCTTCGGATGCCGATGTTTCGAAGTGAACGCCGAGCTCGCCGAGAATCTCCTGCGCATCTGCCAGAACGTCCATCAGGTGCGAGATCGGCGCGCCCTGATAGCCGCCGACGTAGCCGACGCCGGATTGCAGCAGCGCCTTGGTGATGGCCAAAATCCCTTCGCCGCGGAAGATTTCCCCGTTGCCCAGTTTCAGGTCTTCGACCTCGCGGGCGAAAGAGCGTTCAGCCATGACGCATTCCATTCCACTTCGGCAAAGGCAGCTGGCCGACCAGGTCGGCGTGCGATCGAGACAGGGTTAGTCGCCGCTGACGACCCGATGAGTCAAAATGCTAAGCGGAGATATTTTAAGTGTCAAATAAATCGTCATCACTTTACTCCGCGCTTCAGCCGGTAGCCGGACGCCTCGCGGTCCCAGGTCGATACCGTCACGCCGCGTTCGCGCAGCTGATATTTCCGAACCTTTCCATTCTCCGTGCACGGCAGGTCTGCGACAAAATCGATGAATCGGGGCACCGCGAAATAAGGGAGCCGCTGCTCGCAGAACTCCATTAGCTCGATGGGGATGATTGCCGCTCCGGGCCGCGCGACGATCGCGGCCATGACTTCATCCTCGGCAAGCTCCGAGCGTGCGGGATAGACAGCCGCCATATCGATCTCGGGATGAGCCAGCAACACCTGCTCGACCTCATAGGACGAGATGTTCTCGCCGCGCCGGCGGATAGCGTCCTTGAGCCGGTCCACAAAGCGGAAATGGCCGCTCTCGTCACAGATAACGCGATCGCCGGTGTGGAACCAGAGATTCCTCCAGGCTTCGACGGTCTTGTCGGCCATGCCGAAATAGCCGGTTGCGAACGCAAAGGGCTCGTCGGCGCGCAGCACGAGCTCACCCGCCTCGCCAGGCGGCAGCTCAACGTCGTGAGCATCGACGACGCGAGCCTCGAAACCGTCGACGACACGCCCCATCGTTCCCCGCTTCGTCTCCGGAGATGCGGCGATGACGAAATTGGTTTCGGTCGCGCCATAACCTTCGAGCAGCGTAACGCCGGTGCGCGCCGCGAATGCCATGCCGAGACCCTCGGGAACCCCTGGTCCGAGCCCGGTACGGACCTTGTGCCCGAGCTCCTCGGGGTGGGGTTCGCGCGCAAGCAGGATCGGTACCATGGCGCCGAGCAGATAGATGACCGTCGCTTCGTTACGGACCATGGCCGGCCAGAAGCCGGAGGCCGAGAAGCGCGGCTCGATGACCATGCGCGCGCCGCTGAGAAGCGCCTGAGCGAAAGTATTGAGGGCATTGACGTGGAAGAGCGGCAGGGTCGTGCAAAGCACGTCGTCCGCTCCCACGCCCAAAATGCGGCCTGAGTGAATACCCCACCAATGATATTGCGCGTGCGGGCACATCACGCCCTTCGACGGGCCTGTGGTGCCGCTCGTATAGATGATTGCGAGCGTATCGCCGGGGGTGACGGGCGCGGCCGCGATCGGGTCGGCGCGCGGCGGCAGGACTTCAATCAACGGCTCGGCACCGCGGAGTGGGGCATCGGCTCCGATTACCCAGATCGAACCAAGCGATGCCATACTTTCGGAGGCATGGGCCAGGCGCGCGACGAATTGCGCCTCGATCACGAGCAGTCGCGCGCCGCTGTTCGACAGACAATAAGCGATCTGCGGTCCCATCGCGGCCGTGTTGATCGGGACCGCGATAGCGCCGATCCAGCCGCATCCGAGAACGATCTCCAACATCTCCAGGCGATTGGAACAGAGGATCGCGACCCGGTCGCCGGCTGTAACGCCCGCCGCGCGCAACGTCGCGGCACGGCCGGCCGCAATGTCGCGTGCATCACGGAATGTCCATGAACCGCCTGCGCAAGAGACCAGCCTACGTTCGCCGTAGCGGTTGGCCTGGACGTCGAGCATATGCGGCAGCGTCCGGTCGGCCGGCGGAAACGGGACCATGCCGGACGCCTGGGGTGTCATGGCGCCGCTCCTACCAAATTTGAAGGCACCAGTGCCAGCACGCGCAAGGGGCTGCCGCTACCCTGCAGGATCTTGAGGGGCGGGGCGATCAGGGAACTGCCCGTTGGCGGCAAAAGATCGAGTTTGGTCAGGCATTGCAGGCCATAGCGCCCGGCGCCGTGCATGTAGTAGTGGCACGGATAGGGCGGCAGAAAATGCGCCGCCTGGCCGGCGTCCGTGCCGATGGTTTCAGTGCCGAAGCCCAGCACGTCGCGCTCGTTCAAGAGGAAACGCACCGTGTCAGGATCGGGGCCGGGCGTGTGCTGCCCGGTCTCGTCGAAATTCTGGTAGGCCGCCGGATCGCTCTTCTTCGACCAGTCGGTCCGCATCAGCACCCAGCATCGTGGCGGGATCGTTCCGTGCACGGTTTCCCAGGTTTTGATGAAATCTCTCGTGAGCAGAAAGTCGGCGTCCGCGCTCGATTGCTTCGAGCAGTCAATGACAACAGCCGGTGCGATGAAATCGGCAACCGGGATCGTATCGGTCGAGCTGTTGGGCAGATCGCGTCCGGAGACCCAGTGGATCGGCGCGTCGAAGTGCGTTCCGGTATGTTCGCCAAAGGACAAATTGTTCCAATACCAGGCTCCGCCGCGCTCATCGTAGCGGGAAATCTCCTCCATGCGGAAGGCGCGGCTCTGTCCCATTTCCGGCGGCATCACGATGCTTGGAAAATCGGGACCAAGCGTCTGCGTGAGATCGACGATGCGGATCGCGCCTGTGGCGAGCGCCGTAGTGAAGCTTGCCAGGATTTCGTGGCCTGGCGCCGGACTTTGGTACGTCATCGGCCAAGCTCCCGTTCCAGTGCCTTCGGATTGTCGCGGAAACGGGCGAGCCAATCCTGCGCGATATCGCCGGGATAGACGTCCTCGACCGATCCTTTCAGCGCAGCGACGATAGCGCGGGCGACGGCCGAAGGCGCGAGTTTTGGAGGCAGCAGAAGCTGGTTCCATTCGTCATCGATCGGTCCGGGGAAGATATTGACGACCCTGATGCCGGCGACCCGCATCTCGGCGCGAAGCGCCTGGGCGACTGAAAGGGCTGCCGCCATGGACGCGGAATAAGTCGCATGCTGCGGAAAATTGGACAGGGCATAGATCGACAGAAGATTGACCCAGGCGACCGCGCTCGCGTCGCCATCGGCCCCGCGCGCCTGCATGATCGGACCGAACGCCTGTGCCAACCTCAACAGGCCGAAACAGTTGGTCTCCATCTCCGCCTTCGCGGTCTCGACGCCTGCGCGGCCGAAAAGACCGAAGGTGCGATGATGCTCGGCGGTGTTGATCACGATATCGACCTTGAAGCCGAGCTCGGCGGCAAGCTCGTTGACGGATCTCGTGTCGGTGACGTCGAGCGGAACCAGCATCGTCTTCGGCAGTTCCGCAATGGCCGGCCAGCCCGGCGGCTTCTTCCAGGGTTCGCAGTGTCCGGCCCAGACGAGGTCGGCGCCGGCCTCGAGCACTGTTCTCACGACAGCCTGACCGACCGGTGATTTGGCGTCGGTGACGAGCACTTTGCGGAAACGTGGATCTGACGTCATGTCGCGCAGCTTCGGGTCGTCGGCGAGAGCAGCGTCGCCAGCATCCGGTCTGGCGACAAGCACGGCCTGGCCCGCCCGGTCGAGCGCCGCTTCGACCTTGACGGTCGACGGTGCCGGACCGCAGCGCGCGTCGAGATGAGCAACCAGGCTGACGCCTTCGGTAAGACGGATCAGTCCAAGCCGCCAAGGCACGCGCTCGCGAAAGAACAGTTCCTGGGAATGACGCAGCATGGTTTCACTGACGAGTTCGCCCCGTCCGCTCATCAAGGTCCACTCGAGTTCGGCCGAGAGACAGCGAACGCAGGCTTCGCGCGGCGGATATTGGACGGTGCCGCAATCCGCGCAGCGTTGCAGTTCCAGCTTGCCCTGTGCCGCGCCGCGAACGAGGCCGAGCGCGATCCGGCTGCGGCGGTCCGGCGGCAGCGTCGGCGATCGCGTCCTGAGGATCGGGTTCTTGCGCTTCGGCCGTTTGATTGTTTCGCTCATCGTCATCATGTCCCGATTATGTTGCGGCGAGAATGGCAGCGCCGGTGCACAGTCCGCGGTCGAAGTTGATCATGCCGAATCCGGAAACCAGCGCATGGCGCGCTTTCTCGACTTTCGCGCCAAGCGTTTGGCCCGTGAGTTGCCGGATAGCCTCAACGAGACCGAGCGTTCCGCCGGCGGCGCCTGCCTGGCCGATCGACAATTGGCCGCCCGACGTGTTGTAGGGAAAACTGCCATTTACTTCGAAACTGTGGCGACGAATGAAGTCCGGACCCTCGCCCTTACCGCAGAAGCCGAGATCCTCGAGCTGCAAGACGCAGATCACCGGATAATCGTCATAGACCTCAACCAAGTCGATGTCGGCAGGTCCAACCCCCGCGGTTTCGTAAAGGCAGTCGCGGTCCATCGCCCAGCCACCGCGATCCTGCACCGGATCGTCACGGAATGCATTGTGCCGCTCAATGGCACTGGTCAGCCGCGCGTGTGGAAGTCCGAGGCGCTTGGCCCGATCTTCGCTCATCACCAGGAAGGCCTCGGCGCCGGCGCAAGGCATGACGCAATCGAACAGGCGAAGCGGGTCGGCGACGAGCCGGGCGTTGAGATACTCATCAAGCGTCAGGGGTTTCTTGAAGAGGGCGTGGGGAAAGTGCAGCGCGTTCGCTCGCTGGGCGACGCAAAGCCTGCCAAAATCTTGCGATGTCGCGCCGTATTTGCGCATGTAATAGGCCGTGAGGAAGGCGAAGCTGGTGTTGGGTCCGCCTGCGCCATAGGGATAAACCGCGTCTTGCGCGAACATGCTGAACGTCGCCGTGCTCAGGCGAAAACTGTCGACATGGTTGGTGTCGCCGGCGATACAGGCGACGATTTCGGCGTCGCCTGCTTGAACGGCGCGCGCCGCGCGCCTGAGGCTGACAATGCCGGACGCGCCTCCCATCGGCACATGGTCCAGCCAGCGCGTCGAGAGGCCGAGATGCTGGGTCAGGCCGACGGCGGAGTCCGGCGCAAGCGTGAAGCTTGCCACACACAGGCCGTCGATCTCGTCCTTGGAAATTCCGGCTCCCTCGACCAGTTGCTTCAGCGCGCGGGCGATGAACCAATGCGCGCCGCGGATGGTGAAGCGCTCATAGGGCACGGTGACGGGTACTGCGACGGCTACCCCTTCGTAACTTGCGGTGCGGCTTGCCATGATGGTCAATGTCCTCCGCCGAGATAGGTTGCCTGCACACGGGAATTGCCGAGCAGGCTGTTGGCCTCGCCGGCAAGCACGATCTCGCCGGTTTCCAGAACGTAGCCATGATCCGCGATTTCAAGCGCAGCCCGCGCATTCTGCTCGACCAACAGGATGGAGACGCCGGCGTCGCGGAGACCCGCCACGATGCGCAGGATGTCGCGCACGATCAGCGGCGCAAGGCCGAGGCTCGGCTCGTCGAGCATCAATAGCCGCGGCGCCGACATCATGGCCCGGCCAAGCGCGAGCATCTGACGCTCGCCGCCCGAAAGCGTATCCGCACGTTGCGTACGGCGTTCGGCAAGGCGCGGAAAGCGTCCATAGGCCTCGTCGAGCGCGTGAGCCACGAAGCCACGGTCCGA
>Ga0193729_1001729_pt1 | contig 11049 bp, 13 predicted proteins | sample U1c2metaG_FD_143036 | JGI IMG/M metagenome (GOLD analysis project Ga0193729, IMG submission 143036) | Soil microbial communities from a riparian zone of the East river system, Colorado, United States - U1c2 | ecosystem: Environmental > Terrestrial > Soil > Riparian zone | place: USA: East River... | reverse complement strand
CTGCCTATCCCTCATTTTTTGCGTCTCGCGCTGATGACGTTCGGCAACTGGACGATGCGCGTCAGCACGTTGGACAGCTGCGGAAGCCCCGCAATCGAAATGCCGATGCGCATGCGCACGATGTTGTCGCGCTTGTCGGTGACCGTCGTCATTCCTTGGATGCTGATTTTCTCGTCGGCCAGTGCAGCACTGACGTCACGCACCAGGCCGCGCCGATCGAAGGCGTGTACCTCGATGTCGACCGGGAAGTCGCTGCGTCCCATTTCGTCCCAGTCCACAGCCAGCACGCGCGCCGGCGACTTGATCTTGAGCCGCGCCAAATTGGCGCATGCCTGACTGTGGATGCTGACGCCGCGGCCGACCGTGATATAGCCGACGATGGGCTCCGGTGGAACGGGTTTGCAGCAACGCGCGTAGGTCGACAGCAGGTCGCCGATGCCCTGTACTTCGATGTCCGGCGCCCGCAAGCTTGCTTCGCGCGCCGGCGGGTGCTCGGGCGGCGCTTGGCGCGCATGCAGCAGGCGCTGCATCGCCCCGGCGACTTGAGCTGCGCTGACTTCGCCCAAGCCCAGCGCCTCATGCAGGGAGTCGGTACTGTCGAGGGCCAGCTCTCGAAGTAAATCAGCGATGGGCGGACTCTTCTCGCCGAGCCGTTGCAGTTCGCGCTCCAGCATGGCGCGGCCCTCGGTCTTATTCTGCGACGTATCCTGTTTGCGAAACCAGGCGCGCACTTTGTTGCGATGGCGCGGGCTGGCGAGAAATCCGCTTTGCGTCGACAGCCAATCGCGGGAGGGTTGCGGCGTCTTGGCCGTAATGATTTCCACTGTTTCGCTGTTCTTGAGGCGGTAGTCGAGCGGCACCATGCGGCCGTTGACCTTGGCGCCGCGGGTGCGATGGCCAAGATCGGTGTGGACTTGATAGGCAAAGTCGAGCGGCGTGCCGCCGACGGGCACATCGACGATTTCGCCCTTGGGCGAGAGCACGTAGACGCGGTCCTGAAACAGATCGACGCGCACCCGGTCGAGGAAATCGCGGCTCCCTTCCGTGCCCTCGGCCGGCGCCAACAGCGAGCGCAGCTCATTGATTTTTCGCTCATAGGCCTGATTGCTGCGGCCGCCCTCCTTGTAGCGCCAGTGTGCGGCGACGCCGCGCTCAGAGTTGGCATGCATCTCGTGGGTGCGAATTTGGATTTCGACCGGTTCGCCGCCGGGGCCGATCACTGCCGTGTGTATCGAACGGTACAGATTGTCCTTCGGCGTCGCGATGTAATCGTCGAACTCGCCGGGAATGAACTGCCAGAGGGAGTGCACGACGCCCAGCGCCGCATAGCACTCAGCGATGCTGCCCACGAGCACGCGCGCCGCGCGAATGTCCATGAGCTGCTCGAAAGCCAGTTGCTTCACCTGCATCTTGCGCCAGATGCTGAAAATATGTTTCGGCCGGGCATCGATGACGGCCTCGATGCCGGCGCTGCGCATCTCGGACTGCAGCAGCGTCTTCAACTCCTCGATATAACGCTCGCGCTCCGAGCGGCGCGTTTTCAATGCCGAGGCAATGTGCTTGTACTGCAGCGGTTCGAGATAGCGAAATGCGAGGTCTTCCAGTTCCCATTTGACCTGCCATACCCCGAGGCGATTGGCGAGGGGCGCATACACTTCGCGAGTCTCGATCGCGAGCTTGCGCTGGCGAGTTGTCCCCACGTCCTTGGCGGAGCGCATTTTTTGCAGCTGCTCGGCGAGCCGGACCACGACCAGGCGCACGTCGCCGATCATCGCCAGCAGCATCTTGCGCAGCGCCTCGGCCTGGGCCGCTTCGAGCCCTCGATCCGGAGTCCAGTCGGCCGGCAATCCGAACTGCCCAAGTTGACTCAATGCCCGCGCCAGCCGCGCCGCCTCATTGCCGAAGCGTTTCTCGGCGCCGGTTTGGTCGATGTAGCCGCCGTCCAGCAGCGGCTGAATCATGGCCGCGATGACGACATCGTCGTCGGCATCCAGGGCGCGCACGATCTCGGCCACGTCCAACGCCGCGCGGCGTACCAAATCACCCTCCGGCGGCAGTGCCATGTCGAGCAGCGCCGCCATCCCGGCATGTAGTCGGCTGCTGGCCGTCCGAGTGCTCGCGGTAGTTTCCATGTAAGCGATTGCTGCGGGTGGGATAAGGTGCCTATTGTCGGTATCATACTAGGGCCATGGCAGTTCCAGCGACGAACCAAATTGCGCGCGCCTGAGATCGCGACCATTCGCGTGCTCGGCATCGACCCCGGCTCGCAGCGCACCGGGTTTGGGGTATTGGATGCCGCGGGATCCCGGCTGACCTATGTGGCCAGCGGCGTCATTCGCACCGGCCAGGTCGATTTCGCCGCCCGGCTGTGCGAAATTTTTCGCTGCATGCAAACCATCGTCGCGCAATATCAACCCCAAGAAATCGCCATCGAAAGGGTCTTCGTCAACCGCAACCCGGACAGCGCCTTGAAACTGGGCCAGGCCCGCGGTGCGGCCATTTGCGGTACCGTGGATTCCAAGGCGGGAGTGTTCGAATACGCAACGCGCCAGATCAAGCAAGCCGTGGTTGGATCGGGGAACGCCGAAAAGGCCCAGGTGCAGCTGATGATGAGAAGCCTGCTCAAACTGGACGGACCCGTGGCCGCGGACGCGGCAGACGCCTTGGCGGCCGCCGTGTGTCATGCGCTGCGCGGACGCGCAATGCTGCTGCAGGCGGGCTTGCGCGGATGATCGGTTTTCTCAAGGGCAGGCTGGCGATGAAGCAGCCGCCCATGCTGATTCTCGATGTGAATGGCGTGGGCTACGAATTGGAAGCCCCGATGTCGACGTTTTACGGCCTGCCCTCGACCGGGGAAGCGGTGGCGCTGTTCACCCACTTGGTGGTTCGCGAGGATGCTCACATCCTGTTCGGATTCGGCACTGAGGCTGAGCGGCGCTTGTTTCGAGGGCTGCTCAAGGTATCTGGAGTCGGACCGAAAATCGCGTTGGGAATCCTCTCAGGAGCGAGCGTGGAAGATTTTCTGCGCACCATCGAGGCAGAAGATGTGGCCATGCTGACGAGAATTCCCGGGATCGGGCGCAAAACCGCCGAGCGAATCATCATCGAGATGCGCGATAGCGTGCAAAAACTCTCGATGCCCGCGCTTGCCGGCAATCCGCTGGGCGCCGGCACGGCGCAATCCCCGCAAAGCGAGGCCTTCAGCGCGCTGGTTGCCTTGGGCTACAAGCCGCCGGAAGTGACGCGGCTGCTCAAGTCCGCCGATGAGCCGGGATTGTCGACCACTGAAATCATTCGACGCGCCCTCAAATCGGCCGTGAAGGCCTAAAATCGCGCATGGGCATCGAACAAGACCGCATCATCGCCAGTACCGGGGGCCGCGACGACGAAATCGTCGATCGGGCAGTGCGCCCAAAAACGCTTGCCGATTACATCGGGCAGCCGAATGTCAAAACGCAGATGGACATTTTCATCCAAGCGGCGCGAATGCGCGGCGAGGCCCTGGATCATGTACTGATATTCGGACCGCCCGGCCTCGGCAAAACCACGCTGGCGCACATCATCGCCAATGAACTGAAGGTGAATTTGCGTCAAACATCCGGGCCCGTGCTCGAGCGCGCCGGCGATCTGGCGGCGTTGCTCACCAATCTCGAGCCGCGGGACGTGCTCTTTGTGGATGAGATACATCGCTTGAGCCCTGTGGTGGAGGAGGTGCTTTACCCCGCCATGGAGGACTCGCAACTCGATCTCATGATCGGCGAAGGTCCGGGCGCACGCTCGATCAAACTGGATCTGCCGCCATTTACTCTGGTCGGGGCCACGACCCGCGCCGGCTTGCTCACCTCGCCGCTGCGCGATCGATTCGGCATCGTGCAGCGCCTGGAGTTCTACACCACCGAGGAATTGACCAAGATCGTCATTCGCAGCGCATCGATATTGAAATTGCACCTGCAGCCCGACGGCGCGGATCGAATCGCGGAAAGATCGCGCGGTACGCCGCGCATTGCCAATCGGCTGTTGCGCCGGGTGCGCGATTTCGCCGAGGTCAAGGCGGCCGGCATCATCAGCGGCGAGGTTGCGCTGGCGGCGCTCACCATGCTGGAAGTCGATCCGGAAGGATTCGACATGCTCGACCGGAAACTGCTGCTGACGGTGATCGAAAAGTTCGAGGGCGGTCCGGTGGGCGTCGACAGCCTCGCGGCCGCCATGAGCGAGGAGCGCGGCACCATCGAAGATGTCATCGAGCCTTACCTCATTCAGCAAGGATTCTTGATGCGCACCGCGCGCGGGCGGGTCGCCACCCGCGCGGCCTATGCGCATTTCGGCTTGGCCGCTCCCGTCATCGAGCGCGATTTGAATCTGCCGTTGTTCCGGGATGGCCAGTAGTGTCTGCAGCGCCGCGCTACACCCACACATACACGGTGTATTACGAAGATACGGACATGGGCGGCGTGGTGTACTACGCGAACTATCTGAAGTTCTCTGTGCGTTGCCGAACCGATTGGCTGTGGTCCATGGGTGTCGACCAGCAGCGGTTGCGCACAGACCGGCAGGTGCAGTTCGTCGTGGTCAACATCGGCGTCGATTTTCTGCGGCCCGCCGTGCTGCATGATGAAATTCTCGTCACGGCGGAACTGCAGCGTCTCGCCGGTGCCACAATACATTTCAAGCAAACCATTATGCGCGGCGATGAGCAGCTGATCGATGCTACGGTGCGCGTCGCCTGCCTCGATTCCGGCACGTTGAAACCACGTGCCATCCCCAAGGATCTTTTCACGGAGTGGCGGAATGCCCAATGACTTGTCGGTTTGGAGCCTGGTGCTCGAAGCGAGTCCCATCGTACAGGGCGTGGTGGCACTGCTGGTGGCAGCCTCGGTGGCTTCCTGGGCGGTCATTTTTCGCAAAAGCCAGGTGATCGGAAAATCGCGCCGCCAGGCCGAAAAATTTGAAACCGCATTTTGGTCGGGCGGCGATCTGGCCACTCTATACCGCGGCATCGAAACCAAGGGGCGTGCGGGCACGGGCCTGCAGAGCATTTTCGAGTCTGGATTCGGTGAGTTCAGCCGCTTGCGTCAACAGGGCACGCCGCCGGAACAGTTGTTGGACGGCGCTCGGCGCGCGATGCGCGTGGCGCAATTGCGCGAACTCGATCGCCTGGAGCAGCACCTGGCGATGTTGGCCACGGTCGGTTCCACGAGCCCGTATGTCGGTTTGTTCGGGACGGTGTGGGGCATCATGAGTGCGTTTCACAACCTGGGCAACGTGCAGCAGGCAACGCTGGCGGCCGTCGCACCCGGAATTGCCGAAGCATTGGTCACGACCGCGGTCGGACTATTCGCGGCAATCCCGGCCGTGGTGGCTTATAACCGCCTTGCCGATCAAGTCAGCCGCCTGGAACTTCGTTTCGATACTTTCACCGAAGAGTTTTCGACGATTTTGCAGCGCCACGGCTCGACCCGGGCGCAGGTGTAGCGCAGATGCCGGCGCCGCATCGCCGTCGACGACTAATGGCCGAGATCAATGTCGTGCCGTACATCGACGTCATGCTGGTGCTGCTGATCATATTCATGATCACCGCGCCCTTGCTCAAAGAGGGCGTCAAGGTTGACCTGCCGGAGGCGGGCGCCAAGCCCATCGATGCGGATTTCCTGGCAAAGCACGAGCCGCTGATTCTGACCATCGACTCGAAAGGCCGCTTGTTCATCAATTTTGGCCAAAACCAAGACCAGCCCGTTGCGGAATCGACGGTGAGCTCGCGCACGGCCGCGCTCCTGCGCCGCGATCCGCAAACGCCGGTGCTGGTCAAGGCGGATACCACGGTGCCCTACGGTACGGTGGTGCGCGCCATGGTCCTGCTGCAAAAAGCGGGTGCGTCCAAGGTTGGATTTCTCACGGACCCGATTCGCACGGGGCCTCCGGTGCGCGGGGCACCCACCGGAGGCGCCGGCGGCGCGCAATAAATGCCGGGATTTCTGCGCGAACATTCCTGGTCGATCGTTTTTTCCGTGGCATTACATGGACTGCTGATAGCCGCATTCGCGGCGGCGGCGCTGATCACCATCCATCACGCTCTACCCACCATGCAGCCGATAGCCGTCGATGCCGTCGTCGTCGACTCGCAGACGCTGCATGCGGCGCAAAGCGCATTGACGGAGCGCGCCGAACAAGAGGCGGCGCGTGCGCGCGCCGCGGCAGAGGCGAAGGCCGCTGCGCAGGCCGCCGAGGTAAAGGCCGCCACGGATGCGAAGTTGGCTGCGGAGGAAGAACGCGCGGCCGAGGAGACCAAGGCCGCCGCCGCCGAAGCGGAGCTCATGAAACAGGCGCAGGAGAAGCAGGCGCAAGCGGCGCGGGTGACCGACGCGCAGAAGGCAGCGGCCGCGAAGCGCGCCGAGGAACTCAAGCGTGCCGAAGATGCACGCCGTAGCGAGGATGCCAAGCGTGTGGAAGAGGCGAAACGCGCGGCGGAGGCCAAACAGGGCGAAGACACGAAGCACGCGGCGGACCTCAAGACCAAGTCCGAGCGCGAGGCAGAGTTGCGCAGGCAACTCGCGGACGAGGAGCATGTCAGCGCCGTCGAAGCCAGTCCTGCGCGCGCGCAGTATATTGCGCGGCTAGCGAGCAGAATTCAGAATGCCTGGATCAAGCCGCCGTCCGCGAGGGCCGGTCTGGATTGCATTGTAAACATTACACAGGTCCCGGGCGGCGAGGTTACAAGCGCGCATGTGAGCCAGTGCAACGGCGATGCAGCGGCGCGCCAGTCGATAGAGAATGCAGTGTATCGTGCATCCCCATTGCCGGCGCCGCCGGATCCGGCATTGTTTGAGCGAAATCTTGTCATTCACTTTCATCCCGACGAGTAGAGTCATAAATGAATAAGCAGCTGTTTTGTTCGGCTCTCCTGGCGGTGAGTTTGGCGTGTCCCTGGCGGGCCCACGGCAGCGAGTTCGTCGTGGAAGTCACCAAGGGCCAGACCGAGGCCATCCCGCTGGCCGTCGTGCCCTTCACGTCCGCGGAGATGGCCGCTGCTTCCTTCGACGTGGCACAGCTCGTGAGCGATGACCTGGCGCGCAGTGGGCGGTTCAAGGCCATGGACCGCAAGGACATGATCGAGCAGCCGCACAGCGGCGCCAACATTGCATTCGACGATTGGCGCCGCCTCAACAATGACTATATCGTCGTGGGATCGATGCAGTCGGATGCCACGGATCACTACAGCATCACGTACGAGCTCTACAATGTGCTCACCAAGCAGCGATTGCTGGGCTTTCAGATCAACTCCAATCGCCCGGGCTTGAGGTCGGCAGCCCATCAAATCGCCGATGCCGTGTTCGAAAAGATCTTGGGTATTCGCGGTGCGTTCTCGACGCGGATCGCCTACGTATCGGTGCTGGGTCAATTGCCCAACCGGAATTATCAACTCATCGTGGCGGACGCAGATGGCGAAAATCCCCACGTCGTCATGCAATCGCGCGAGCCGCTGATGTCGCCCTCCTGGTCGCCGGACGGCCAAAGGCTGGCCTACGTGTCTTTCGAGGACCGTGTGCCTACGATATACACGCAGACCCTCAAGACCGGCGAACGGCAGCGCGTCTCCGCGCATGCCGGCGTGAACCAGGCGCCGGCGTGGTCGCCTGATGGGAAAAAGATGGCGTTGGTGCTGTCCACGCGCGACGGCAATCTCGATGTCTACGTCATGGATTTGACCACCCAACTGCTGTCGCGGATCACCGATGACCCCGGAATCGACACCGAGCCGCAGTGGTCGAAAGACGGTCAAAGTCTATACTTCACGTCCGACCGGGCCGGGGGGCCGCAAATTTATAAGGTCGGCATCAAGCCGGGGGACAAACCCCGGCGGCTGACGTTTCAAGGCAGCTACAACGCGATGCCGCACTTGTCGCCCGACGAATCGCAAATGGCCTTCGTGACCCAGGAAGAGGGCGCCTACCGGATAGCGACCATGGACCTTCGCGGGCGCGGCGAGGTCCAAGTACTGACCAAAGGTCATCAGGATATTTCACCGAGCTATGCGCCCAATGGCGCGGTGCTGATTTACGGAACCCGCGATCGCGGAAGAGGCGTGCTGGCGCTGGTCAGCGCGGACGGCCGGGTGCAGCAGCGCCTGGTCTCGAGCGAGGGGGAGCTTCAAGCACCCGTGTGGGCGCCATTCTAGTTCATTAAAATTACACAAACAGGCTCATCGCCAGTACCCTTGCAAATAACTGGTCAACAGGACCTTCGGATGGAGAAATAAATGAAACGAATTCTATCGATCGCTTTGCTCATCGCCGGAACGGCGCTGCTGACGGGCTGCCCCAAGAAGCACAACGTGAGCGAGCCGCCGGTCGCCGGTAGCCAGGTTCCCGACTCCGCCTCAACGGCCGGCGAGGGCGCATCGACTTCCACCAACCCGTTGGGCGGCGATGCGGACGCCCGCGCTCGGGGCTTCGGTGAAGGAACCGGACCGCTGGCGCGCAAGGTCATTTATTTCGATTTCGACAAGTCGGAAATCAAACCGGAATATGCCGACATCGTGACGACTGCCGCGCACAACTTGACCGGTAATCCCAAGATGAAGATGAAGCTCGAAGGGAATACCGATGCACGGGGTACGCGCGAATACAACATCGGCTTAGGCGAGCGGCGCGCTCAGGCCGTGCGTCGCGCCTTGATGCTGCAGGGGGTCGCAGAGTCTCAAGTCGCCACGGTGAGTTTCGGCGCCGAGCGCCCGGCGGTCGAAGGCGAAGACGAGGCGGCATGGTCGAAGAACCGGCGCGTGGAAGTGGTCTATCTGCCGTGAATAGGCGAGTCACTTTCGGCTTGAGTGCGTTGTGGCTCGCGTGGGGCCTGAGCGGGTGCGCGTCCACGCCGCCCGAGGAGGATCCGGTACAGATCAAGTTAAAGGATCTTGAAACCCGGCTGGAACGCATCGAGCGAGTGATGGCAAATCAGAGCTTGCTCGATTTCTCCAATCAACTCGAGGCGCTGCGCAGTGACGTGCGTGCCGTACACAATGATGTGGATCAGATGAACAACTCCATCGAGGCGGGCCGCAAGCAACAGCGGGATATATACGCCGACTTGGATCAGCGCTTGAAGAACCTCGAATCCCGGGGCAGCAGCGCGTCAGGAGCTGCATCCGCTCCGGCGGGCGCCGGCGCTGCCGCGCCTGGGATCTCGAATGCCCCGGACGCGAACGCGGGCGACGACAAGACGAGCTACCAGGCGGCGTTCAATCTGCTGAAAGATGGTCAATATGACCGCGCCATCGCTGCGTTCCAGAAGTTTCTCGCAAGCTATCCGGATAGCTCCTTGGCGGACAACGGCCAGTATTGGCTGGGTGAAGCGTTCTATGTGAACAAGGCTTACCCCGAGGCACAGGCGGCGTTTCAACGCGTGATCGACAAATATCCTCAATCACGCAAGATCGCCGACGCGCTGCTGAAGATCGGCTTTTGCCGTTATGAAATGAAGCAATGGGATTCCGCCAGGCAGGTATTGGGCCAAGTGGTCGCCCGCTTTTCCGATACACCGGCGGGGCGTTTGGCTCAGCAGCGCCTGGACAAGATGACGGCCGAGAAACATTGAGTGAGCAAGGGGTCAAACCGGAGCGATTGCGCATCAATGAGATTTTCCACTCGTTGCAAGGGGAGGCTGATTGCGTCGGCTTTCCAACGGTGTTCGTGCGGCTGACGGGATGTCCGCTGCGTTGCCAGTACTGCGACACCGAATATGCCTTTCACGCCGGCGATTGGCTTGATCTGGAGGCCATTCTAGAAAAGGTTCGAAGCTTCGGCGCATCGTACGTGTGCGTGACGGGCGGCGAACCCTTGGCGCAACCGAATTGCCTGAAACTGCTGGCGCGCTTGTGCGATGCCGGCTATCAAGTGTCCTTGGAAACCAGCGGTGCGCTCGACGTCGCCGCGGTGGATGCACGGATCGATGTGAAAACGCCGGCATCGAACGAGGCTTCGCGCAACCGGATTGAGAATTTTCAGCATCTAACGGCGCGCGATCAACTGAAGTTCGTGATCTGTTCCCGCGAAGACTACGACTGGAGCAAGGCGTTCTTGCAGGAACATCACTTGGGCGAGCGCTGCCGCATCCTTTTCTCTCCGAGCTACAACCAGCTATCGCCCACGCTATTGGCGGAGTGGATTTTAGCGGATCGACTACCCGTGCGATTTCAAATGCAGCTTCACAAGATTCTGTGGGGCGACGTGCCCGGCAAGTGATGCGTGCTCGCTAAACGCGCCATCGTGTTGCTGTCGGGCGGTCTCGATTCCGCCACGGTGCTCGCGATCGCGCGCTCACAGAATTACGAGTGCTACGCGCTCAGCGTCGAGTACGGTCAGCGCCATCGCGCGGAACTCGAGGCAGCCCGGCGCATCGCTGCTGCTCTGGGCGCTCACGAACATCGAACCATGCGAGTGGACCTTGCCGGCATCGGTGGATCCGCGCTGACGGACGCCAAGATGGCGGTACCGGAGGCGGTTGCGCCCGGAATTCCGGTGACCTATGTCCCCGCACGCAACACCCTGTTTCTGTCGCTGGCGCTGGGTTGGGCTGAGGTCATTGGCGCCGGTGATATTTTCGTGGGCGTCAACGCGGTCGATTACTCCGGATATCCGGATTGCCGTCCGGCATTCATCAAGGCATTCGAACAGTTGGCCCAGGTGGCGACCAAGGCAGGGGTGGAGGGTGGGCGGTTCCAAATTCATGCGCCGCTCATCCAGATGTCCAAGGCAGACATCATCCGCGCGGGCTCAGGATTAGGCGTGGATTTCGGCGCCACCGTCTCCTGCTACCAGGCCACGGAGGACGGCAGGGCCTGCGCCAGGTGCGATTCCTGCCGCTTGCGCGCCGCCGGCTTCGCGGCCGCGAATATCCCGGATCCCACCGCCTACGCTTGAAGCGCTTTGGCCATGATCTGGGGGCAAAGTTCGGCTATGATGCGCGCCTGCAAATGGGACGGTAGCTCAGTTGGTAGAGCAAGGCCCTTTTAAGGCTTTGGTCCTGGGTTCGAGTCCCAGCCGTCCCAACTCCATA
>Ga0193729_1001728_pt1 | contig 11057 bp, 7 predicted proteins | sample U1c2metaG_FD_143036 | JGI IMG/M metagenome (GOLD analysis project Ga0193729, IMG submission 143036) | Soil microbial communities from a riparian zone of the East river system, Colorado, United States - U1c2 | ecosystem: Environmental > Terrestrial > Soil > Riparian zone | place: USA: East River... | reverse complement strand
TGACTGTGCGCGACGCGGATGAAATCATGCTCATCACGACCGGCGGACAAATGGTGCGGATCTTCGTGAAGGACATTCGCGAGGCGGGCCGCAATACCCAGGGAGTGAAGCTGATTAATCTCGAACCAGGCGACAAGCTGCAAGCCATCGCCCCGGTGATTAGCGAACAACAGGAAGCCGCCGCTGTGGAGGATCCCGGTCCAAAATAAGGCCCGGCCTGGTTAGGGCGTCGGCCGCGGCGGCGGTGCCGGCTTGCGCAGGATGTCGTCGAGCACATGGGTGACTTGTTGTGCCCGCGCTGCGAAGGATTCCAACGAATCCGGAATGACGTGGATGTGCTGCGGCACTCGCGTAAGATAATCCATTCCCGCTCGGTGTGCCACGTTCCGCAAATACATGCATTTATCTGGAATCGCCCCGCCTGGGGCGGCGGCCCGCTCCATCAACCCGACCAATGCACCTTCCCGCTCCCCCCGCTCCCCCAGCCAGGTTTCGATCCACAACTCCACGGCGGACGGAAGATTGCCGGTTGGCCGCGTGGAAAATACGATCAAATCCGCCTCTGCGGCTTTTCGCGTGGATTGTTTGGATGAGGGCGCAGCCTCCAGCGATTCGAACGAGCGCCATTCCACGTCCAACTCCTCGCCGGGCCAGAAGCGTTTCACCAGATGGTCGCAAAACTTCACCGCCGCTTCGCGGACCACGTTGTCCTCGTAAACGATCACTACCGACCAGTTCCTTTTCATCCTCGTAACCTCTTTCCTTGAGTTCCAGGGCATATGCCTCTGGATTTCGTGTCTTCCGGTACTGGGGCTTGATTCTGAGTAACCCTAACTTCGACCCGCTGACGAAGAATGCAAGGGAAAAGAGCGAGAAATCCTAAGGTGACAACCGCTCGATCTTCCACGTGTTGTCCGGCTGCCGGGTGTATCGAAAGCGGTCGTGCAGCCGGTTGGGCCGGCCCTGCCAGAACTCAATCCGATCGGGCCGGACTACGTAGCCGCCCCAATGCGGGGGCTTCGGCACGTCTTCATTCGGATATTTCATCTCAATCTCCCGCCATTTGGCCTCCAGGGCAGAGCGATTCGGAAGCACATCGCTTTGGTTGGACGCCCAGGCCGCGAGGCGGCTGCCGCGCGGACGGCTTTTGAAATAGGCTTCCGACTCCGTGTCCGCCAGCTTGCTCACCTGGCCGGCAATGCACACCTGCCTCTCGGAATCCGCCCAATAAAAAACCAACGCCGCCCGGGGATTCTCGGCCAGATCATGTCCTTTGCGGCTTTCATAATTCGTGAAAAAAATGAAGCCGCGCCCGTCCACTCCTTTAAGCAAAACCACTCGCGCCGAAGGATTTCCCTCCTTGTCCGCCGTGGCCAGGGTCATGGCGTTGATGTCCATGGCCTCAGTGGCGGATCCCAGCACCACGGCCTTGTAAAGCCGGACGAGACGCTTCCGGAGCCTTCCGCTGGCGCGCACGCCAGCCGCCTGGTCGAACCAGGTCCTGAATTGGACTATGGGGTCCGCCGCCAGATCGCTGCGCCGCAAACCAGCCAGCTTGTATTCTCTGCGGAGATCGGCGATCGACATGTTAAGGGTTCGAGCGGGGTTCGGCGCGAATCGGTTGCACAATTACGTGGGCAGCATGGTTACACGCAGATCAACAGCGAGTCCAGCGCCGCCTTGCGCCATTGGGCACATCCCGCCACCACCACCCCCCAGCCTGGCACCGGGGCACTGCCTGAACCCGCCCGCCGAAGACGCCTGAGAGCTACGTCCTGACACACAGGTATTCACCCCATTTAATCCCGGCCCCGGGAAAGTCAATAATCACGCGAACAGATTAACAGCCAACCACTATGAAAAAAATCTCAGTATTGCTCGTGGACGATCACACAGTTGTGCGCCAGGGATTAAAGGCCCTGCTGGCCGTCGAAACTGACATCGAGGTCGTCGCTGAGGCGGAAGATGGAATTCAAGCCGTAAAAGCCGCCAAGAAAACCAATCCTGACGTCGTCGTGATGGATTTGTCGATGCCGATGATGAATGGCCTCACGGCCACGCGCCAGATTCTCAAAGCGGTGCCCGAGACCAAAATTGTCGTGCTCAGCTCCTACAGCAATGATGAATGCGTAGCGGAAATGATGAAAGCGGGAGCCTCGGGCTTCTTAATGAAGCAGACCGCCCCTTACGAACTCCTGCAAGCCATCCGCCACGCCAGCCGCGGCGGGGAATTCCTCAGCCCGGAATTGGCCCGGCGCATCAAGAATAAACGCCAGGGCGCCTTCATGAACGGCAACGACGCCGACGGGGCACGCGACTTGACCGCGCGCGAAATCGAGGTACTCAAGATCATCGCAGAGGGCCTTACGAATGGAGAAATCGCCACCGTCCTTGGCATCAGCATCAAGACCGTCGAAAAGCATCGCCAGCAGACCATGAACAAGTTGAATATTCACGAGGTCGCCGGCCTCACCCGCTATGCCCTGGCCAAGGGGCTCGTGTCCGGAAAAGTGGCCGTTCCCGCCGGAGCTTGAGGCAGGTTTGGCAGGGCCAATGAATGAGGGAGGGTGGACAGCCTTGTCCGCGCTTCGTTCGCGAGGTTCATTAATTGGCCCGCGCAGTTTTTGGAGCGCTGCCAACTTGACTATTGTGCAGATGTGCTATTTTGGGGATGCGCTCGTGCCGTCACCAAGAGAGCAGGGCCTTAGTCACATGGATCACATGGAATAAATAACTCAGGAATATTATGGCATACGAACTACCTCCGCTTCCTTATCCGAAAGATGCGCTCGAACCACATATTGACGCGCAGACGATGGAAATTCATCACGACAAACATCATGCGGCTTACGTCACCAACGTGAACAAAGCCATCGCCGGCAAAGCCGACCTGGAAAAGAAATCGGTCGAGGAACTCATCAGCAATCTGGACGCCGTGCCGGCCGACATCAAAAACGCGGTGCGCAATAATGGCGGCGGCCATGCGAATCATTCGATGTTCTGGAAGCTCTTGGGGCCCAAGGCCGGGGGCGCCCCGAGCGGCAAGCTGGGCGACGATATCAAAGCGGCCTTTGGCAGCTTCGAGGCTTTCAAAGAAAAATTTGAGGCGGCCGGCATCGGCCGATTCGGCAGCGGCTGGGCCTGGCTGGTGGTGCAAGGCGGCAAGCTCGAAATCGTTTCCACGGGCAATCAAGACAATCCGCTGATGGGCAAAGCGATTTCCGGCGCCGAGGGCAAACCGATCTTCGGCTGTGACGTCTGGGAGCATGCCTATTATCTGAAATACCAGAATCGCCGCGCCGACTACCTCAAGGCATTTTGGAATGCCGTGAACTGGGCGGAGGTTGCGAAGAACTACGAGGCGGCAAAGTAACAAGCTCCCGCGGATTTGGGATTGAAGGCACGCTGGCGAAAACCAGCGTGCCTTTTTGTTCATCAGGCCGAGCCACGGCCTCCCTTCATGCCGTCATCAGCTTTCGTTCCGCGACAGCACCGGCAGATACTCCCCTTTGCGTTCGCGTCGCCACCATGCGCCGGTCCGGCGGCGGGTCGGCCAGTCCGTAAAATGATATTCGTAAACAGTGGCGCGCAGATAGCGAGGCGGCCCGGCCGGAAACGGATTGCGCTGCAGCAACTTCAGCGTGTCCGGCGACCTTTCCAGCAACCGAATGCAAAAATTCACAAACCAGGGGTTTTGTTGGTACGGGCTCAGCGCGGCGAACCACATCTGCCAATCCAGGCGTGGCTGATGCGGCGCAACGAATTCCGGGCGGCGTTTCACATCACCGGGTTTGTATTTGAATTCGTATTCATACCACCTGATGGCGTCATCGCTGCCTTCCACGAGGATTTCCCGGCGAACCGTCGTCATGACGGCGAAGAGTCCATACGTATTGAATGTCCGAAAGGGCGAAAGCCACTCGTACACCGCCGCCATCGGTCCGGGCCAGGGCGCGCGAAGCCGAAAGATCACTGACATTTGCATCAGGGCAAGCACGCCAGCGAGGCACGCGAACGGCACGGTGATGGCATGAGGCCAGCGGAGCCGGGAGCGAGCCGGAGCAGCGGCCGATGCAGGAGCGGGATCGGCACATTGAATGCCGCAGGCCGAACTGACAAACCTGAGTCTGAATAGACGCTGGAGGGAAAAATCATCGAGCAATGTAAGGCAAAGCAGAATCGTGAGGAGGTTGAAGAAACAATAATTGCCGGTCAAAAGAATGAACAATTGCAGGCTGACCAAGGCACCGCATCCGAACCGGCGCAAACGGCGGGGTGTAAAGATGAGGAATGGAACGACGAGCTCGATGAAGAACAACAGCCCGGTGGCGGTTTTCTGGAATGCCTGCGGAAGTTGATGGGCGTACCAGCCAATCCAGGTTGGCAGCGGCTGGGTTTCAAAATGAAACGTGAGCGCGGTGAAATTCCGCCAGGTTGGGTCACCGCTGAGCAATTTAACGGCGCCGGACTCGAACATGAGCCGGAATAAGAGCAACCGCAGCAGCCAGAGAACGATGCGCGAGGGCGGAACCGTCCGCGCCGGCCGCGGAAACAGTTGCAAAGGCGCGAAGAAGATTGCCAGGAAACCGGTTTCCAGCAGCAGGATGTCCCATTGAAAACTGAGGAACTCGCGGCATACGGTGGAGAGTGAAAGATAAATCAACCACATCAGGAAAAGGGACGGGGCCGGAGCGATGCCGGCCAAAAGCAGAATGGCGAGAGCTGTCCCGGCGGCGCATTGATACTGGAGAAAACGGTCGCTGGTATTGAACCAGCAAAGGGTGGGGAAAAGGTGATATCGTTCGACGCCGAGATTGGCCGCTTTGACGTGTTGCCGGGCCGCGGCCATGGTGAGTTTTGCGGGTAGAATGCCCTGGCTGCCGATGAGTCCCGGGAGTTGGAGCCACAGGGAGATAAAAGCTGCGAGATAAATGAGCGCCAGCGAGCGCAGAAAAAGCCACCGCACCAGAAAATGCGTCGGCGGTTCCACATGCTGGCCCCAGCCAAGACGCGTTAGAAACGAAAAGAGCGGGCGATGACCTGCGACGAAACGATAAGCACGTTCGGTCGCCCGCGCGAAAATAGCGGAGTGTAAATACCAATCCAGAAGCCAATGTCCATTGGGATGGCAAGCCAGGGCGCGGAAAACGGCCTCGGCGCCACGATAAACCGCTCCACCGGGTTCGATGAGTTGGACGGCCTTTTCGAATTGCTGGCGCGGCACCTCCGGAAATCGAATTGGTATGGACGGGTCCTGGAATGGCAGATAGTCAACCTTTTCGCCGGTCAGGCACTTCCAGCGTCGAATCCACAACTTGCAAAAATTGCAGTCACCATCAAAAACCATGAGCGGTTTGGGCGGCGGGGCGGCAACCTGAACTGCGAATTCCACAAGCCAGTTATAGCGCCCCCGCAGGCAATGCGCCAGCCAGCGGAAACGGACTAGGGAATGATGGATCCGGAAAGAGGAATGCCGAAGAGGTAATGTTTACCCCAGCCATTGCGGATTACGCGCGGTGGCGTCGAACCGCGTGTCGGTCTTGAACAGCTCAAATTTTCCCGCAGATGCGGCTTCGGCCGTCCGTTCCAGCATTGCCGCTACCTCAGCCGGGCTAAGGGGCTTAAAGGTTTGGGCCGCTTCGAGTGCTTGCTCCAGAATTTCCATTTTGTCCATCCCCGTGATGACGACGGAAGTCGGCAGGCTCATCGCGTAATGGAGGCATTCAATCGGTCTCACGGTGTTGCTCTTTAGGATTACTCCACTGCCGAGCGGTTTCATTCCCAGCACGCCGATCTGGTCTTTGACCAGGAGGGGCAACACCTGGTGCTGGAAGCTGCGGAAATGAGCGTCCATCACGTTCAAAGGCATCTGGACGGTGTCGAAACGGAATTTGTGATCGCCGGCGACTTCGAGCATGCGCAGATGAATTTGGGGATCTTTATGGCCGGTAAACCCGATGTAACGGACCTTGCCAGCCTGCCTCGCTTCCAGCATCGCCTCCATAGCACCGCCCTCGGCGAAAATGCGATCTGGATCTTCCATCCGAATGATTTCATGGAATTGCATCAGGTCTACGTGGTCGGTTTGCAGCCGTTGCAACGACTCATCAATCTGTTTGGCGGCCGAGGCTTTGGTGCGGCCATCCACTTTGGTCATCAGAAAAACTTTCTGCCGATACCCGTCGCGCAAGGCCTTGCCCATGCGGATTTCGCTGCCGCCATCGTGGTAATCCCAGGAGTTATCCATGAAATTGATTCCGTGATCGACGGCGGTACGGATGATACGGATGCCCTCTTGTTCGTCCTGGGGCTGGCCGATGTGAAAGCCGCCCACGCCAATCGCCGAAACCTTTTCGCCGGTCCGGCCGAGGGTGCGGTAGGGCACGGTGCCCTTCATTTCGGCGCTCCAGCCATGGGGCCAGGCACCGATGATGACGGAGGCCGCGACGGCCACTTTTAAGAATTCTCGCCGGGTCATGCCGCCGGCGGCAGCCAGGCGGGTCAGCGACGGTTCGAAATCCAAATGGTTTATTGAGCTGTTCATAATCCTAATATCTCTCTTTGTCCTTGGGGGCAACCTCGCTCGGGGGAGGGTCGGTTTCAAATTGTTTTTTGGGGAAAAATGCGATCTAAAACACAAACCCAAAAAAAGTCCCAAGAAACAAATCCAAACGCGGAAGAGTGCGATAATCCCTAAGCCACGAACCAACGACCGCTCTGCCGATTGCAATTCCGCGATACGGCAGATTTGAAATCTGCGTTACACAAACTTAGGTTCGCGCCCGTTCGGGACGAGCGCTCCGTGCGGAGCTGGCGCTCGTGGCCGGCAGGGATGCCGGCACCCCCATTGAGAATCGACGGCTTACTTCAGGACGCGGAAGTTGTGAGTCCAGGGATCGATGCGACAGATGGCCTGGTAATCGCACTGATCGCACGCACGGCTTAAGCCTTTGCGGTAAGGGTCAACTTTGGCCACGCCCGAGAAGATCTCATCGCCCATCTTATGCAGGTTCATCTCAACGGAGTCCAATAACGCGATGAACGCTATGGAATCCATGGCTTCCCGGGAGTTTTTGTTGATAAGTCCGTCGTCCGTGACGCGGTAGTTGAACTGGTCGCCCTGGCGGGCGTTCGGACGGGCATCGAACTGCGGCAGGACGGCCAGGTCGAATCGGCCGCTGTGGCGATAAGCCAGTTTGCGGGCCTCGTCAATTTCAGCCAGGGCCCTGAGGCGATTCGGTTCTCGCTCGTACTTTCCCCGGAGGCTTACGTAAAATACGCCCGCCGGTTGCAGATTCGCGGACCCAAAAGTGATCTCTGGATTTGGCCAACGGCGGAGAACGTTCAGGTAGGCGAGAAGTTGCAAGTGCAACCCGTGCTCGACCAGAACGGGGTCGAGCTGCTTCTGGCTGGATTTGTAATCAACGATGACCACAAGCGCCGCGCCGGTGTCCGGGTCGCGCCACAAATCCACACGATCAATCCGCCCTTTGAGAGCGAGCCGCTTCCCGCCGGCGAGGGGAAGTTCCCAGGCGGGCTCGGTCTCGGTATCTCCAAAGGCCCACTCGACCTTGACCGGATCAAACTGATATTGCCCCCGCATCCAGTCCACGAGGGTGTCCACGAAGTTTTCCAGAGACTGAGAGAGGACGCGGCCAGTGAACCGGCTCTCCTCGGTCGTTTGCAGCAGTCCGCCGCGGTAGCTGGTCATGAGGCCGAGGGCAATTCGGCTGATTCTTCCGGGCTTCGGCGGGCGTGATGTCACGCCACCGCTTTCCTTCGCGGTGCAACTCGTCGTGGAACAGGGCCAGCGCGTCATGCTGAAATGAACCTTGCTCTCTGATATCGAGTTCGAAGTTTTTTCGTTCTTCGGCCCTCAGGCCGGAATGGACAAAGAACCGGAAGGGGCACGCGGCGAATTGTTCGATGCGGCTCACCGACGTGCGCAGCACCGGGCCATAAAGACGCGCGGCCAGTTCGGGCGCCAGCGCTTCGCGAGGGTCGGGCGTGTGAAAATCCCTCAAGCTTTCCAGCACGCTCGCAACCGCGGGCAGATGGACCACAGAATGCGCTGCTTGGTCGCTGGCATCGAATGAGGAAACCTGGCCCTGGGCTTTGAGGAGCGGTACGATCAATTCACTGGGGTGTTCGCTTTCGGCCCAATCGAGGGCCTCGGAGATGGTTTCGGTCTCCAAAAATGGGAACAACTGCCGCAGGTGGGAGAGAAAAGGGGAAAGGTTGAGCGGAGAGCCGTTGGCATCGAAGAGCGCGGAAGTGAGCACGAGTCGCTCGCGCGCGCGCGTGCAAGCCAGGTAACCATAAAAACGCTCCCGGCTAAGTTGCTGCCGTGCGTTCGAAGCCAGAATGACGTTTCGTTTCTCCAACTCGGCACGGTCGGTCTCGCTGAGGAGCGGGCTCACTTGCGGCGAGGCGGGAAAGACGGTTTCATTCAGGCCGAGCACCAGCGCCAGTTTGACATCCGGGTTGCGCGAGCGATCGATGGCGCCGATGAGGACTTGATCGAGCGCCGGAGGAATGACGCCGACGCTGAGATTGGCCAGGCCGGCGTCCAGGATCGGCAACCACTCGCGCAGCCGCAACGGCTCGTGGGGAAAGGCGAGCTCGACATTGCCAAGCCATTCGCTCATCTGGTCCCATAGAGTCGAGTGCACAGACGCGGTGGCGAGAGATTGCGAAATGGCAAGTTCCGGGGCCGCCCATTCCTCGAGCTTTGATTCGACATCGAGGTCTGACCACAACTGGCGCAAAGCCCCGGCGATTTGAGGACCGGTCGGCTGATTGCGATGAGAAGCGAGGGCGAGGGCAAACCTTTGAAAGGGGGGCATGATGCGGCCTTGCAAGTCGGCCAGCCAGCGGGTGAGCTCCGGCTCGGTATCGATGACGAGCGGCTTTTGCCAGAGGACGCCTTTCCAACCGCGGGCGAGAGCTTCGTTTTCCAGACGATCAATTTTGTCTTCGGGCACCGGGACGAGGCCGGTCTTGAGCACCGCGAACCAATCCTCGTGCTGCCAGTCAAAGGCGACCGTGCGCAGAGCACTGCGCGAAAGTTCGGCCAAAGGATGGTGGGACACGGACTCTCGGCGATCCAGGAAGAACGGGATTTCATAACGCGCGAGCACCCGCTGCAAGGGATCGTGATAGCGATCGAGCTGCCGGACCAGGACCGAGGCGTCGCGGTAGCGGCCACCGTTCCGAACGTAACGGATGATCTCGCGGGCGGCCAGGGTGGCCTCCGCTTCCGGATTGGCGCAGGCGGCGAGACGGAGAGGGAAGGTGGAGGGAATTGAAAGCTTAGGATCATGAACCCCAGACACGGATGAGCGAGCGAATGGCCTTCTCTCCCCTGCCCTTTCCTCCCTTGGGGGAGGAGAGGGCGAAGCTTCACGGTCCCGCGGTTCCGGGATCCCCTCGTCAGGGGCCATGGCTGGTGGCTCGACTGCATATGGTTGGGGATGCGACCAGCAACTTTCAACGTGCTGCAACACCGGGTTATTCGAGAAGCGGCTTCGGGGAGGATCACGGCGCAACAGCTCGACGGAAAGATCCGCACCGGGCACGCGGCCCAAACGGGATTTACAATCTTCGAAGGTGTGCTGGACCACAGACCAGTTCGAGAGCCAGGAACTTTTTTTCTCCGGCGCGTGGTCGAGGCAAAAGGTAAGCGTGGCGCCCTGGCAGCGCGGCAGGAGTGCGGCGAGAAGATCCAGCTCCTGAGGGGAAAATTCCGCAAAGGCATCAACCCAAATATGCTGGATCAGGAGGCTGGACCCGGCTGCGTCCGACTCCGCCGGGTCGGAAGAGCTCAGGCCGAGAGGCAAGGACAGTTGAGGGGATTTATGGACCGAACGGGGTCGTGGATTCGTGCTCCCGGCCAAAGCCTGGGAGGCGGCGGCGAGCAACGTATCCGCATCCTGCAAATCGTGAGTCTTAAGCCAATCCAGGTAACACTCGAGGAGGGTGGCGAGATCCAGCAACTTGGCGGGAAGTCCTTCGACGTTTTGGACCTGGCCCGCAAGCTCGATCAGGGTTTGCGGGGTGAGTTGTTTGCGCTGGAGTTCCTTGAGCAGGCGGCTGAGTTCCTGGGCGAAACCGGTGAGGCGCGCGCTGGCGCGAAACAATTTTAGTTCATCACGCTTTTGCGCGAGCAAGCCGCGCAGCACCATCAAACGACCCTCCTCATTCAACATTTCGGGTGGCTGCTTCCGAAGCCGAGCGAAAACAAAATGGGCGAGCCGTTCGAAGGAAAGGATGTGAAGCCGCGTATAACCGGGGGTCGAAGAGGAGGCCAGCAACTGCCGCTCCATTTGCCAGGTGGATTGCTTCGGGACGACCAATAGCAAAGGCGCTCCCACGGGAGAAGCGGTCAGGGCCTTGCGGATCCCGCCCAGGCAGCGGAATGTCTTGCCGCTCCCCGCCGGACCTAAGAGTAAGCGCACTTGCACCAGGTCATTTTCCTGAAAGCTGGTTCATCGGCAAAGGCTTAATTTGGCTTCGGTAAAATTGCGGAACGAGCTTCCGGAGAAATTCGGCTTTTGTTTATGAAGATTTGTTTGGAAAATTGGGGTTGTGGACAACCCGATGGCATTACAATCCCATCCGATGAATTCGGAGGGCTTCGAGGAAAACAGAACCCGCTTAAGGGTGCGCTGCATTTTCGGGTTGGCGTTCGTTTTTCTGGCGGCGAAGGACTTGCTGGCGTGGTCGGAATTCATACCGGGCCAAATGGGCTGGTTGACGAGAGTTACGGGCGCGGATTCCGTGCAGCCGATCGCCGGGCTGATATTGGGACTCATCGGCGCCGGGATGGCGTTCTCGAGTTTTCTGCAAATCTTTTCGGAACGAGATGACGAGCGGAGAAAGGCCAGACAGGTTGCCATCCTGGCGGCGCTGGCGGGCGGCGCCGCCCTGGTGTTTACCCTGGAGACCCTCATTCCTTCGAAAGAATTGCTCGTGGGCGGCAGCGGTGTTCACCTGGCCACGGGTTCGCGCCAGGCTGGTTTGATGGGGCTGGCGATAACCGCGGGATGCTTCGCCGG
>Ga0193729_1001727_pt1 | contig 11061 bp, 15 predicted proteins | sample U1c2metaG_FD_143036 | JGI IMG/M metagenome (GOLD analysis project Ga0193729, IMG submission 143036) | Soil microbial communities from a riparian zone of the East river system, Colorado, United States - U1c2 | ecosystem: Environmental > Terrestrial > Soil > Riparian zone | place: USA: East River... | reverse complement strand
CTTTTTCCGCCAGATCGGAATCGGAAATCTCCAGGCCGCGTTGTGCTTTGCTGATGACATCGCTGAAATTATCCTCGAGTGGAATCATAACCGTAGGGGTTCCGGCGCCGTTATCTGTAAATGACCGATTCGCTGTGCCGCCAGTTTTTCCATCATCACAGCGGCCGCGGGCACGGTCACGCCTTTACCGGTCTCTTTTTCGATTGAAGTCATGGCAACGTTCGAAATTCCGCAGGGCGTGATCTGACCAAACGGCGATAGATCGCCGCACACGTTTAATGCGAAACCGTGCATTGTTATCCAATGTCGCACGCCCACGCCAATCGATGCGATTTTTCGTTCTTCAACCCAAACGCCGGTCAGTCCTTCACGACGTTGCGCTTCAATTTCAAACCCGGCCAAAAATTCGATCACCAGCGCTTCAATCCAGCGTAAATATTTGTGCAAATCCTGCCCGCAATTGCGCAGATCGACAATCGGATAACCCATCAACTGGCCCAGTCCGTGGTAGGTCGCCTGCCCGCCACGATTGATTTGAAAAAATGGATGCGGCAGATGTGAAGCACCACGCAAGCTGGTCTGGTCCGGTGTCCGACCGATGGTGTAAACGGGATCATGTTCGAGTAACAGGATGGTGTCGGGCATCATTGGGTCGCTCCGTTTTTGCGCCACGATTTTTTCCTGCAACGCCAGGGCGTCGACAAAATTCATTCGGCCGAGCCAGCGAGTATCGACTGGAGGGACTCGCCGCGGCGAGTCCGGGACCCGCGGAAGTGCGTCCCTCCGAGGGTGATCAAGTTCAACACTCATATCTGTGCCGCTCCCGGAATTCCCAATCGCGCCGTTTCCTGTGCCCGTAGATGGGTGAGCGCGATCGCGAGGGCGTCGGCCGAATCTGCGTCCGGCGTTTCGGTTAGCCCAAGCAATGCCCGCATCATGAACGCGACCTGATTTTTCCGCGCTCCACCGGTCCCAACCGTCGCTTGTTTGATTCGTCTGGGTGCATATTCGAAAATCGGCAGGCCATTTTCCGCCGCTGCGAGAATGGCAGCGCCGCGCGCCGCCCCGAGCAGAATCGCGGTTTTATGGCTTTGCACATAAATGACGGCTTCGAGGGCACAACAATCCGGCTCATGCTCGCGAATCAATTGCACCAGGCGATCGCGAATCGCGACCAGGCAAGCTGAAGACCTCAAGGAACTGCCGTTATGGATAGTGCCGAAGAAAAGGGCGCGCGATTTTCCATTCGCACCGTCAACAATCGCCACTCCGCAGTTACGCAACGAAGCATCAATCGCCAGGACACGCATTGGTTCAATGTTGAACAAAACCGAGGATAAGAAAAATGCAGCCGACGGCGCCGATGGTCATGCTTACCAGCCAGTAGCGTCTGCGTTTCGTTAGAGCAGAAATCGCCGCGATCGCGATTGCGATTTGAAAAAAGGTTACCCCACGCGCGAAAACTTCATGCTGATGAAAGTTGTGTTTGGCTTCCGCTTCCTTCGCGCGCGCTTCCTTTTGAATTTCAGCCTGTTCCTCGGAGTATTTTGCCGCCTTCTCCCCGTCCGCATCACTCGTTGAACCGGTCAGGCTCATTTTGGCATCGAGCACCGCCGCCTTGATTCCCTTGGCCTGATAAAACGCCCACTGATCAGCCGATTCGATCTGTTTCATCATCGCTTCGTTGGCGTGACTGCCCGAAAGCAATCCCGCAATCGCCGCCAGCACCGCCAAAATGGCAGTGCTCAGCGCGACCCACGAGATCCATTTCTCGCCGCTGTGTTCAGCATGATGATGAATCTCCTCATGCAAATGTTCGAGCGGAACTTCGGCCTCCTCCATCGCACCTAGCTTAAAATCACGGACGCCGCGTTCAAGATTGATCTCTCCCCGGCAGGAGCATTTCGCAATCGCTATCCCTGCGTTGTGGGCTTCAGCGCTTCGATCAATTTCGCGCGAGAAGCTTGGAGACGCCGCACCATCACCTGACTCATTCTCTTAAATAATTCGTGGCCAAGAGTGAGATCTTCCTTGCAGGCCTGGTGAACCACTGCGCTGTCAAAAAAAAGAGCGGTGGTCGGCTTTATTGCGCGCGCGTCATAATGCCAAAGATACGGCGGGAAGAGCCACGACCATCCCAGCGGTTCTCCCGCGGACAAAATATCGGTCGAAATCGCACCGTGCTCGAAAACCGATCCTTCAATCGCAACGGAACCGCTCTCAATCAAATAGAAGCCGTTCGCCGGTTCACCCGCGTGGAAAATAACCTCGCCTTTCGCGAATTGTTTATCGGAAGCGCAGCTGGTCAGAACTTCGACATGATGCGCGCTGATCCCGGCAAGGAATGGATGAACCTTGACAAGAGTTTCGATATGCTGCTTTTGCGAATTCACTATGATTCCTTGAATTGATAATCGTGGCCTTTTTCCCATCCATTTCAACTAAACTGCCGTAGCAATGAGCCTGCGCGATCACGTTTTTACTCTGGGGATTGAGGAGGAATTCCAGATCATCGATCCAAAGACGCGGGAGCTGCGCTCGCATATCCAGGAGATCATCGCCGGCGGCAAAATCATTTTGAAAGAGCGGGTCAAGCCTGAGATGCATCAGTCCGTCGTTGAGTTGGGCACAGAGATTTGCAGTGATGCCTCGTGCGCGCGGCAGCAAGTGATCGAACTACGCAGTGAGCTGGCAACGTTGGCAGCGCGCGATGGGCTCAAGATCGCTTCGGCCGGGACCCATCCGTTTTCGCATTGGATGGATCAGCTCATCACGGCGGATGAGCGCTACGATACCATCGTCAAAGACATGCAGCAGATTGCGCGCGCCAATCTCATCTTCGGTCTGCACGTGCACGTGTGCATTCCGGACCGCGAGGAAGGAATCGATATCATGAACCAGGCGCGCTATTTCCTGCCCCACCTCTATGCCCTATCAGTTAACTCGCCCTTTTGGTTAGGACAGAACACGGGCCTGAAAGCGTATCGACAGATGATTTTCGAGCGTTTCCCGCGCACAGGAATTCCCGACGCATTCGAGAGTCTATCCGAATACGAGGATTATCTGGCGCTGCTTGTCACGACCAACTGTATCGATAATGCGAAGAAAATTTGGTGGGACATCCGGCTCCATCCTTTTTTCGACACCATCGAGTTCCGGATTTGCGATGCACAATCGCGCGTCGATGACACCATCGCGCTGGCAGCATTGATGCAAGCCATCGTGCTAAAATTGCAAAAGCTTCGCCGCTACAACGTCACTTTTCGCAGTTATCCTCGTCGTTTAATTGACGAGAACCGATGGCGCGCCTCGCGCTACGGCATCGATGGGAAACTAATCGACTTCGGCCGTAGATGCGAAATGGACGAACGCGATTTGCTGCACGAGATGCTGGAGTTCGTTGCCCCGGAAATAGATGAATTAGGCAATCATGCCGAGATTGCGCACATCGAAAAAATCATGCGGGAAGGGACCGGCGCGGATCGGCAATTAGCAGTCTGGGAGCAGACGCACGAAATCAAAGCGGTCGTTGATCACATTATCAGAGAAACATACGAAGGACTCAACGTAGAGGCCGGCCATTTCGCCTGAGAACATTCCGCCTTTGAAAGCTTAGCGGTTCCCAGCTTGCCGTGCGCTTATTAACTTCTGGCGCGCGGCTTGCAGCCTTCGCAGCATCACAACACTCATTCGTTTAAAGAGCTCGAAGCCGAGTGAATGATCTTTCTCGCAGTATTCGCGCAAGATTGTGCCGTAGAAGAAAATGGCGTCGGTCTCTTCCAAGGCCCGCGCTGTGAAATGCCAGGCGTAAGGGGGAAAAAGCCATGACCACCCGAGCAGATCTCCATCGTGTATCTCCTCGATTCGAATGGGCTCGCCCAAGGTTGACGATTCCAAGCCGACCTTGCCATGAACAATGAGATAGAAGCGGTTGGCGGCCTCACCTTCGCGAAAGATGACGCCGCCGGCGTGGAAATGGGAGCGCATCGCACAGTCGGCGAGCAATCGAACATGCCGCTCGCCCATGCCAATGAGAAACGGGTGTGCGGCGACCTCTTTTTCAAGCTGAACGCGTTCTGGAGCAATCCTCTTTTCTTCGTCTTCGTTCATGCCGCGATTCCTGCTTTCTTCGATGACGTGGCGGCTCAAACTCACAAGTGCGTGATGTCCAAATGCCAATCCGTCCCATCGGTAACATGGACGTCGCCATTGGGCCGATGAGTATAGGTGATTTGGTCAATCCGAACGCGCGAGGGTAGAACGTTTATGATGACCGCATCGTTTAACGAGACAACGCGCGTACGTAGTTGTTCTCGCCGGACAAATTGACTGTTGGTCGAATCCATCGCGAAAAGATAGCCCTTCACCCGCATGATTGTGCCCTCATGACTTTCCACAGTTCCCACGAAATGACGCTGGGCGTCCTCTCGGAAAAGTTGCCGATGAATAATGTGAACGTATTCGCCAGTATTAATAATCATACGGTATCAAGCCATGCTTGGCATAGTTGGTGCGAAATTCCAGGTTTGGTCCGAGTGGAATCTGGGTCGATAAATTATTTGTCCGACGCTCAGGTTCCAGCCTTCAGGAACGCAAGAATTTTCTTGTGCTCCTCCGGCGTAAGGTTGGCCCGGACGCGCATGTGCATCATCACGACATCCCATTGCGCCGGGCTGTAGTTGCTCGGTGATCTGATATTGTGGCAGCGGATGCAGTTTTCGGCCCAGAGCTGCGCGCCGCTTTTTTCCGCTGCTGATGGAGTTGTTCCGCCAGCAAGCTCTCCCGATTTCTTATTGCTGGCGCAACCGATCAACCAGGTCAGGGCGGCACACGAAATGATTATGACCGCTCCGGGCAAGTCGATCCACTTGCAGATTCGCGAAACGATTTCTTTCATGGCTAAAAGCCAACCGCTACCTGCATCATGAAGGCATCTTGATCCCGGGCGCCTCCGTTCTTATCGTCGAATTCGTAAGCCGCCTTGATCACTGTGCTCGGTGAAAGCCAGTAGTTTAGACCGAGGGTCCACCGCTGTTCATCAAAGCCGACCGGGGTGTGTATTTGATTGAGCCGATCGTAACGGAACACGCCCTCGAAGTTTTTGATGTAATCGTTGTCGATGTGAGTCGGCCTGTAGGAGAGTTGCGCGTAACCACCGTTGCGGTTGTTGTTGAATTCGAGCGGGCCGAAGCCTTGGCTTCCATCCGGATCATATACGAAATCGCCGACGTGCGACCACCCCCATTGCACGCGAAGATTGATCAAGCCCTTGAGCAACGCTGAATCGCTCACGTAATTAAAATCGACGGACTGCAAGACATTCACGACAGCTTGGTCCCGCGGGCCGACTTTTGAGCGTTGAATCCCGTACCCAACCTCCAACTGCGGAATCGGAATGAATCCAAGGTGACCTCCAACCGCGACGTGTCCGCCGAAGTTGCCGGTGTTGGGAAAATCAAGCATGCCCAACTGGCTGAAATCTTCCGGAGCAGTGATGAGACCGGGAGCATTTGCGACGAAACCGACATACTCAAGCTTGGTCGGTCCAATGGGAATGACACCCCGCAGCTGCGCGCCTAACTGCGATTCGGGAAACAGGCCGTCGTAGACGGCCAGTGGCTTGTCGGGAAGTTTGTTTACCCAGTTCATGTGTTGCCGTTCGACAAAGAAGTCCATCGGGTTTAGAAACCGGCCGACACCTATCGTCATGTAGTCATTCAAGAGGTAGGAAGCTTGCGCGACCTCCAAGTTGATCGTCGTAGCATTGTCCTCGAACTCGAGCTCCATCTCACCTTCGAAGAAAAGCCGGTCGCTCAGCTTCCAGAGAAAAAGAGCATTAAAGGAGGCATCGAAAAATGGATCTTCACCGCTGCGCGCGGTGAACCCGGCTGTGCCATAACCAGCGACCAGAAACTTCGTTGATCCAGGAAACGTCTCCTTCACTTGGGTCTTCAGCGCGTCGACTTCTTGGCGCAATTCGTCCGCCGCGGCTTGCGACGGAACGCTCGTGACAACTTGCTTCCCCTCACTTGCAGCTGTCTTTGCCGCAGGTCCCTCGGCGGGAGCCGCTGGCGCTGTGCCATTGGCCATCGCGTGCACGGCGGTCTTCAACGCCTCCACCTCCTGCTTCATCGCTTCGTGTTCGGCCCTAAGCTTGTCGTACTCGGCGCGAGAGACGTAATCGGGAGGAGGAGAAGTAGCGACATCTTGCGCGACCATCGTGTACGGGATGGCCAGTAAAGCCACGGTAACCATCGCGCATGGGATTGATGGGTTGGCAACAAAGAAAATTGCGCGCTTCACTTGCCGGCTAAAGTTTTGATGTAGTTAACGATTTCCCAACGTTGCGTCTCAGTGAGCGATCCCTTCCACGAAAGCATCGGTGACCGGCCTTCCGTGATTTTCCAAAACAACTCGCCATCGGTTTCGCCAGCTTTGATCCGCGTACCCAAGTCTGCCGGCTTTTTCTCCAAGGCGGCTCCGCCTGGACCATCACCTCTTCCAGTTTGGCCGTGGCAAATCATGCAGTTTGAAACGTAAAGTTTTTGTCCGAGCGCGATCGTATTTGCGTTTGCCGGCACCGGGTTCGGCCGGTTCGCTGCAGTGGGCGGAGCTTTCCAATCCGTGCTTTCCGCCAACGCGAGTGGGCTCGCCAAAGCTAGTACGAGTGCGAGCAAAGTCTTAGGAGAGGATCTGGATAATTGGACGTTCATTAATTTTGCGCGCTAAAATCCTTGCCATTTATCAACTATGCATTTCTTGCGTTTTTGTCATCGCTTGTGACACCGCAAATCGCGACCGCTGACGGCTGCCGCGAATCAATAAAGCTTTCCGGCGAGTTGACCTCGAATCCGACACCAGCCGGAGTGTTACCGAGAGCTCGATGCGCTGACTACGCATTTTTACGGAAAATAATTCTGCGCAGACCCGTTCCCAATTTTTTTGCCCGCCGTTAGCTTGACAGCAAAAGTTGACGTCATCATTCTCGGCGCATGAACTCTCTTAATCGATTTGCGGATCCAGTTTACTGTGTCGTGCGACTCATTATTGGATTGACCTACGCCTGTCATGGCGGGCAAAAGCTTTTCGGCTTTCCCGGCGGCGGTCACGGCACGTCGGGCCTCTTTTTGACCGCCGGGGTCATCGAGCTCGTCTGTGGGCTTTTTATCGCGTTTGGATTGCTCACGCGGATCGCGGCATTCTTAGCGAGTGGCGAAATGGCGGTCGGCTATTTCATGTTTTACGTGGGAAATGAAAATTTACCCACTTTCGAATCCAAGTTCTTCCCGATCATGAATGGAGGCGAATTGGGCCTCGTGCTTTGCTGGATCTTCTTTTTCTTTATCTTCTACGGCCCCGGACATTGGAGCGTCGATGCTCTGTGGGACAGAGGCAGAAGCAGCGCATCGTCCACACAGTCTGACGTGAAGATCGCCCCGGTATAAACTGCATCGTTGAATGGAATGGTCAGGGCGCCAACTGCGTCGCTAACACCTAGATGAAGTAATCCGAAACTGTGTTGGCGATTTCCGCGTGAACTTTTGAAAGCGCGATTGAACTTCGACAATGATTGATAGCCGACCGCAAACGCGACCTCGCTTACACGTAGATTTCGATCTCGCAAGAGATCGCGGGCTTTCGCGATTCGCATTTCGCTAACGTAATCGACAAAGTTTACGCCGGTTACTCTCTTGAACTTCTCGCTCAGATAGTTCGTGCTTAGATTGACCGACTTCGCGACTTTGGTCAGCGAAAGCGAAAGCGCTCCGCTAAATCCTGAGATTGACTGGTGTTATTTCCGCGAGATCAGTTTGCCTCGTGCGGCCTGGAGACGCCGCACTATTACTTCGGTTGTGCGTTTAAAAAGTTCGTTGCTAAGGGTGAGGTCATCGTCCCGATGCTGCCGCAGCATTATCCCAGAAAGACAAATTGCAGTGCATGCCTCCGTGGCGCGCGCATCAAAATGCCAGAGATACGGCGAGATGAGCCAGGACCATCCCAGCGGTTCACCAGCCGAAACAGTATCGATAACGACCGGTTGCCCATCACTCGTTTTTCCCTCGAGCACAACGGTTCCAGTCTCGATTAAATAAAACCCATTTGCCGGATCACCCTCGAGAAAGATGATCTGGCCCGCGTCGAACTCCGTCGGCATTGCGCAAAGAGCGAGGAGCTCAAGATGATGTCGACTCATGCCATTGAGGAAGGGATGAGCAGCCAATCGCCGTTCAATATCTGGATAGCGGGTAGAGCGCGGTTCGCCCCTTAGCTTATCGGCCTCACTCTGTGCAAGTCGCCATACCTTGGACCCATTCGGCAATACTTTGGTCGGTCGCGGACGAATCGAAATATAGGTTGGCCGGATCAGATCGAAGTTTACAAATCGTTGCGCCGGAAATTGGCGGAACTCTTCTTCTGATTTCAAATAATCGAGCGCAGCGGCCATGGCAATTTCACCAGCCAATTCCATTTTTTGAGAATCCGTCAACGCCGAAACCTTGACGTGTTTCTTATTAGCGCACGACGTGAGCGCTGTGTCGTTGATCTCGATGATCAGATTTGCGGTTGCTTGCGGGCTAGCGTGGGCGCGAGCGTCGAGTGCAAAGGCGACATGGGCGAAAAAGCAGTAAGGTTTCATAATCGGTAAAGAAGCTCGTCAGCTCCTTCGCCACGTTTCATGTTCCCATGTCCACGCACCGTTGAAGAGATGGCGTTGTTGACCTCGGCATCGCGGGACGATCTGACGCGTTTGGTCTCTATTCAAGAGCTTGAAACAAAGGAACGCGCCGAAAGTAACAGTGTTACATTTTTAATGTTACGGTAAGCCTCGGGTGCAGCACGGCAGAAGTGTGGCCAGAGCCCAACTCAGCGACTACGCATTTTTACGGAATATATTTTCCTTTAAATTTTGATATCGACGCCGCTTCGTCTCCGTGCTTTTGCGAGGGAATGGCATATTGAGTCGGCGATGTGCCCGAGAGTTTCTTGAAAACACGGTTGAATTGCGACAACGACTGAAAGCCGCCTGCGAATCCGATCTCGCTCAAGAGCGAACGCTTCCGCTTTTTCTTTAGGTAGATATTGCGTCTTCCCGAAACTCTTATGCCGCCTTGACGCGCTGATCGCGCGTGCAGAGGTGCTCGCGAAATTCGGTTGGCGATTGGCCGAAGACGCGTTTGAACATGCGGTTGAACTGCGTGAGCGATTGAAAACCGACGTCGTAGGCGATCTCGCTAATTCGACGGCTCGGATTCAGCAGCTGCGTCTTTGCGTCCTCCAGCCGCACCCGCGCGACATAATCGGTAAATTTGAGACCGGTCGTCCTCTTGAAGACTTTGCAGAAATGAAACACGCTCGCGCCGGACGCCTGGGCCACGGTTGCCAATGAAAGGTGCTCCATTTTGTGCTGCCGGATGTATTCGCGCGCTTTGCACACCAGCGGTGGCTCGGCGTTTTGTTTTTCGAGCGTGATTTGGTTAATCAAGGCCGAGAGTTGCTCGGCGAAGAATGTGAGGAGCCGCACGGTCGCGCTGTATTTTTCCTTTGGGATAATTGGCGTTGTCTCCCATGCCTTGCGGATACGGCCGCGGAACGGCACACCACATTCACTCAACTTCGCCGCCGCGCGTTTTCGATCCGACTGAATGGCCGAACGACGCAAAACTTGTCCGATGCGAAGAAAACCGATGGTTTTGTCTCCGAGTCGAACCGGCACTGCCGTTTCCGTCAGGCCGAACGGACAGGTCTCGGTGCGGGCCTTCGTGCCAGTATGCCGAACAATCTCGGCGTGTGACTGCAAACAAACGGCCAACGTTTTGGGTCGTCGCGCGAGCAGGGCGCAGAACGGGTTCTCGTTCGTCTTTTGGTGATGCTCCAGTTGCCAATATTCGAGTGGTCTCAGGGCTAAGGGCAATCCGGTTGCCTTGGTGAAGACGTTCTCGTAGTCGCGAAACAAACGCGACCGCCGCAACATGTCGATCAATTGTTTGTTCTTATTGTCGTTTACGGTCGCAGTATCGGGCATCGAAGCGGATTTTAGCAGCTTCAGTCGGCCGCGAAAATGCGTCAATGCCAATCCCGCTGATCTTGGATCAGCAAAATTCGTGTTCTTTCTCGCGCACCACAAGCACAGGGCAGGGCGCGGCACGCACTACTCGTTCGGCCGTGCTTCCGATGCAGAAATGTCTCAAACCGGTGTAGCCGTGCGTGGCCATCACGATAAGATCGACATCGAACTCTTTGGCTGCATCGACGATCTCGTGCGAAGCGATTCCTTGCCGCGTCATTGCGCGCACCGTGGTGACTCCTTTTTTGCGGATCGAAACTTCCAGGGCCTTTAAAGCTCTGGCCGCGTCAGACCAACCTGTTTCTTCGATCGGCAGCCGCATCGGCGCGCCTTCGAACATTAACGGCACAATTGGTTCGAGAATATGAAGCAGCGTCACTTCGGCACCGAATTCACAGGCGAAGCGCAGCGCGTATTTCAAACCTTTCTCGGATGCCGGCGAGAAGTCGGTTGGCGCCAGTATTTTTTTAATCGCGATTGGCGCATGTCCGTTGCTGACACACGTCTGTAATTCTCTTGCCGGCCTAACGGGGATTATCTCTGCTTTCATAGCTGCACTTTGGCGCGAGCCAGGGAGATCTGCTTCGCGGCGGTTGCCAAGATGTGTGCGTTTCTTGCGCGGATAATTTAAAATGGCAGCGCAATTTCCGCCCCGTTAAAGCCAAATCGCGGTAAGCCGTTTCGTGGGCGCGACCTTATTCTTTCTGCACAAAGGAAAAAACTATGAACTACGTGATCGCGTTTGCCACCAGTTCCGTGATTGGGCTCTACGTGTTTATTATTCGGCAATGCCTCAGGAATCCTGAGTGGTAAATCAAATCGGTCGAACAGCCTCCGGCTGCATTATTTCGCTGGCGTCACGAGCCCGTTCGCGCACGCGACTACCGCAAGTAATGCAAATCCGGATCGGCACAACGGTTTCGCAGCCGGGGCCAACGAGCGGGTGTGGTGGAAAATCGAACGCGGAAGACTACGCGTTTTTACGGGAAATGCGC
>Ga0193729_1001726_pt1 | contig 11066 bp, 9 predicted proteins | sample U1c2metaG_FD_143036 | JGI IMG/M metagenome (GOLD analysis project Ga0193729, IMG submission 143036) | Soil microbial communities from a riparian zone of the East river system, Colorado, United States - U1c2 | ecosystem: Environmental > Terrestrial > Soil > Riparian zone | place: USA: East River... | reverse complement strand
CAAGGCTGCGTTGGAGAGCGACCATGCGCCCGGACACGTTGAGTCATTGGTGCGCGACATTCAGCCGGCGGTCAAAGCCGCCAAGGGCAAGCCGGGCGACGCGTTGTCGGCGACCGTCACCGAGAATGCGCGCCAGGTTGCCGCTCAGATAAAAGCAAAGGCTGCGCTTGGCGATTTGGCCAAGGAGGTCCGGATCGTTTCCGCGGTTTATGACCTTGATACTGGCAAGATTGACTGGGCGAACGATTGACGGCACCACACCCAACCAACGCGCTGAGCTCCGTCTCGTTCGCCGCCATGGTGAAGTCATCAAACCACACCAGAGAGGTAAGTCATGCAGATTGATGTGATCGACCCGAAGAAGACCGCAATGATCGTGGTCGACATGCAAAACGACTTCGTGGCTTCGGGCGCTGCATTGGAAACGCCTGCGGCACGTGCAGTAGTGCCCAAGCTGGCCGACGCGCTGAAAATCTGCCGCGATGCTGGGATCAAAGTCATCTATACGGCGCATGTGCACCGGCGTGACGGGTGCGATATGGGACTCTTTGATGACATGCATCCACCGATCGCCAATCGTGCGGCGTTAGTGGATGGCACACCGGGCGTGGACATCTACCCTGAATTGGCGCCGGCGCCTGGTGAGCATGTCATCAAGAAGCATCGTTACAGCGGCTTTTTTGGCACGGACCTCGACATGATCCTGCGCGAGTGGGGTGTCGATACCGTCATCATATCGGGGACGACCACAGAGAATTGCTGTCACGCAACGGCGCGGGACGCGATGTTTCGCAACTATCGGGTTGTCTTTCTGTCGGACGCGACCGCCACGTATGATTACCCGAATCGAGGATTTGGCCCGATGCCGGCAGCCGCAGTCCACCACGCCACGCTGGTGATCCTCGCGGCATCAACGGCAAATGTGATGTCGGTTGAAGAGATGAGAGCGCGAATATCGCGACGTGACTGACGACAGCGCGCGTTTTCGATTGTCGATGTTGCGTTCGGGGCGTACGTTTTGGGTCCAAGCCAAACGGAGGATTCCCTATGAGCACCGCTGTCGCGGACGAAGAAAAAGTTAAACTGAGCCAACTCGAGCAGCTGAAGAAATTTACCGTCGTGGTCGCCGACACGGGCGATTTCGAATCAATCAAGGAATTCAAACCGCGCGACGCGACAACCAACCCGAGTCTGATCTACGCCGCGACGCAAAAGGAAAAATATTTTCATCTGCTCGATGAGGTATTGGCTGATCGGAAGAGTTCGGGATTGAACGGCGCGGCCCAGATTGAAGACATCATCGATCATCTGCTGGTGCAGTTCGGGACCGAGATTTTGAAAATCGTCCCCGGTCGCGTTTCGACGGAAACGGATGCGCGGTTGTCGTTCGACACCCAAGGTTCGATCGGCAAGGCGCGTCAGTTGATCAAGCTCTACGAAGGGCGAAAGATTTCGCGTGAGCGCGTGCTGATCAAGATTGCGTCGACGTGGGAAGGCATCGCAGCGGGCGAGGTGCTGGAAAAGGAGGGGATCAACTGCAATCTGACGCTGATGTTTTCGCTACCCCAGGCGGTGCGCTGCGCGGAAGGTGGGATTGAATTGATCTCGCCGTTCGTGGGTCGCATCTACGATTGGTACAAAGCGCATGAGAAGCGCGATTACGTCGGCGCGGAAGATCCGGGCGTGCAATCGGTCCAGGAGATCTACACTTACTACAAGAAGTTTGGCTACAGGACGGAAGTGATGGGCGCGAGCTTCCGCAATACCGGCGAGATTCTAGAATTGGCCGGTTGCGACCTGCTCACGATCAGCCCTGAGCTGCTCGATAAATTGTCGGAGTCGTACGATCCGGTGACACGCAAACTCGATCCCGAAAAAGCGAAGACGGCGAAGATCGACAGGTTGAAGATGGACGAGAAAAAATTCCGCTGGCTGCTCAACGAGGACGCGATGGCGACGGAGAAATTGTCCGAAGGCATTCGCAAGTTTGCGGCCGACATCGTGAAGCTGGAAAAATTCGTCACCAGCAAAATCAAATAACCACGGATTACACGGATTTATACGGATCGGAAAAATCTGGAATCCAGGAATCCAGGAAAGAGAATTGAATTAGGAAAGCAAGAAAACAGGAGGTCCGAGCCGGACGGGCGGTATCAGATCAACTTCCTGGTTTCCAAATTAACTTCCGATTTCCTGCTTTCCTATTTTCCTGATTCATTCCGGATCTGCGAAATCTGTGGATCAAATCGGATTTAACGTCGTCTTAGTCGAGCCGGAGATTCCGCCGAATACCGGCAACGTCGGCCGGCTTTGTCTGGCCACGAAATCGAGATTGCACCTGGTCAAGCCGCTCGGCTTTTCTCTGGAAGACCGACAGCTCAAACGCGCCGGCCTCGATTACTGGGAAGATGTCGATCTAAAAGTATGGGAGTCGTTGCAACTGGCGCTCATCGAAGCGAAGCGATCGGACTGCCGATGTTTTTTCGTGACGACCAAGACAAAACGAGCTTACTGGGACGTTCAATTCCAGCCGGGCGATTTTCTAATTTTTGGGCGGGAAACGAAAGGGCTGCCGGAGAGTCTACTGGCCGCGAACGAGCCCGGGTGCATTACGATTCCCATGGAGGACGCGCGCAGTTTAAACCTTGCCACGGCGGTAGGGATCGTCCTATTTGAGGCAATCCGACAGCAACACCTCCAGCGAACAGGTGTTGAATAATTAACAACGTTAAATGGTCTAACTAACCCAGGAGGCAACAGATGCTTATTATGAGAATCCTTTTAGTTTTAACGTGCTGTTTCGGGCTCGCGTCGTTTGCAGGCGCAGCTCAACAGGACGATCAAAATCAGAATCAGGGGAAGAAAAAGGGCGGTCAGCAGCAACAACAACAGCAAGTCGTGGCTCCGCAGACCGGCAAGAAATTCAAAGCCGGTGGCGGCGGCGGTCCTCACACCCAGAACTTCCAGCAACCGGGGACAGTGCATTACAAAGGCACGGGTAAAAACGCGCAGAAGTGGCAGGGGCCAGTGACCGGCGGGAATCCGAACCTCTCCGGCCAAACCAATGTGGGGGCCAAGAACACGACGTTCAATAAATCCGTAAACAAGAACATCACGGTCAATAAGAACTTCAAGGTTCAGCACTTCAATCTTGGTAACCAGCCCAATGGGAAATACCAAGCCGTGAAGTTCAACGGAAATTACCACATCAGTGGGGCCCAGAATTGGAGGGGCTCGAAGTATGTGGTTTTCCAGAATTACCATCCGCAGTGGCATGATCAGGGGTGGTGGAGATCGCACCACAACCACATCGTGTTCGTGTTTGGAGCACCGTATTTCTGGGACACCGGCTATTGGTACCCGGCTTGGGGTTACAATCCCGGGGCCAACTATTATTATGATGGGCCGATCTACGCTTCGAATCCGGAAATGGATCCGGGCCAGACGGTCGCCAACGTGCAGTCGGCACTCCAGCAACAGGGCTACTATGAGGGTGAGATCGACGGCATTCTTGGACCTCAAACGCGCGCGGCTCTGGCAGAGTACCAATCTGCTCAAGGCCTCGAACCAACAGGCGCGGTGGACGAGCCAACCTTGGAAACGCTTGGAATGGTGTAACTAAGACTTTAGATTCTGAGAAATCGCCGCGGAACTTTCCGGGGCGATTTTTTTGTCCGCAGATTGGGAAGCGCTAGAAATGGTAGGGACATCGCGCTGCGATGTCCGGACGCCGCAGCGCGGCGTCCCTACCCATAGAGTGCGATGCGTCCCGAAGACTACGAGCAAGAGCAAGAGGAAGGGGAAGAGGAAGACATTGAAAGATGGCGATCTTGGCGGAGTAATTGTTTCGTGTCGCCACAACTGATCGCCCGCGATTTGTTTCAATCGTTCCGAATGGGCTCGCGCCGGATCGAAGTGTTGCGCGGCATCTCGATCGAAGTCGCGCCCGGGGAAATCATTTTTATTTGCGGCGCGTCGGGCGCGGGGAAAACGACACTGCTTTACACGCTGGCTGGTTTGGAGCGGCCGGAATCGGGCACGGTGGAATTTGAAGGACGCAATCTTTACAACGGTCCCGCGGCCGCGGGAGCGCGGTTTCGCAACAAAAAGATGGGTTTCGTGTTCCAAGGCTACTTTTTGTTGCCGGAACTGACCGCTCTGGAAAATGTTTCGCTCCCCGGAATGATCGGACGGACGTCCAGAAAGAACGCGGCCGAAGAAAGTCTGGCCGCAGTCGGTTTGACGGATCGAATGCAACATTTGCCGGCCGAACTTTCCGGAGGCGAGCAGCAACGCGTCGCGATTGCGCGGGCGTTGACCAACGATCCGGATATCATTTTTGCCGACGAGCCCACCGGCAATCTCGACTCCGCCACTGGCGGGGCAATTGTCGATCTTTTGTTGAACCTCGCTCGCGAACGCAAAAAAAGTCTGCTGATTGTGACCCACGACACCGGCCTTGCCACCCGTGGGGATCGCGAGCTGCACATCAAAGACGGCCGGCTCGAATAGAGCGTCCGCATTTTGTTCCTTGAATTGCGCGACGAAAGACGGAGATTTTTCGTGCAAATATGAAAACCACTAATGCTGGCGGGACGGTGATCGACGAACCTAAATCACGTGAAGCGGTGAAACCGGCGGTCGATAAGTCCACCGCAGCAAAGCCCGCGACCAAGCCGTCTCAGATTTATGTCGACGGAAAATTTTATGCTGAAGGCGAGGCCAAAGTCTCCGTGTTCGATCACGGTTTGCTTTATGGCGACGGAATTTTTGAAGGGATCCGTTTTTACAACGGCCGTGTTTTTCGATTGGAGGAGCACCTCGAGCGGCTTTGGGATTCGGCCCGCTCCATTTTGTTGGAAATACCGATGTCGCAGCGGGCTATGACGGAAGCGCTGCTGGAGACCATTCGGCAAAATGATCTGCGGGAAGGTTACATCCGACTGATCGTCACGCGCGGCGTTGGCAATCTTGGTTTAAATCCGGAGCAGTGCAAAACCCCGAGCGTCATCATTATCACCGCGCAGATCGCGCTTTATCCGGAAACGGTTTATCGAAATGGGTTGAGCGTCGTCACCTGTGCGACGCGGCGGACCAACCCGAGCGCGCTGAATCCGGCGGTCAAATCGCTCAATTATTTGAACAACGTGATGGCCCGGATCGAGGCGAACCTGGCCAAGGCGGATGAAGCCCTGATGTTAAACGACGAGGGCAATGTGGCAGAATGCACCGCCGACAACGTCTTCATCGTCAAACGCGGCCAAATTTTCACACCGCCGATCACCGCCGGCGCCCTTCGCGGAATTACTCGTTCGGTCGTTTTCGAAATCGCGGCCGAGACCGGAATCAAGGTGAGCGAAACCGACATTACACGTCACGACGTTTTCATTGCGGACGAATGTTTTCTCACCGGAACGGCGGCGGAGATTATTCCGGTGGTCAAAGCGGACGGCCGGCCGATTGGCACCGGCAAACCAGGCCCGATTACTGCGCGAATGGTTGCGCGCTTCCGGGAAATGACGCGAGAGACAGGAACGCCGATTTACTCGTAAGATCGACATCGGCGCGAAAGGTGCTCGACAAACTGGCAGCTTGAATGTTTTAGCGTGTAACAGGTCTAAGGTGTAGAAATGTTGTGCGACGTTTGTAAATGCAATGACGCGACCGTCTTCCTGACTCAAATCATTGAGGGGAAGATGCAGAAGGTGAATCTCTGCGACGCCTGCTCGAAGGAAAAGGGCGTCCAAGACCCGACTGGTTTTGCCCTGGCCGATTTGCTCCTCGGCATCGGCGCGGCGGAGGAAATTGAAAAGGGGAGCCCGACCCAGCGCTGCCCGGTTTGCGGTTTTACCCAGGGCGACTTCAAAAAGACGGGCCGGCTCGGCTGCAGCACCTGCTACGCGACCTTTACCGAAGCGTTGACCGCGTTATTGAAGGCGATGCACAAAGGAACAGCGCATGTCGGCAAAGTCCCCCAACGCGCGCATCGCGCCGGAGAATTGAGCCACAAGATGCGAAACCTGAACGAAAGCCTCCAAAAAGCGGTGGCGGAAGAGAATTACGAGACGGCCGCGTCGTTACGCGACCAGATCAAACAACTCGAAAGCGAACTGGCGGGATAAGGCCGTGAAATTTTCGAATGTCATGTCGAACGCCGGAGAGTGGCTCCGCGGCGAAGGACCGCATCATCAAATCGTAGTCAGCAGTCGCGTCCGGCTCGCGCGCAATCTGCGCGATCGCGCTTTTCCCGGTTGGGCGAAGAAAGCCGAGCGGACTGCGATTCTGGAGCTGATTAAGCCGCACGTGGAAAAACTTCCAGAAATGCAGGATTCGTTTTCAGAATTGCTGCAGGACCTTTCCGCTTTGGAGAAACAGGTGCTGGTCGAGCGGCATCTGATCAGCCGCGAGCACGCCGCCAAAAGTGCAGGCAGCGCAGTCGTCATGAATCGCCGGCAAACGCTCAGCATCATGATCAACGAGGAAGATCATTTACGGATGCAGTCGATGCGCTCGGGTTTGCAATTAAAGCAGGCCTTCAAACTTCTGGATAAGATCGACACCGCGCTGGAGAACGAGCTCGAGTTCGCATACGATCAGCGCGTTGGTTATCTGACCGCCTGCCCGACGAATGTCGGCACCGGTATGCGCGCGTCCGCGATGCTCCATTTGCCCGGCCTGGTCCTGAGCGAGCTGATCAATCAAGTCGTTCAAGCGGTAAGCAAGATCGGCCTGGCCGTCCGCGGTCTTTATGGCGAAGGGACCGAAGCGATGGGGAATCTTTTTCAAATTTCAAACCAGACCACGCTCGGTGAAAAAGAGGACGAGATTATCGCCCGGCTCACCAAAGTGATCGAGACCATTATTGATAAGGAACACGACGCGCGGCAGGTCTTGATCCAAAAGAAATCGAACACACTCTGGGACCAGATCGGCCGCGCCTACGGCGTTTTGACTTATGCGCACGCCATGAGCTCGAAAGAAGCGCTCAATTTGTTGTCCATCATCAAACTCGGGATCGATCTCGGCGCGTTTCCGGAAGAGAAGCGGCTCCCGATCGACGAATTGTTCATCGACACTCAACCGGCGCACCTGCAAAAGACGTCGCAACAAAAACTGAATGCCGAAGAGCGCGACCATCTTCGGGCCCAAATTATCCGGGCGCGTTTGAAAGTGCTACCCAAACCTGATATCAGTAAGCTGGCGACGGACTCCGGCAACGGCTCGAGCCAGGCGTCATCAGAACAATGAACAATTTTACTCCACGCGCCCAACAGGTCCTGCAGCTCGCTCGTAAAGAGGCTGACCGCTTCAATCACAACTATGTCGGCACCGAGCATCTTTTGCTCGGATTGATCAAGCTCGGCCAGGGTGTCGCGGTCAACGTTCTCCAGAAAATGGGACTCGATCTCGAAACCGTCCGGATGGAAGTCGAGAAACAAGTCGGCTCCGGTCCGGAAACAAAAATCGTCGGCAACATTCCCTACACGCCGCGGGTGAAAAAGGTGTTGGCTCTCGCCGGCAAGGAAGCCAAGGCGCTCAATCATTCCTACGTCGGCACCGAACACATTCTACTCGGTCTGCTCCGCGAAGGCGAAGGTGTTGCCGCGCGCGTGCTCAAGAGCCTCGAGATCGACATCGAACGTACTCGCAACGAAATCCTGAAAGAGCTCGATCCTAATTTCACGCCCTCGGAAGCGGAAGAAGGCGAGCCGACTTCGAAAAAAGATGTCAAAACTCCCGCGCTGCGTGCGTTCGGCCGCGACTTGACCGAGCTGGCCAAGAAAGGCGAGCTCGATCCCGTGATTGGACGCCGCAACGAAATCGAGCGCGTGATTCAAGTGCTTTGCCGGCGCACAAAAAATAATCCGGTGCTGATCGGTGAGGCCGGCGTCGGCAAAACCGCGATCGCGGAAGGTCTGGCGCAGGAAATTGCGAGCGGCAACGTGCCCGAACTGTTGCGCGACAAGCGCGTGGTCACGCTCGATCTGGCATTAATGGTCGCGGGTACAAAATACCGCGGTCAATTCGAAGAGCGCATCAAAGCGGTGATGGATGAGATCCGCCGCTCCAAGACTGTGATTCTTTTCATCGACGAGTTGCACACGATTGTCGGCGCCGGCTCGGCCGAAGGCGCAATGGACGCGTCCAACATTATCAAGCCCGCGCTGAGTCGCGGAGAATTGCAGTGCGTCGGTGCGACGACGATGAACGAGTATCGCAAGTACATCGAGAAGGACGCGGCGCTCGAACGCCGGTTCCAAACCGTGAAGGTCGATGCCCCGACTGTAGAGGAAGCGATTGAGATTTTGAAGGGACTACGCCCGAAGTACGAAGCGCACCACAAAGCCAAGTTGACCGACGAGGCGCTCGAGACCGCGGTGAGATTTTCGGAGCGTTATATCACTGGACGTTTTCTGCCGGACAAAGCGATCGATGTCATGGACGAGGCGGGCGCCCGCGCCCGGATCAACTCGATGACGCGTCCGCCGGACGTGAAAGAGATCGAGAAGGACATCGAACAAATTCGATTGCAAAAAGAGGCTGCAATTAAAGCGCAGGATTTCGAGAAGGCAGCCGCGCTTCGCGACAAGGAAAAGCAGACCAAGGAAAAACTCGAATCCATTTTGCAGAAATGGCGCCAGGAACGCGAAGAGAAGGAAGTGCTCGTTACGGCGGACGACATGATGCACATCATTTCGAAAGTGACCGGCGTTCCGCTCCAGCGGATGGAGCAGGCCGAGACCGAAAAACTCCTCAAAATGGAAGAGGAGTTGAAAGGCAAGGTCATTGGCCAGGATGAAGCCGTCAGCGCGATCTCAAAAGCACTTCGCCGCAGCCGGGCCGACCTGAAGGATCCGCGGCGTCCAATCGGCTCGTTCATTTTCCTCGGACCCACCGGCGTGGGTAAGACGTTCCTCGCCCAGAAACTGGCCGAATTCATGTTTGGCGATCGTGACGCGCTTATTCAGATCGACATGTCGGAGTATATGGAAAAATTCACCGCGTCGCGCTTGATCGGTTCGCCTCCGGGTTACGTCGGCTATGAGGAAGGCGGTCAGCTCTCCGAAGCGGTGCGCCGCCGGCCGTATTCGGTCGTGCTCTTTGACGAAATTGAAAAAGCGCATCCGGACGTGATGCATCTGCTCCTCCAGATTCTGGAAGAGGGTAAAATCACCGACTCGTTAGGCCGTAAGATCGATTTCCGGAACACGATTATCATCATGACTTCGAACGTCGGCGCCGAGCTGCTCAAGAAACAGACAACGATGGGCTTCGGTGCTCCGCGCGAAGGACACGATTACGAGTCAATGCGCGAAAAAATTCTGGACGAGACCAAGCGTGTCTTTAAACCGGAGTTTCTCAATCGTCTCGACGAAATCATCGTCTTCCACTCACTCGAGAAGTCGCATCTCCTGAAGATTGTCGATCTCGAAGTGGAAAAGGTGAAGATTCGCCTCAAAGCCAAGGAAGTGGAGATTATTCTCGACAACCTGGCGCACGAGTTCGTGATCGAGAAAGGTTACGATCCAAATTACGGCGCGCGGCCAATGCGGCGCGCGGTTGAGCGTTACCTGGAAGATCCGCTCGCGGAAGAAATTCTCCGTGGCAACGTAAAAGCCGGAGCCAAGGTTCGGGTCAGTGCCAAAGACGGGAAGCTCGTTTTCGAACCTGAGGCGACAAAAGCGAAGCTGGCGGAGCCGATCGCTGAATAGAACGAAGCGAGCTGCCGGTCCGTCGTCTGATTGATGTCGTCCCGGAATTGGTTGTTCGCACTGGTCCTGCTCGTTGCCACCTTGCTGGTTTATCAGCCGGCGTGGAATGGAAAGCCGATCTGGGATGACGAAATTCACATCACAACGCCAGAGCTGCGCTCATCGCACGGCTTGACGCGAATCTGGACCGATCCAGGGGCCGCGCCCCAGTACTATCCGCTTCTCCACACGATTTTTTGGGTGGAGTACAAACTTTGGGACGGCTGGCCGCTTCCCTACCATCTCGTCACCATTCTTCTTCATGCAACCTTGGCGCTTCTCTTGTTCCAGATCTTACGCCGGCTCAACGTCCCGGGCGCGTGGCTGGGGGCGGCGATTTTCGCGCTCCACCCGGTTCACGTCGAATCGGTCGCGTGGTTATCCGAAGTTAAGAACACTCTTTCCGGAGCGCTCGCCGCCATGGCAACGTTGGCTTACCTGAAATACGACAAAGATCGACAACTTACGGCCTACTTTCTGGCGTTCGCTCTTTTCGTTGCTGGTCTGATGACCAAGACCGCCATCGTGACTCTACCTATCGTGCTATTGATCGTTTTCTGGTGGAAACGCGGAAAGCTCGCATGGGAGCGCGACTTTAAACCGCTGGTTCCGTTTTTTGGCGTCGCGATTGTCGCCGGGATCGTCACGGTCTGGGTAGAGCAAAAATTCTGTATCGAGCATGGCGAGACGTTTGATTTTTCTCTAATCGACAGATTGCTGATCGCGGGGCGACTGTTTTGGTTTTACTTGGGAAAGCTCTTCTGGCCCACGGATCTGACCATCATTTATCCGCGCTGGCAGATCAGTGAGAGTGTCTGGTGGCAATATCTTTTTCCAATCGCAGCTCTGGCACTGTTTGCCGGATTGTGGATCGCGCGCCGAAAATCCCGTGGCCCGCTTGCGGCGATGCTTTGTTTTGTTGCAATGCTTTTTCCGGTGCTCGGATTTTTCAATCTTTCTTATTTCATGTCCTGCCCGCCGCCGGGCCATCAGTTCGCAATATTCCGGGCAGATCATTTTCAATATCTCGCCGACACCGCCATCATCACTCTCATCGCCTCGGTGGCGGGTTGGTTTTGGGCGCGAATGCAGGCGCGGCATCGCCCGCTCTTCTCCATCGGCGTTGCGGCAGTGTTAGGGCTGCTCGCCAGTCTGACTTGGGCGCAGGGCCGCAATTATCGTGACACCGAAAGTTGTTTTCGCGATGTAATATCTAAAAATCCAAACTCCGCGACCGCCCACAATAATCTCGGTAACGCGTTACTTCGGAAAGGTGCAACCGATGAAGCGATCGCTCACTTTGAAAAAACCCTG
>Ga0193729_1001724_pt1 | contig 11077 bp, 10 predicted proteins | sample U1c2metaG_FD_143036 | JGI IMG/M metagenome (GOLD analysis project Ga0193729, IMG submission 143036) | Soil microbial communities from a riparian zone of the East river system, Colorado, United States - U1c2 | ecosystem: Environmental > Terrestrial > Soil > Riparian zone | place: USA: East River... | reverse complement strand
CCTGGCGCATACTGATTGTACTTGCCCGACTGTAAAGCCTGCATAAGCTGCATCACAATATCTGTCGGCGTATCAAAATCGGGTTTGCCCTGTCCGAGGTTCAGCGCATTGTATTGTAGTGCAAGCTCATTTATCTCGGTAAAAATAGTTGTGCCGAATGTTTCTACACGGCGAGCAGAGGTAGACATACAACATCCTCCATCTAGACTATTTTGAACTAGAGGTATTATAACTCAAAAAACCAATGAGAGCCAACCTCGCTCTCGCGGCCCTGCCCCCCCCACGGACGCGACCTGTGCCCTTCATGGGTATAAATCGGGTCCCTACAATTTCTCGCGATAAATTGCGATTCAAGAAGTATTAATGATGGATATAAGTAGGTTTATCGCGTCCGTGGGAGTGGGGGTGGAGAGTCTACAGCAATGAGAATATCAGGCAACCCAATTCTGGGTAACAAACAGTATAATATTCATAGCAAAGAAGGTTATAGAAATGATGAACTGCATTCGAGCAAAATTCGATTTTTCATGCATAACACCCATTATTATAAATATGGGGAATATCATCATTAAATGGCGTGGAGCTGACATAAGCGATTTACCGATATACATCACTGGAAAGCAAAGTACAAATAAAACCATCACTAGGGAATAGAGATTATAATGTAAAGGTAGCCACTTCCAACCTAGTATAAGCACTAGCAACGGTAAAAATGTAAAGAAGAGATCAGTCAGATTTCGCTGAAAATAATAGCCCGAGGCTTGCTGAAAATAGTACATTGCTTTGAAAGCGTAATAGATCCCTACCCAGGGAAAAGCAAAATAGCGGTACCATACCTTTGTCTGCTCGATACTAAATAAAAGCGGCTTACCAAATTGAATCTGGAGAACGAGCATATATAGCAGCAACCCTAAAGGAATCAGCGCTATAGATAAGACAGCATTGAGCTTTTGCTGCCAGTTCTCTCGCGCAAAGAATGTAGACAAACCAAATCTTTGTATCAACAGGACTAAGAAAGGAACGACGAGTACTATACCCGTTGGCCGTGTAAGAGCGGCCAAAAAGCCACATGTTGCCGCAAGCCACCAGTCCTTCGGGGTTCCACGGCGCAAAAAGACAAAGGTAGCCAGACTCAGAAGGAAGAAGAGCGACTCTGCATAGCCAGCAAAAAAGAAGATGGCATATGGGGCGAAGGCTAGATAGATCAAGGCATTTTTTGCAGCTGTATGACCGAACTCTTGGCATATGAATTGATAGAACAAGACCAAGAGAGCATAGAAAAAGACGTTAGCAAGTACCAGTCCTGCCACATAATCAGCGAAGGCTGATCCTCCAAAGAAAGCTGCCAGATAATGCATCAATAATGGGAAAAGAGGAAAAAAGACTGTGTTCTCACGACTACTATTGGTATAGCCGTAGAAGGCAACCTCTACATAACGAATGGCATCCCACCGCCACCAACTTTCTACGAAACACGTGAGATTTCGGGTATTACATCCCGTCGTAATAATGTACTTACGAAGATTAATCCTGTAAATAGGCAAGAGCACGACACTTCTATATGAAATCAAAATGATTATCAGGCGGCTCAGCCCAAAGATCCAAGCGGCCTCTTTCCAAGCTCTTTTTTGCTCTAACACTCTAACGATCTTCCTTGATGTTTAGATTATTCGGACAACTTGCACTGGAAATAGCATAGACTAGGAAACTCGCCTCGTCCAGGGGGAAGTAGGGACAGAATAAGAGCCATCTTGGCAGGGATGGTAAAATAGGGAACACAGAACTATCGCTCTGCTTAAATGACCTGTAGCACTGTCTCATGGTACACATTACTAGCGTACCACAAGACAAGAAGGATCAAGGGTATTTAGGCCAAAGCTCTAAGGATGGATAGCAGAGGAAAGGAAACTATCATGTTACATAGCGGCATTCTCCCGAAAGGAATCATCCCATCTCTTCTCTTATTTGCATGCATGAATCTCGTCATCGGATGCGCTGGACCGATATTTGGGACGATATCCCCTACACCTACGGTGATACAGACGGGGCCTAGTATTACCATTGATGGCACAACAAAGTATCAAACCATTGATGGTTTTGGTATTTCCGAAGCGTTTGGAGAAGCGGGTATTCTGCGCAGCTTACCAGCAACCGCTCAGCAACAGATCCTTGATGATCTCTTTAGCACCTCGAGCGGAGCTGGCCTCGATATTCTACGCAACATAATCCCCTCTACCTCAGACTCGACGATAGAACCGACCAATCCCGGAAGGGCAACAGTTCGTCCCACCTACGTTTGGAACGGCGACGATGAGGGTCAGGTCTGGTTGTCACAACTGGTAAAGAGGAACTATGGCATCACCCAGTTATATGCCAGTGCCTGGAGCGCCCCCGGATTTATGAAGACCAATGGCTCAGAGTCCAGCGGTGGCGCACTGTGTGGAAGTCCCTACTCCTCGTGGTGCAACAATGGAGATTGGCGGCAGCCCTTTGCGAACTATCTCGTACAATATCTTAAGGATTACCAGCAAGAAGGTATCACAATTCCGTATGTTGGCTTTGCTAACGAACCTGACATTCCCCCGGTAAGTTATTCCGATATGCAAATGACCCCACAACAAGCCGATGATTTTGTCAAAGTGTTCGGGCCAACCCTGAAAGATGCAGGATTGAGTACTAGTACTCAATTAATCTGCTGCGATGCAGAAACTTGGGTGGCGGCAAGGGACGGCTACGTTCCTGCCATTGCAAACGATCCAATAGCATCCCAGTATGTTTCAGTCTACTCCGGTCATGGCTATATTCATGCACCCAAATCTCCCCTTACCTCTGATCCAGAAAAAAGAAGCTGGGAGACAGAATGGAGCACCTTTAACGCGTGGGACAACCAGTGGGACAACAGTGACACTGACTCTGGCTTCACTTGGGCGCAACATATCGATACCGCTCTGACGGCTGGCAATGTAAATGCCTTTTTCTATTGGTGGGGAGCAGCCAACGATCCCAAAGATCAGTCGCTTATCCGTATCAATGGCTCTTCGTTTGACGTTTCAAAACGACTCTGGGCGTTTGGGAACTACAGTCGCTTTATCCGCCCTGGTGCAACGCGCATCGGCGCAACTACCAGCAACAAAAACTTGCAGGTGACTGCGTTCAGCAATACTAACGGTTCCCTTGCCATTGTCGTGTTAAATACTGCCACTCAGGCTATAACAGCACCCATAGCACTGCCCAAGATGGGCATTCCGGACGGACCATACGTTGTCCCGTATGTGACAGACACCACAAATGACATGGCCAAACAAGATGCACTGACGACTACCAATGGCGTCTTCTCCCCAACACTGCCTGCGCATTCGCTGATCACATATACTATCCAAGCCAACTAGGATGCATGAAATGCACCTTAGTAACTCGATTTACTGTTTCTGCTCTTGGCAAGCTGGGTGAGTTTATTAGAATGCTAGTGAGATTTGTCCCTCCTTCCCCCTAGAGGATTCTACAAACTTTCGCTAGAGTATACTCAGCACAATGCCTCTACTGAGCATAATTGGCAAGAACAGTCCTTGTAGTCCTGTAACACTTTCTCTATACTCAGCGATACACTAAATGAGATCTCGAAAATTGCCATCTCAGAGGAGCGACAATTGTTAAAACGCTCGGCTACACTCGATCACTCGCACATTGCAGGTCTCTATCAACGCTCTGCACCAGAACTTCTGCTGTACATCCGTCGCCATATCCCCTCGCAAGAGGATGCCGAGGATGTACTCCTGGAAGTCTTTGTCGCTGCGATGGAAAAGCCTCGTCTAAGCAATATGGGCGAGCAAGAACAACTGGCCTGGTTACGACGTGTGGCGCACAACAAATGTGTCGATTTCCATCGTCGTAGCATACGACGCTCATCTATTCCACTGGAAGATGTGCAACAGCAACTCTATGACGAGCATATTTTTCATACGCCAGAGCTAGTTGCTCTCGAACATGAAGAACATGCTCTCTTGCGTACACAGCTAGCTTCGCTACCCCAAATCCAACAAGAAGTCCTGCGCCTGCGTTTCGCTGAAGATTTGCGCTGTTCCGAAATCGCTAAGCGACTCAATAAAAGTGACGGAGCCATTCGCACCATGCTCTCCCGTATCTTACATCTTTTGCGCAATATCTACACTGAACAGTGAGGAGGAGTCCAATGGATAAAGATAAACAACCGTTTGCTCCTGAATCTGTCGATGACGACATAGACCAGCTTACAACCAACAGCTCCTTCATTCCCTCAGATCCAGATGCACGACTCGTACATGAATTGCGTCATGTCTACAAAGAAGATACCGACTCACTGAAACGCGTATGGGAGCGCTTAGAACACTACAGCATGCAGCAGCAGACTTCTGCAGGGATACGCCCAGAGACTCTGCAAAGGCCTGCAATGGACTTCCGCATACGTCCCTTGAAAAAGAGTAGTAGCAATGCAAAATATCCTGCTAGCCAACTATTTACTGTTCTGGCAGCAACCTTTATCGGCGTATTCTTAGTCGGCAGTCTGACCTGGGTCTTGGCAATTACGCATCCCGCCGGACTAGGGGCATCTAAACAGCTCAATATTCTTTCAGATACAAACGATCCCTACCCCCCATTCAGCGGAGAATTAGCACTCAGTGACCCATTGAGTGATAACAGCAGAGGCTATGGATGGCAGGAGACTTCTTCCCCTGACCCTAATAGCAGGAATTGCCAATTCAGAGGTGGTGCGTACCATGTCACCGCACAAAACTACTATGCTCCCTGTCATGGAAATCTCCAGGCCAGCAATTTCACCTTTGAGGTTCAGATGCAGATTATTAAGGGAAATTGTGGGGGCCTCTCATTACGTGACACGACGAGCGTGGCACACGCCTATAACTTTGAGGTGTGTCAGAATGGATCTTACCGCTTCAATCGCTTTGACAATTTTAGCGATGAGCTAACAGTGGCGTCAGGTTCTAGCAGGGCAATTGTCACTGGATTGGGTCAGTCTAATGTGATTGCCGCAGTTGTCAATGGGGGCACTTTCGACCTCTACGTCAATCATACGAAGATTACTACCATCAATGATAGTTCATACAGTCAGGGGCTGTTTGGCGTTTCTGCTTTTCTAGATACTGAGGTGGCTTACACTAACGCGAGAATGTGGACACTATAAATCAGCCAGCAGGCTACGTGCAATCACCAGACGCTGGATCTGGTTCGTCCCCTCATAAATCTGCGTAATCTTGGCATCACGCAGCATACGCTCTGCTGGATATTCCTTTATATATCCATACCCGCCAAGCACCTGGATCGCATCATTGGTAACCTCCATGGCAGCGTCCGAAGCAAACATCTTGGCCATGGCAGCATACTTGCTCACATTTTTTTCGCTCTGATCAATCATCTCGGCAACATTGTAAACAAGCAAACGAGATGCCTCGACCTTGGTAGCCATATCCGCCAGCATAAATTGAATGCCCTGATTTTCCGCAATTGCTTTGTTGAACTGGATGCGTTGCTTGGCATAGGAGACAGCTAGTTCAAGTGCCCCTTGAGCAATACCAACCGCCTGGGCTCCAATACCGGGACGAGTGTGATCTAGCGTTGTCAAGGCCATCTTGAAGCCTTGACCCTCACCTCCAAGCAGGTTAGCCGCTGGGACCTCACAATCGGTGAAGATAAGTTCGGCTGTCTGTGATCCCTTGATCCCCATCTTATCTTCAATGCGCCCAACGGAGAAGCCAGGAAAGTCCTTTTCTACAATAAAAGTACTAATCCCATGCGTCCCTTGTGCTGGCTCAGTTAGTGCAAAAATCGTATTGACCTGGGCCAGACCTCCATTGGTAATGAAACGCTTTGAGCCATTGAGGATATAGGTATCACCCTTACGTATGGCAACAGTTCTCATTGCGGCTGCATCTGAACCTGAACCTGCCTCGGTCAACCCAAAGGCTGCCAGCCATTCACCACTGGCCAAGCGCGGCAGATATTTCTGCTTCTGCTGCTCATTCCCGAAAAGAATGATAGGAAGGCTGCCTAGTTGTTGTACGGCGAGCAACAGGCCAGTCGTAGCACAGCAGCGCGACAGTTCTTCAATGGCCATCACAATTGCCAGTTTGCTTGCACCCAGACCACCATATTCAGTAGGAAAGGGCATCGCATAGATATCTTGTTGCGCTAGCAGTTCTTTCATATCCCAGGGAAACTCCCCAGTATGGTCTATCTGTGCCGCACGAGGTGCCACTTGCGCTTGCGCAATTTCGCGGATGGCAGCGATAAGTGCTTTCTCATCCTCTGTGAGATGGGACACAGCCATGGTTTCTACTCCTTTGTCTTTACCAACAGCAATACAAACCCCACACGAGGAGTATAGCATATTGTGGAGGGCGTTTCGTGGCAGTAACCAGTGGTTAGTAAGTGATAAGATGATGTTCTCCTCAAAGTTGTCCGCTTTTTTCTTCGAAATGTCCTACATGTCCCTAGACAAGGAGCTCATCCATCAAGTATCCTTAAGACAAGGCAGAAAACTGCAAAGATAGAGGGGCTTAGTTGCTCTTCGCTAAAGTCTTGGTTTTCCGATAAGCTCTTAGTGACTGCTCAACCATGGCTCTTCTAAACAACACCGCGACCCGTAAAAAGGTGCATTCTTAATGACACACTATCAATAGTGAGGAGGGCTTTTGAGTTTCGAAATGCCCTCAGATAAATTAGAAGTAGAGAGAATAGGTGTATTTTTTACATTTATTGCTTGTTTTAAATGTTTTAAATAAAAGAATTTTTCATCTATAAATACGAAAGGAAAATATTATGCGTGGGTATGAAAGTTCTTCTTTTAATCCAAACCAGCCACTTAGATCTGATAATCCAAACCGGCCACGTGGATCTGATAACTCGACACAGCGATCACCCCGCTCGACTACTCCTGGGAGGACTGCTTACTATACCCGACATTGGAAGACCGTTGTTCCTCCTGAGTCCACTACCCCAAACCCTTCTCCCTCTCAAAGGGGATATGGCGGCTTTGGAGATCAATCCACTTCCGCTCCAGGCGGGCCGCCGATGGGGATCTCGGGGCCGGAAGAGCAGGCATATGGGCAGTTGAGTCCACAGGAGCAGGAGCGGCGGGAGCGGATGAAGCTGCCAGAGCCGACATATGGGCTGCCAGGGCTGCCGATGAGGCTGCCAAGGCCGCCGATGGGGCTGCCAAGGCCGGAAGAGCCGCTGATGGGGCTGCCAGGGCCGGAAGGGTCGGCATATGAGCAGTTGAGTCCACAGGAGCGGCAGAAGCGGCGGGAGCAGAAGCGGCGGGAGCGTTTGGGGCTGGAAGAGCAGTTAAGTCCACGGCAGTTGGCGCAGAAGGCGCGGCGGGAGAGGGAGCGGCGGGAGCGTTTGGGGCCAGAAGGACAGCTGAGTTCACAGGAGTAGCAGAAGCAGCGGAAGCGGGAGGAACGGCGATCTCAGGCGCGAAAGAAACGGTGGCAGAAAAATCGCAAATGACCGTATTAGCGGCATAAAGAGAATAATGCATATGTTGCCGCTGAAGCGTTAAGAATGGGGCGGTAAAGGATGATGTATGAGTGGAAGTCCGGTGAAGAAGAGTAGCATACATGTGCCCAATGCGGCAAGCGGAGCACACCAGCAGATTGAAAGCTTCCTGAAAACCGTCATGCAGGGTCTGATGGGTCAAGAGACTCAAAAGGCAGAGGGGCAACGGTCCTATGAGAACTTTTGGTAAAGAGGGTTTATCTTAATGCGGAAATATCGATGGCTCCTGATGACCCCCTTGGTGGTCCTGATGATTATGCTTCTCAACATAGTGCCTGTACATATAGTTACATCTGCTAAGTCTGATCGTGTCTCTAATGCTGATATTGCGATGAATGCTTATATCAAGGCTCTGTATGATCCCAATGCAAAGTATTTCTACTATGACACAACTCATACGAAATACAACGATTTCTGGATGGAGGCTATTAGCTGGGATATTGTGATGGATGCCTACCAGCGCAACCCTCAAAAGTTGATGTACCGACGGATGATCGATGATGTCTATAACGGCTTTATGGCCCATAATGATCCCATTGATCAAGGCATGTCCACCGCCTGTAATACCTCGCAGCCCTTCAAGTTGGCTGATACCTACAATGATGATATTGGCTGGTGGGCTAAGGCTAGCATGCGTGCCTTTAACATCACGCACGAGAGCCATTACCTAAACTGTGCCAAGCGTCTCTTTGATCTGATCTATGGCTCTTGGGATACCAATAGCTACGGTGGCGGGATTTGGTGGACTAGTCTCTCACAGGATGGTTCCGCGAAGCCAACGCAGAAAAATGTTGCTACGAACGCTCCAGCCGTCATCACTGCAGTTGGGCTTTCTATTGCCTTATCTGATAGAAGCTATCTCACGAAGGCCGAAAGTATCTATGACTGGATGAAGAGCAAGTTGACGGATGGATCGGGCATGGTCTACGATAATTACAATTCCGGTACGCTACATATGTGGCAGCTTACCTACAATTATGGCACCTTTATTGGTGCTGCGGATACTCTCTATAAAGCCACAAAAAACTCGTCATATCTGACTGACGCCAAAAATATTGCTAATAAATCGCTCTCTAACGTTACAACACTTGGTGTCCTAAAGGATGAAGGTCTAGGTGATGGAGGCGGGTTTAAGGGAATCTATGCCCGGTATCTGGCCGAGCTAGCGACCACATACCATCAAAGCCAATATCTCAGATTCTTACAGATGAATGCAGCAGTGGCTTGGAGCAGTCGGCGCAAATCGGACAATCTGGTCGGCAATAATTGGACAGTGGCCCCTGCACCTACTGATACAATCCAGACTCATGTAGCTGGCTCTGCGGTTGCCATTTTACAACTTGTTCCTCTCAAATGACTTCATTCCATTCATCCTCAAAGAAGCTTCGTTTGTGCTTGTTCCACGGCCCACCAACACTTAACAGGAGACTACCGGATTTTTGCGTATGTTGCACACAAGATAGACCGAATTCCCCTAGCCAAAAGGCAAACTACATGCTATAATAGCTTTAGAATTAAGGAAAATTTTAGGAAAAAGTGGGGGCTCCCCACTTTTCTGTTTGCTAGAGACCTTTTTTCCTTTGCACTCGAAAAAATGATGGATGGATTTACTACCGGGCGCCAGCGGGAGGAGCAGGCATATGAGGAGCGAATTTCAAGCGGCTATCGCACAATTAATTGCCGAAAAGGGACTACCCCGCGAAGTGGTTATGGAAACCGTTGCCACCGCCCTACTAGCAGCTTACCGTAAGAGCTTTGGAGGCGGCGAGAATGTTCGCATCGAAGTTGATAAGAACGGTGAGGTGCATGTCTGGGCGTCAAAACGAGTGGTAGCCCAGGTGAAGGACCCCAACGAAGAGATCTCCTTGGCAGAAGCACAACGTCTGATCCCACATGCGGCTCTTGGGCAGTCAATGGACGTTGACTCATCATTTATCTTCACACGTATCCCAGCTCAGACCGCTAAGCAAGTTATTCTCCAGCGCATTCGCGAAGCAGAGCATGAGCATCTGTATGACCAGATCAAAAACTGGGTTGGAGAGATTCGCTTGGGAACGCTCACCCGCCAAGATCCTGTTCGTGGCTGGCTGATTGACTTTGACCTCGATAAGGTGGATAAAGTAGAGGGCATTATGCCTCCCAGCGAAGAGGTCCCAACTGAGCGATATCGTTCTGGTCAGCGTCTACGTGTATTTGTGTATGATGTTCGTCGCGTTCAGGGACGTATGCTGCAAATTCTGGTCTCGCGTACCCATCGTGATCTGGTTCGTCGCCTCTTTGAGTCAGAGGTTCCCGAAGTTTACGAGGGGTCCGTGGAAATTAAAGCTATTGCACGAGAACCAGGCAGTCGTTCAAAGGTGGCAGTGGTTGCACGCCAGGAGGGTTTGGATCCCATTGGATCATGTGTTGGCGTTCGTGGCTCACGTATCAATAATATTGTGCGTGAACTCAATGATGAGAAAATTGATATTATCCAGTGGAGTTCTGATACCGCCACGTTCGTTGCCAACTCGCTTAGCCCAGTGAAGCCACTGAAAACGCTATTACGCGACACAGATCATACTGCACTCGTAACAGTTCCCGAGAAGCAGTTGTCGCTCGCTATCGGTAAAGATGGACAAAATGCGCGCTTGGCTGCGAAACTCACTGGCTGGCGTGTTGATGTAACCAAGCCAGCTGAAGGCGAGGTTTACGAGGAGCCAGTAGAGGAGATCCAGGAAGTTATTGGTTTTTCTCCAAGGCGTGAGCGATCGTCTGGGCGGCATGAGCGTGAGAATACTTCCAGGCGCAGTCGTGGAAGCGGGAAGTACTAGCGGAGGAAGGTAACTACTCAGAGCGATTTATACCCATGAAGGGCATACGGCAGGTCGCCATCGGTAGGGGCCCAATTTACCTGTGCCCTTCATGGGTATTGCGCCCGCCGTTTCCAGGAGGTTCTATGGCAAAGACAGCCAAGGCCAATAAACAGCAAAAGCCGCCAAAACATATTCCCTTGCGTACCTGCGTCGCTTGCCAGCAAACGAAGCCGAAGCGCGAGTTGTTACGTATCGTGCGTACACCTGATAGCCATGTGTTTATCGATGCAACTGGCAAAAAGTCTGGACGTGGAGCTTATCTGTGTGCACGGCTTTCCTGCTGGGAGCAGGCATTAAAAGGGAAGCGACTCGAACGCGAATTTGAAATGCAAATCCTTGCAGAAGACCGTGTTGCACTGGACGAGTACGTTGCAACTTTACCGAAAGATTGATTCCTAGCGCACCGCATCCTTGTCTTGGGGTTGACATGAGGGTCTCTTTTCCCTTAGAATGTCAATGTACCGCGTGGCTCGCGGGAATTCAGGCCTGTGGAGGGGATATAAGACCTCGTTGGGCGCAAGCTTAGCTTGGCGTTTTTCCGGTGAAACAGGAAAACCCATTCGTGAGGGTGGGAGTCCTCTGCATTTATGCACGGGATGATGCCAAAATGAGCTATACTGAAACTTGTGGATTGTCTCTGTCCTCTCAACAAGGATAGACTATTCACACAG
>Ga0193729_1001723_pt1 | contig 11078 bp, 8 predicted proteins | sample U1c2metaG_FD_143036 | JGI IMG/M metagenome (GOLD analysis project Ga0193729, IMG submission 143036) | Soil microbial communities from a riparian zone of the East river system, Colorado, United States - U1c2 | ecosystem: Environmental > Terrestrial > Soil > Riparian zone | place: USA: East River... | reverse complement strand
AATCACTCAAGGCTAAATCAAGGGAACTGCCCCGTGGGTCAACTCGTGAGGGGAATTGCTTCGTCCACGAGCATGACGGGGATGTCGTGGCGGATGGGGTAGAGGAATTGGCCGTCGCCGCGAACGAGGCCGCCGTCAATTTTTTCTTTGACGAGCTGGCCGGAGCGATTTTTCAGGGTGCCACCGGCGATTTGCTGGTTGACCTGGGCGATGAGCGGTGGTTCGGCCAGCCGGACGGGCTGGTGAGTTTCCGGGCAGCACAGAATCTTCAGAAGATCCGCGTCGAGCATAGTCAGGATTTGAGGGCCTGGCTGGCGGCCTGATAAATTGTTTTTAAGGACACCTTCGCCTCCGCAGCCAGTTTCTTGCAGGATTCAAATTCGGGCGCGGCCTGGATGACTTTGCCATCGAGCCGGCCGAGTTTGACGTTCACTTCGCCATAAGGAGTCCGCACCGAGGCGAATTCGCGGATGAGTTTGCGCCGTTCGGCGGTGGAACGGCGGACACCGAAGGCGCTGGTTTCGCGCAGCATCAGTTCGGTGAACTTATCGGCCTCGGATTCGCCGCACAGGACAGTAAGCAAGACCCCGGGCCGGTTCTTTTTCATCTGGATGGGGGTGTGGAAGACGTCCAATGCGCCGGCGGCGAGCGCCTGCTCGACGAAGTGACCAAGGATTTCCGGGTTAATATCATCAAGGTTGGTTCCAAGCACGGCGATGACATCCGTCTGCCAATCATGCGGGCCGCTCGCGTCGGAAGCCTCGCCGAGGACCGCGCGCAGGACGTTCGGGCGGGTTTTGTTCTCGCGAGTCCCGAGGCCGAACCCGATTTTTTCAGCGACGAGGTTGCGCATGGGGCCGAAGGTTTCGACAAACTCGGCCAGCAAGGCGGCGCCCGTCGGGGTGACGAGTTCCTGAGGTTCTTCGCATTGGGAAATGGGAATCCCCCGCGCCCCGAGGATCGCCAGCGTGGCAGGCGCCGGAATGGGAAAGCGCCCATGGGCGCAATTGATCCAGCCGGTTCCCTCTACCACAGGCCCCGCCAGAACGCGCGGTTTTCCTAGCAACTCCAATCCGATGCTCGCGCCCACAATATCCACAATAGAATCCACCGCGCCGACTTCGTGAAAATGCACTTGTTCGGGCGGCAGTCCGTGGATCCTGCCTTCGGCAACGGCGATGCGATGGAAAACCGCGATGGATTTTTGCTTCACCCAATCGGAGAGGCGGCTCCTGGAGATCAGTTGCTTGATTTGGGCGAAGTTGCGTCCGTGTGTGTGATCGTGGTCATGAGTATGCTCTGATTTATGGGTGCCGTGCCCAGGTTCCTCATGATCCGAAGCATGGTGATGGTGATGATGATGATCTTCGACGAAAGGGGTCAGATATTTCTCAGTGCGCCGGCCGCGTTTGAGTTTAAGGATCGCCGTAAATTCATGCGGTTCCGGGAGCTCTTCGGTGGCTTCGAGAAAATCCTCGTGGCGTTTGAACTTGAAGGACTGCCTCTTGCCATCGGACCGCACGGTTTGCAACGTGACGACGTTCGCGGCGGGCGGCGCGGCGGGCTTGCCTTTAGGGTCGTGAAAATAGAGCCGAAAACGCGGCGGCACATTGGTTTCGAAAACACTGAGTTCGATTTGGCCGCTCGAAGTGGCGACCACGGGTCCGCCGTGCGGGCCCGCGGATTGGTGCTCGTGTTCGTCGTGATCGTGAGCGTGTTCGGAATCGTCGTGTGATTGGGAATGACTGTGGCCCGGGCCGTCCGCATGCGCGTTGGCATGGTCATGTTCGTGCGCGTGATCGTGACCATGCAGGTGCTCGTGCCCATGATCATGGGCGAGGTGGACATCGAACTTCACGCCTTCGATGGAGGACTTGTGCGCCCGGCCGACGTGAAGATGATAGTCCGCGAGGCCGAGTTTTTCCAATTCCTGCTCCAACTGGTCTGCATCCACGCCAACATCAATCAACGCGCCGATGAGCATATCGCCGCTGATGCCGCTGAAGATGTCGAGATATAAGGTTTTCATTTTGCTTCGCGCGCACGGCCAATGGGTTAAGCGAGCAACTGGTTATCGGGATTTGTCCGTCAGCGCATTTATCTGGCTCGCGGCGTAGCCGGCGCCGAATCCATTATCAATATTCACTACGGTGACACCGCTGCCGCAACTGTTCAACATTCCGAGGAGCGCAGCGAGTCCGCCGAAGCTAGCGCCATAGCCGATGCTGGTCGGCACCGCGATCACCGGTTTGGAGACCAATCCGGCCACGACGCTCGGCAAAGCGCCTTCCATGCCGGCGACAACGATGATGACATTGGCGCTTTGGATGATGTCCAAACGGCCCAGCAACCGGTGCAGGCCGGAAACGCCGACATCGGCAATCCGTTCGACCCGGTTGCCCATGATCTCGGCGGTCACGGCCGCTTCCTCGGCGACAGGCAGATCGCTGGTGCCGGCGCAAATAACGGCGACGAGACCGCCCCGGGCGGGCAGGGGCTTTTTGTCAATGGTCACGCAGCGGGCCTGCTCGTGATAAACCGCCGGTTTGAATTTCTTTCGCAGGGCGCTCGCATGTTCGGCGGTGATGCGGGTGACGAGGATGCGGGGTTCGTGTGCGAGCAGACTGGCGGCGATTCTTACCACCTGCGCCGGGGTCTTGCCAGCGCCGAAGATGACTTCGGGAAACCCTTTGCGCAACGCTCGATGGGTATCCACCTGGGCGAAGCCGAGGTCAGCGACGGGAGCCGCCTGGAAGGCCCGTAAAACTTTGTCCCGGCTGATGCCGCCGGCTCGAAATTTCTCGAGCCTCGGTCGTAGTCACGCGGGGACGGTGCGGTAAAATGGCAGAAAATTCAAGTTCGAATTCCGGACGGAGCTAGTGAGGATGATGATGCCGGAAGAGGCGGCTCCGGTTTTGAAAGAGGTACCAAACGATGAGGATGTTCAGGGCGAGGATGGCCAGCACGAGGGCGGGGTGGCCGCGGCGGCCTGCTGCGGCTGGCGCGCGATGGACCAGTTCGTAGATCTCGATAGGTATGAAAAAAGCGGACTCGCCGATGGTCATCCAGCCGGCCCAGGGAACCCGAAACAACATCCCGACGCCCTCAACAAGCGAGAACAGGCCATAGACGGCGGTTCCGCCCGCCGCCCACAGCACGTTGGCCTCGGTGAGCTGGCCGACTTGCCTGGCGAGATCGGCCCAAAACCTCCTTTCCGGGTTCACTTTCAAATGCTGGAGGAAGTCCCGAAATTCCGCGGGAAGGTCGTTGTCCGAAAGCGTGTACATGACGACCGCCAATCCCACAAACAGCAGCCCCTTGAGGATCTTTATCACGATGATCGCATAAAGAGTCGGGGCTGGCTTTTTGATCAGTTCGGTTTCGGCGCCCACTTTAAAAACAACTAACGGATTTTTTCTGCCAACCTCGCCGCCAGCTCGCTGATCGGCACGCGTTCCTGTTTCATCGTGTCGCGCTCGCGCAACGTCACAGTATCCTTCAACTCGGGACCCTTTTCGCCGAGCGTGTCAAAATCGATGGTGATGCCGAAGGGCGTGCCAGCCTCATCCTGCCGGCGATAACGCCGCCCAATGGCCCCGGCCTCATCGTAGAAAACGGTCATTTGAGCGCGTAACAAATCGCGCACTTCCTTCGCTTTTTTTACCAGTTCGGGCTTGTTTTTGAGGAGCGGGAAGATGGCCACTTTCATGGGCGCGATGCGCGGATGAAAGCGCATCACGACGCGCGATTCGAGCTTCCCCTTTTCGTCGGGCGCCTCGTCCTCGGCGTAGGCATTGCAAATAAGCGCCAGCGCCAGACGGTCCACACCTGCGGAAGGCTCGATGACGTGAGGGATGTAATAACCTTTCGCGAGCGCCTCGGCATCCTCGCGGGCCTGCTTTTGGGCTTTTTCGGATGGCTCGCCAGTTTTCGTTAGATATTTCAGGCGTGAGGCAAAATAGCCTTCCGCCAATTCGATCTTTTTCGGATCGGAAAGTTTTGGCCAGGCGGCTTTCAATTCTTCATCGAAGACGGTCATGGATCTGCCCGAGAACCGCTGATGCTGGGAGAGATCAAAGTCACTGCGCGCGGCGATGCCTTCGAGTTCTTCGCCCAGCAACTCGCCTTTTTCGTCGCGTTTGCTAAAGGGAAATTTGTAAAGCAGGTCCACCGTCGCCCGCGCATAATGCGCCAGTTCTTCGGCCTGCTGCCAATACTCGACCAGCGAATTTCGCGGCAAGCCGATGTGTTCATAAAAGCGAAGCCGTTCTTCCACCCAGTACTGGTGCCACAGTTGCCAGCCCCAATTGGGTTGCGGTTCGCCGGGGTGGCCGGCTCCGGCGGGTTTGGCGACGGAACCGTAAATGGCTTCCACGGCCTCGTCGGGCCGGATGAAGAATTCGAGTTCCATTTGCTCGAACTCGCGCGAGCGAAAGGTGAAGTTGCGCGGGTTGATCTCGTTCCGAAAGGCCTTGCCGATTTGGCAGATGCCGAAGGGCACTTTCTGGCGCGAGACGTCGAGGACGTTTTTGAACTGGGCGAAAATCGCCTGGGCGGTCTCGGGCCGCAGATAAGATTTGTTGTCCTCGCTCTCCACAGGTCCAACGTAGGTTTTGAGCATCAGGTTGAACGGGCGCGGCTCGGTGAGGAGGCTGCCGTTCTCGGGATTGTAGCGAATGCTGGCTTTCACGGCCTCGGCGCGTTCGCCCAAAAGAGCGGCGTTTTCGATTCCGCGCATTTGATAAAACTGAGTGGCAATCTTGCGCGCGCTTTCGGGTGGTTTGCCGGGCGGGAGCAGCACCGAAAAGGGGTCTTTGGATTCTTTGCCGGAATTGCCGTCATTGGCTCCCAGGTAAAAATAAGCCATGCCGCTCTGGGGTTCGACCTGGTCGGCGCGGAAGCGCTTTTTGGTCAGCAAACAATCCACCATGAGATCGCTGAAGGTGCTGGTGTGGCCGCTGGCTTCCCAGATTTTTGGGTGCATGATGATCGAGGCTTCGAGGCCCACGACATCGTCGCGCAAGAGGGTCATCGAGCGCCACCAGGAGTCTTTGATATTGCGCTTGAGTTCAGCTCCGAGAGGGCCGTAATCCCAAAAGCCGTTCAAGCCACCGTAGATCTCTGAAGACTGGAAAATAAATCCTCTGCGCTTGCACAGAGAAACGATTTTCTCCATCAGCTCGGCGGTTTGCGGTTGACCCATAAGAGTGCAAGTTTTCTATTAACACGGCGCGATGTCAAGGTAAGGGGGAAATTGAAAGGGGTTGCATTTCCGGGGCCGGTTGTGGCACAAGAGGTGGCCGACCAAAATTCGGCTGCACGATGGCAAAGCCGAACGACGGAGAGATTTGCGCGCGGCACTACGCCACCCGGGAACCAGTCCGCTTGCGGTGGCAGGGAGGCATCATCACGCATCTGGAGAGCGCCGAGTCCTCGCTGGCGCCGGGCCTTTGGCTCGCTCCGCCTCTGTTTGATCTCCAGATCAACGGCTATGGCGGCGTGGATTTTCAGCAGGATAACCTGAGCGCGGAAGATTTGCTGTCGGCAACGCGGCAGCTTCGATCGGCCGGGTGCTCGCGCTTTTTTCTCACGCTGATCACGGACGAATGGACGAGCCTGACCGGGCGATTGCGCCAGTTGCGGGCGCTAAGATCCCAACACCATGAATTGCGGCAGGCCATCGCCGGCTGGCATGTGGAAGGCCCATTTCTCTCGAGTGAACCCGGCTTTCATGGCGCGCACAACCCGGCGTTGATGTGCGACCCTGCGCCCGAACATCTGCTGGAACTGCGCACCATCACCGGCGCCGATCCTTTGCTACTCACCATTTCGCCGGAGCGGCCCGGCGCTCTAAAAGCCATCGAGCTGGCCGTTTTGCGCGGTATTAAAATCAGCCTCGGCCATACGAACGCTTCCGCGGAGATCCTGCGACAAGCCATCGAAGCGGGAGCCAGCGGTTTTACGCATTTGGGCAATGGCTGCCCCCGCGAACTGGGTCGCCATGACAACATTCTCTGGCGGGTATTCGAAACCGCGGGACTCATGGTCAGTTTGATCCCCGACCACATCCACGTCTCGCCGCCGCTCTTCCGGCTGATCCATCGCGTGCTCGGAAATGAACGCATCTACTACACTACCGATGCGATGTCCGCAGCCGGCAGGCCGCCCGGCCGCTATAAACTGGGAAAGGGGGAACTCGAAGTGGGACCGGACCAAATCGTGCGGCAGCCGGGCAAGAGTCTTTTTGCCGGCTCGGCGTTGCGCCCGATCGATGGCATTTTTCGAGCGGCGCAAATGCTGGGTTGCCCGTGGCAGGAGGTGTGGCCCCGTTTTTCGGAAGCGCCGGCGCGTTTCATAGGCTTGCGGAACGAACTGGCGGCGGGGCAACCGGCCGATTTTTGCGTGCTCAAAATGGGAGAAGAAAACGAGGTTTTGGAGGTCCAAACTTATGCCGGCGGATGTGTTTGAGGCACCCCGTCAATGAAGAACAGTTCGAATTTTTTTGGAAAAATCTGGCGAGTGAGCTTTGGGGATCAACCAATCACCACCACTTCGTGGTCGAGCACGGATTTGATTTCAAAACTCACCCAACCGCCGTTGACACGGCCGGGACTTTTTTGCGCCGAAACGAGAAATTTCAAGCTCCGGCCGCGCACCTCCTGGCCCAGGTTCACTTTGATCCGCCACGTCCCGGCGCTCGTTAAATTGACCAGGTGCAGAATGAGCCGGCCTGGCTGGCGATACAGATGGCAATCAACCAGGCCCGGACCTTCCACAAGGAGAGGGAATTCATCGCGCGCGACCCAGGAAACGAGCTGGGCCAGCAAATTGCCATGATCGGGCAGGTTATCGTTCGCGAAGCGGCGGTCGAGGTCGGCGGGCAGGAAGGCGACGCGGCCCTGGCGCGCCTGTTCATTCAGGATGAGTCCTGGAATATTTGTGACCGGTTCGCGCATCCAGACCGCTTCGGGTGGATAAACGGGGAAGGCCGGCACTAGAGTCAGAAGCACGCGAGCGCCTGCATCCACGCGCAAAGGCTCGAGCGTTCCGCCGAAAGGCAGGATGTCCGTCTCCTCAAAACCGCGCAGGACGGGATGACGCGGTGGAGCGGGGAACGGCGTTTTCGCAAACGGCACGCCTGCTGCGTTTGACGCTAACGGGGACGACAGCCTGAGATAGGTATGCTGCGCTCCGGCCATGGATTTGCGGGGTGCCGAGTCATTGGCCGCCGCCCGCCGCTCGATGGCGTGAGCGCCCAGCAAGTCTGCCAGGGCGAAGTCAGGCCGGGGCTGGCCCCATTCATCGCAAGAACTCGTCTCGCCGGTCGCCAACACTCCGCCGCCCTGCGCGACGAACTTTCGCACGCTCGCAACCTGGGTGTCCGTCATCACTGAGAGGTTTGGCAAAATCAGGGCGGCAAACCTGGCTGGGCCGCGCTCCAAATGGTCCGCATGGATGGGCAGATAAGGGATTCGCGCGCGGACCAGAGCCTGCGTGATGCCGCGCCACGGTTGTTCGACCAGGAGTTCAGCGTCGTCCCGGCCATAAAAATCTGTGTTTTGCTGCGACCACACGACTCCGACCGTCGCGACGGGCGCGCGGTTGATGAGGTATGCCTCGTTCGCGCGGTGCCAGCGGTTGATCGGTTCGGCGATGTGAAACGCGCGGCGGTCTTCCTGGTAAGCTCCCAAATGATGCCACCAGGGCTGGATGCCGCCCGCGAAACCTTCGAGCATCCAGAGCCGCGCCTCGGGTTCGGGTTTAGCGCTGAACCGGAACGTCGTCCGGCCCGCCTGGTACAGCGCCATGCTTTCCGGGATGAGTTTGTCCCAGCCCAGCAGGCCGTGAATGAGCTTGCCGGTCTCGCCGTTGTTCTGGAACCCGCTCGCGTCGTTGCGCGACTGATGATCGAGCAAAATAATCTCGGAGCGCTCGCAGATTGCTTTGTAGTCGCGAAAACTCTGGCACTGGCCGGCGATCGAGCCGCCGTTCATCCCGGCCCAAACGCAATTCGGTCCGCCCGCTTCGCGCGTGACGGCATTATTGAGGTCCCAGATTTCCAATCGGCACCCATAGCTCCAGCGGATCCAGTCGCGATAAACCAGATCGTCCCAGTTGCTTTGGGCGGGCAAAGATTGGCCGGCCTGATCGCGGAACCGGCGCGCGCAATTCTCGCACTGGCAGATGCTGCCGCGGCCAAGCCCGCTCCAACTGTTGTCGGTGAACCCTTCGGGTTGGTAACGCCCGGCGATTTCGCGGAGCAGATCCGGGATGTATTCGCGGTAATACGGGCCGTTGATGCAACTGACGTACAGACCTCGCGCGCGATAAGGCTGGCCGCCGGCATCCACGGCGAACCAGTCCGGATGCGCCTGATAAAATTCCTCACCCGCGCCCCCGGAATCCATGCGGGCCAGCACCGCCAATCCTTCTTCGTGCGCGGCCCGGGCCAGTTCGCCGAATAAATCACGCTCGCCTAAAAACCGGGCGCGGCGATGCAACGGAAATTTGCTCGGATAATAGGCGACGATTCCGCCGGCATTGACAATGACGCCTTGAATCCCGGTGCGCTTCCAATAACCGCGCCACCAGGGGATGTCGTATCGAGTGGGGTCCAATTCGGTGATGTTGGTCTGGCCCCAGCGCAAGGCCCGGCGAAACCACGGCTGCGCCGATGATTGGCCATTGGTTTCTTTCGCGATTTGAGCGCCAAACGCGGCGAGGCTCGCGCTCGAGATTGCGGCCGTGGCCATCGCCGCCGCTTGCTGCAGAAACGCACGACGCGACGTGCCGGGCTTGCGGGCAGCGGCAGAATCGCGAATCTCACCACGAAATCGCAACGTGAATTTCAGCGGAGGCTTCGCCATTACGAGCGAAACTCAAAACCCCCTGCAGCCAAAAGACAAGAAAAGTATTTGAGTATTAGAATTCGCTGGTCTGCTGGTCTGAAGCTTTGAAACCAAGGCTTGCGCGCCATGTGCTTTGCCTTATAAGCAGAGGGCCCGCGCTTGAGTCGCGGAGGCGCTCCAAATGCAATGCTCACTTTAGAATATCTCTCCGAACTGGCGCAGGAAAACCGCGCTGCGGCCCGGGCCAGGGTCAAAGAATTTTCCATCGCCGGCGTTCGCTTCGCCTTTAACTCCCGGACGGCCGTCATGGGAGTCGTCAATCTTTCGCCGGATTCCTGGTATCGCGAAAGCGTTTGCTTGTCGCCCGAAAGCGCCATTGCCCGGGCCAAAGTCTTGCGCGAGCAGGGCGCGGATATCGTCGATCTTGGCGCGGAATCCACCCTGGCCCACGCTGCCCGGGTCGAGCACCAGGCACAGAAAACCAAACTGTTGCCGGTGATCAAAGCCCTCCGCAAAGCGCGCATTTTGGTGTCAGTCGAGAGCTATCAACCATCGGTCACCCGCGCCTGCCTCGAAGCGGGAGCGAACATTCTGAACCTCACTGGAAGCAGTCGCAGCAACGAGTTATTCAGGATGGTTGCGGCGCACGATGCCGCCGTCATCATCTGCCTTGTGCAGGGAAAAAACGTTCGCGAGGTCACGGACTTAAAACTTGGCGCCGATCCGGTGGGGATGATGAGGGATTACTTCAGCCGTCAAATCGAAATCGCGCTCCGTCATGGTGTCGAAAAGATTTTCCTCGATCCCGGCCTGGGCTTTTATTATCGCAACTTGCAGGACAGCGCCGCGCGCGTCAGGCATCAGATGGTGGTTTTTCTGAACAGCTTTCGGCTGCGCGCGCTGGGTTTTCCCATCTGCCACGCGTTGCCGCACGCCTTCGAATACTTCGGCGAGGAAGTCCGTAGCGCCGAGCCGTTCTTTGCCGTGCTGGCCGCCCTGGGAAAAACCGACTTGTTCCGGACCCATGAGGTGCCGAAGATTAAGGCGGTGCTGCGGACGCTCGGGGTTTTCGCGGCGGCGTGAGGAGGGAGTAATCAGTAATCAGTAATCGGTAATCAGGAAGGGGCGTGGAACCTGGTTTGCGAAAGTTGCGCGTTCAAATGGAAAAGCGCGGACAAGGCTGTCCGCGCTCCTGTATTTATTGGCTACCCGGAGACTTAAGGCCTCCTGAACAATGCTTACGGGGATTACGTCACGCGATAATTACCGGCTTTTTGCGGTGGATCTTTCAATAATCCACTGGATGTCACGGCTATTCCGGGCCGGGAAACCATTGTACTGCCTGTTGGGGTCCACCGGGACTTTCGTGCTTGCCTCAAGCCATTTCTTGATTTCCGCATGTCCATCAGCGAAACTGAAGCCGCAGGCCCCATTGTGATAACTGGCAGGCAGATCGACCCAGTTGTTGGGGTCGGTCGGATTCATGATGGTCCAGCCGTCATTGATGCTGTCGGGGTGTTCATCCACGAACACCCAGAGCTTGGAAGGAGGTGGAGCGTTAATATCAGTCGTTTTGTTATAGGCCCACCAACCTGTATACCAATGGGAATCGCCGGTTTTGTGGTCGGTGTAAACTCCACCCTCGATAAAGCCGTTCATGCCAACGCTCCGTACGCGGGGCAGTAATTCTCCATACTCCTTGCAGGGATATACGTCCGCAGGACATTTGTAGATGCCGACGGCTTTGCTGTACGGCCCGATTTTCGATTGCAGGAGATAGTTGCGATTTGTGTTGTCGCGGTTGTTCACAGAGAAATCCAGCCAGCCAGGCACCCAGCTCAAATCAAAGGTGCTTACACCACCATCGTGATTGGGAACCAGCTTGCCCTGATTGTCATCAGCGTACATGAGCCAGCACAAAGCCAATTGTTTCTGATTGTTCATGCAATAAATGCCTTGCGTCTTGGCTTTGGCTTTCGCCAAAGCTGGTAGAATCATGGCGGCCAGAATTGCAATGATGGCAATAACTACCAGCAGCTCGATCAATGTGAAACCCCGCCTGCTCTCGGGAGAGGTGGCCATAAAATTTGGAGATGTAGCGTCCCGATTCATAATCATAATAAGTGGCTCTTCCTGTTCATTATCACCCCAGCCCCGGGCTGTCAAGCATTGCCGAAACAATTTTTTAGAGGACTTTTCAGCCGCAAATCCCCGGGGGGATTGTTCAGA
>Ga0193729_1001720_pt1 | contig 11094 bp, 10 predicted proteins | sample U1c2metaG_FD_143036 | JGI IMG/M metagenome (GOLD analysis project Ga0193729, IMG submission 143036) | Soil microbial communities from a riparian zone of the East river system, Colorado, United States - U1c2 | ecosystem: Environmental > Terrestrial > Soil > Riparian zone | place: USA: East River... | reverse complement strand
CAAAGATATGAGGCAGATCACGGACGGCAATCCCGATCCCTTGATCCTTGACCCAGATGATTACTTCCTGCGGTGTGCCCTGAGAATTTCGGTGGGGACACACCCCCAACTCAATCTTACTGCCAACAGGGCTATATTTGACAGCGTTGCTCAGCAGATTATTCACCACTTGTTCGATCCGCAGCAGGTCAAACCACCCCATCAGGTGCTCGGTGGACTCAAGATCTTCCACTGTGAAGTGTAGCCGATGCGTACTGGTGGTCCGAGAGTGTTTGGTGACAATCTGCGTGAGAGGAGCAAGCAGATCGTGATAACACCTTTTCAGGTCCAACCGGGCGTGTTCCAGACGCGAGACATCGAGTAGCTCATGCATGAGTCGTCTGAGGTGGTTGCATTCTTGCACGATGCTAGTGATCGCGTCCTGCTGCATGGCATCCGCATGCTCGGTGGCATGTGTCTGTAACAGTTCAGTAAATCCCAGGATGGATGTCAGAGGAGTCCTCAGTTCGTGGTTCGCGACGGCAAAGAACTCGTTTTTTTGCTGTTCAAGCTGCTTCAAGGCGGTAATATCCTGAAACACCATGACTGCTTCAGTAATCAGCCCGTGCGATGTCCGAATAGGTGCGACGGAACTGAGCACGACGATCTCACTACCGTTAGGACGGGGGACCATGATCTCCTGGTTGGTGACGGTCTTTCCCCATAGGGCATCAATCAGGGCAAAATTCCAGCGGAAAGCCGACTGCTGGTGTTGGCTTGAGAGGCCATAGGGGGACAGCAACGCCGATTGATTCAACGGCGCACCGACCAAGTGAGGGAGCGCATATCCCAACAGATCGGCTGCTGCCGGGTTCGCATACCTCACTTTCCCTGTTCTTGCTTCCACTAACACGATGCCTTCTGGAAGTTGATCGAGGACGGTGTGCAAGCGTTGTTGCTCGTCTGCTATCGCATGATGGGTTTGCGTCAGCGCTGTATGTGCCTCTTCGGCGATCTGGCGTGCCACCACCTGAGATGTAACCTCGGTCACTGTCAGCAGTACATAGCATATCTGCCCCTGTTTACAGATCGGGTCCAGGGTCCAATTCCAGTAGCTCATGTCGCCCGCATAGGTTGGAGAAGCATATGCTTCCATGCGGTTGGAAACGCCTGTCTTTACCACTCTTCGGAACAACTCGGTGATCCTCGCATGTTCTGCAGAAGGCACGAACTCAGTCAAAGCATGTCCAATGGCCCGCCCGTATTGCCACTGTGGCTCTAGCAACGACTGATAGCAAGGATTAGCAGCAAGCAAGCGCATCTCGTGTGCCTCAAAAAGCGCCATCCCCAGTGACACATGCTCCAGCATGAGATGTAGGCTTCAAGAGCTGTTTTCTGTTCTGTCTGCATGTCAAGCTCACGATCTTCTCTGTTCAGGCAAGAGGAAAATATTTATGTTCTTTTTATCCCTTCCTATTGCGAGATGTGATACTATTATATATCATATGTACAGCAAATTTGTACATATTTTTAAGTAAGAGGAGGAAGAATACCTATCTCCGTCTCGTCAAGCGTTCCATTGTAGAAAGGAGCAGAGACCCCCTACACACTACAGGGAACCTACTGCAACTTCATCTCTCCAAGGAGGTACACACATGACTGATCTTCCCACTTCGTCGTCTGGTGCGCAGGGCCATGAGGGTTATGTCCTTCCTGCGGAAAATGCGGCGGAAATGGCACGTCTGATGATGCAGGATCATCTACTCACGCAGGCTATGGGAGGGGTTGTCCCTGAGCAAACCGATCTCTTCCAGGTGTATCAGGTACTCGACATCGGCTGTGGGCCAGCAGGGTGGTTACTCGACCTGATGACGCAGTATCCGCAGATGCGAGGGGTCGGCATTGACATTAGTCAGCTCATGATGGAGTATGCCACCAGTCTTGCCACGAGGCAGGGGCTGTCGAATGTGCAGTTTCGTGTGATGGATGCTAAGCAGCCGCTGGACTTTCCCGATAATACCTTCGATTTGATCAATGGGCGCATCCTGACGGGATTTCTCTCCACACATCATTGGTCAGTGCTGCTCCAAGAGTGTGCTCGGATCAGTAGGCCGGGAGGGATTCTTCGTTTAACGGAACCAGAGTGGGGATTTACCAATAGTGCAGCCTATGATACGCTCTCGGGTTTTTCCGCTCTCAGCCTGTACCGGGCTGGTCATTCCTTTTCACCTCATGGACGAGTAGTTGGAACAGCCAATGTGTTGCGCTTATTAATGCGACAGGCAGGCTATGAGGCGATCCAGTACCGAGCGCATGCGGTGGACTATTCAGCGGGGACAGATATTCATGAGAGTAACGCCCAAGTCATGCTGGTTACCTACAAGCTGCTTCAACCATTTTTCGTGCAGATGCAACTAGCCACGCAGGAGGAGCTTGAGCAGCTGCTTGAACAAACGGAGAAAGATATGCAGGCAGAGGATTTCTGTGCCGTTGACTACTATCTCACGGTGTGGGGACGCAAGAGCGCGTCTCTGCCTCCAAGCCGCTCTTAGCCTTTGCCTGTGGCGGACTCGCTGCTCTAGACAGACGGACATCTTTTCCATCTGCAGAGAGCTAGAACCCGGGTTGCTTGTCATGATGGCATCGAACACTAGATGACCAGTTTTATCTAGCAGGGAGATATCGCTAACTTGAGTCTACTTGCGACATCTCCCCTACTGCCTGAATATGGTGTTGCCGTAGGTCTCCTCAACGCCCCCGACAAACTCATGTCCTAAAACACCCTGGAAGCCCATATAGCCGTGTGTAATCTTTGCAAAGCCCCACCTGCACAACGCGGATCAGCGCCTCACCAGCAACAGGAGTGAGATGTGAGTAATCGTGTTCAAATGTCAGGTCAGTCGTTAAAATATGAAGGTAAAAGCTTAATAAATTACCTTCACTGAATATATTACACTCGCTTTGGTATGGTGTCAACTGAAGGTCAGCCGTATAATGAAACAAATTAACCTGATAGGGGAAACATGTGGAAAAAATACGCCTGAAGGTGCGAGAGGTCATTATGCAGAAGAATATCACCCAGTCAAAGCTCTCACGGGTTGCTGACGTTCCTTTGAATACTATTCAGGTGCTCTACCATAACCCTTATCATGACCCAAAACTTTCTACCCTCTATAGACTGGCTAAGGCGTTAGGTGTGACGGTGAATGATTTGTACGAGGTGGTTGAAGAAGAGTAGTGAGAGGAAGTTACCTCCTGAGCTTGGGGTTCGTTCATGGAAATGTGGGCTTGATAATGGCCCCTGCTAATGTCTTCTCTCTGGTGCCCTTGCATATGGTATCTCTGAAACTTTGGGGTGAGAGATGACACTTGCAAACTGAATATTTTTAGAGTGCAAATAAGAATTACATGAGTAAGACGGCAATGAGTGAGTATTTAAGTGAAAAGTTGGGAAGGACTACAAAAGGGAAGTAATATACCAAATGAGTATTGTAAAGGAAAGCAAGAATGAATCCCAATTCACCTATGAGCGGCAATGCTCGTGAGTTCCAGGCTGATAAGGTAACCCAGCTTGCGTTTGCGCCATATCCGCACCGTAATCAACAGCTTTTCTCTGATCACTATCTTAACGTTATCTTACCGAGACGCGAAGATTGGCAGATGTTAGTAGTCGAGGCCGAACTGGTCATACGAGATCTTCAGCGTATCCTTGCTGGTTACACTCCTGGGGGCAAGGAGGCACAGGTAGAGGATGACTTTGTCAAGCCAGTGTTGAGACAGCTGGGACATACATTTGAGGTACAGGTCTCGCTAGAAACCCCTGATGGTACGAAGACTCCAGATTATATTTTCTATCGTGACCAAGCAACACTGGTTACTAACAAGGGGAAGAAGAAACTCAATGAGACACTCTTACAGGGCCGTGCCTTTGCCGTTGGTGATGCAAAACAATGGGACCGCCAACTAGATGTTTCGCTTACGAGTGGGCAACGACCGCTTTACTAACAAAAACCCTTCCTACCAGATCTCCTTTTATATGCAGCATAGTGGCCTGGACTGGGGCATCCTCACCAATGGGCGACTCTGGCGGCTCTACCATAAAGATACCGCCCACAAGCTCGACCGCTTTTACGAGGTCAACTTGCCTGAGCTGCTCGAGACGGGCAATATCAATAATTTTTTGTACTTCTATGCCTTCTTTCGCCGCCAAACATTTGATCCAGGCGATCTCAGCATTGAGGCAATTCGACTTGCCAGTGCTGACTATGCACGCGGAGTAGGCGATTCGCTCAAGACACAGGTCTACGAGGCACAGCGCCATGTAGCGCAAGGCTTCCTGGATTACCGACCCAACAAACTCAATCCTGTATCGGCCATGTTCAAGGCCATCTATGATAATGCACTCATTGTCCTCTATCGTCTGCTTTTCATTCTCTATGCTGAGTCACGCGATTTGCTGCCAGTACGTGAGAACACTCGCTATCGCGATAGCTATAGCCTGGAGAGCATAAAGAAGGGCATCCAAAAAGACCTTGACGCGGGTAATTCTCTTTTGCCCAACACGGCAACTCTCTGGGCCCAGTTGAAAGCGCTCTTTAGCATTATCAACGAGGGTAGCCCGCCACTCAATGTGGCTACCTTCAATGGTGGTCTCTTTGACCCGGAACATCATCTCTTCTTGGAGCAATATGCCGTTGGTGACCTGCATCTCCAGCAGGCTATCGATAAGCTGGCCCGTGTGAATCGACAGTTTGTTGATTACCGCGATCTTGCAGAGCGACACCTTGGTACTATCTGGAAAAAGCTGCTCCGTCAGACCATGGTTGGACCATAGATCTGAAGACGGAGAAAGGCGAACGTAAGGCAACTGGCAGCTACTATACTCCCGATTATATCGTCAAGTATATGGTGGAGGAGACGCTGGGACCTGTGCTATACAAGGCTGTAGCAAATGCCGCAACCGAGCAAGAAAAGATCGCGGCGGTCTTAAATGTCAAGGTGCTAGATCCGGCAATGGGAAGCGGACATTTCCCGGTTGAGGCCACCGAGTACATCGCCCGCTTTTTAGTGGAAAACATTGAACAGCCTCCGACTGATACTGGTGGCGAGGCCGATCTTGCTTATTGGAAGCGGCGTGTGGTGCAATCGTGTATCTATGGTGTGGATCTCAATCCGCTAGCTGTGGACCTAGCGAAGCTATCGCTCTGGCTGGTGACAGTGGCAAAGAATCGCCCACTTTCGTTTCTAGATCACCACCTGCGCTGCGGCAATTCACTGATCGGTGAACGTCTTGCCGATCTACAGATAGGTATGGTGGGTACTCAGAAGAAGAGGAGCAAGAAGGCACAGCCAGTACCAGTGCAAGAAGCAACTGTAACCCAACCTATGCTCTTTGACGAGGAGAGCCTACGCCAAGCTGTGACCACGGCAGTTGATATGATGTGGTTGATCGAATCCAGCCCTGCGCAAACGGTGGCCGAAGTGAAGGAGCAAGAGCAGATCTACAGTAACCTCCGTCAAAGGCTGATTGACAAGTATAGTCTGCTGGCACATTTGGTAAGCGCAACGTATTTCGGCCTTGCGATAGACTCGGTACTCTGGAAGCCGCTTGCTGATTATGCAACAGGACGAGGTGGCATCATGCTTGCTCAATTCGATACCTGGCTACAGGCTGCTACCGATTTGTCCGGTGAGCATCTCTTCTTCCACTGGGAGCTGGAGTTTTCCGAGGTCTTTTTTGATCGCTATGGACGGCATAAAGGCACAGCAGCGGGATTTGATGTTGTCATCGGCAACCCGCCCTATGTGCGCCAAGAGGAATTAGGGCCACTCAAGACCTATTTCGCTGCTGCCTATTCAGAGACGTATCATGGTGTCGCTGACCTCTATGTCTACTTCTATCAGCGGGGATTGCAACTGTCTCGGGCTGGTGGGCGGATGTCCTCTATCGTTACCAACAAGTGGATGCGTGCAGGCTACGGTGAGCCGCTACGTGCCTTCTTTGCTAAAGAGGGTGCTCTAGAGCGCATTATCGACTTTGGCCATGCACCTATCTTTGAGGATGCCGAAGTCTTTCCCTGCATTCTGGTGCTAGAAAAGCCAATGCCACAGATGGAGCAAGACCAAAAACTGGAACGTCAAGTGCAGGTGCTTAAATTTCCACGAGAGGAATTGGATGGGATGATCCAGAATAAGGGAATTCTCGGGCGCTACATTAGCGAGCATAGCCGTGATCTACCGTACAGCCGTTTTGACAGCACTGCTTGGAACTTGGAGTCATCGGCGGTAGATAACCTACTGAGAAAAATCCGGAGTATGGGTGTGCCATTAACTGAGTTTGCAGGTGTGAAACCCTATCGAGGCGTGTTGACCGGGCGCAATGAGGCCTTTCTAATTGATGCTGCTACCAAAAACCGTCTTGTCCGGGATGACCCACGCTGTGCCGAAATCATCAAACCCTACGTACGTGGCCAGGACATCAAGCGCTGGGCACCAGAATGGGCAGACCTGTGGATGATTGTCCTAAAATCAAGCGGTAATCACTTCTGGCCTTGGAGCGATGTAACGGATACTGAAAAGGCAGAAGAACTCTTCCGACAGACTTTTCCTTCCCTCCACGGACATTTGAAACCGCTAGAGGAGAAGCTACGTAATCGGCAAGATAAGGGCCGTTACTGGTGGGAATTACGTGCGTGTGCTTACTATGACCTTTTCGGCCAGCCAAAAATTATCACGCAAGACCTTGCTACGTATTCCTGGTTCTCTTTCGATGAGCAGGGGCTCTATTTAATCAATACCTGTTATATCTGGCCTACTGCCGACCTCTATGTTCTAGGCTGGCTTTGCTCGCCTACAGCTTGGTGGATTTGTCATCGCATGCTACAACACGGTATCAATGATACACTTCGTATGTTTGGAGAACAAGTGAAAACTTTGCCCATTGCACCACCTACTAACGTTATACGGGCAGAGGTAGAGTTGATAGTCAGGCGATTGATTGAGATCACGCGAGCCACTCACCAGACACAGCATCTGATGCTTGACTGGCTCCGCAGCGAATTCGAGGTACAAGAGCCAGGAGCACGCCTGAAAGATTTTTCCATCTTTGATGTACATGCTTTTGTAGATGAAGTACGCAAACGGCGTCCTAAGACAGCAAGAAAGCTGACTCCTGCCGCGCTTAAAGATCTGCAAACTGGCTATGCTGAACAAATTGCTCCTGTCCAGCAATATAGAGCCGAAGCTGCAATGCTGGAGCGCAAGCTCAATGATCTCGTAAATGCTGCTTATGGTCTCACACCAGAAGAGATTGCTCTGCTCTGGGCTACTGCCCCACCGCGGATGCCGTTGTCGCCACATTGATAACTCACCATTCGTATAAGCCTAGAGGAGAAAAGTGCACTTATTACATCATTTTAGAGGTAATAAGTGCACTTAAAACGAGGTTTCTTGCCCTGTTGACCATGACGGTTTCGACTATGTGAGAGACTTCTGTGCCAAAGCTAAATATCTCTGCCATTTCACGAGATAATGTATTCATCTTATACAGCAATTCTTTTAACAGGGTGTTAGGCAAGTTGAAATCTTGCTGATCTAGATCTGGACAAAGTGCCCTTTTTTGAGCGTGAATGCTCCGGGCAGTCCTGTTCTTGATCAGCAGCTCTGAGAGATTTCCTAAGACCCTGTTTAAATTTTCTTGAAAAAATAAGCAAACTGTGGATGAGATATTTCCACTTTGGCCTCTCTCCTTATGTGAATAGTGAGCCATCGCCATCAAACAAGCTTTTTTACATCTTCGATTAAATCCTTGATCTCAGTTGCTGATATGGGGTTAGGATGCGAACATTTATTTCTGATACTCGCTAGGTATTGTATATGCTTTAATTCAGTTATATCTAATATCCCTGCTTTGTAAAGAATCGTCGCTAATGGATCAATCGTGTCTTTAGGTGCATAGAATATTCCATTAACATCACAAAGTGTTTTCAAATGTAGCTCTAAGGCAACACCAGCTATACTACCTGCTGCTCTCTCAAAACCATTAATGAGAAGTATCTCAGCTTGTTCAATTCCTGTTCTTGCTACATCTGCTGTAATTATCTTCCTGAGATTTAATTCTTTGATTTCCGCAACATCAGGTATGCTCAAAAGAATACTCCGCTGCGTTTCAAATCCTCCAACAAAATACTTTATGAGCTTGTTTTTATCATCTCTTTCTGTTCCACTTCTAAGATGTAAATAATCGAAAATACCAGACTTATACATTCCCTTTGTTTCATAACAATCTATAAACTCATTTTCTTTTTCCGGTATATATTCTTTGATAAGCTGATGTGCTAAATTGTACCAGCGTTGATATTTTTGGATAGCTTCACGTTGAGTGTTTCTTAGATCAGAAGTGAGTATATCCCATTCCAATCTGACAGGATGAGTTTTTTGTGTTAAAGGAGCTTTCTGTAATAAATCAGTCCCTAATCGCTCAATCTCATCAGCAAGATTTTCAAGCTCGCTTACTTTTCTTTTCAGAATGTCTAAATTCCTCAAGATCTTTACCTCGAACCATCGACAATTTAATAATTGAAGCATAAAGTAATGTGTATATTAAATCAAGAAAATGGTACCAATGGAGATAAGTTACTTGGTTTTAAAACGCAAAAGGTTTGTACAATACAAAAAAGTCGATACAAACTGAAGGCTGCCAGTCCCGTGTGATTCGTTGAGAGGTTTTTGCCATTTACGGCAGCTAGGACTAGTTGCCAAGAATACGAGTGCATGATAAAGTAGCATTACAATTTCGAGATAATCCTCAATAGTGACTAATAGTTACCTATGCCAAGAATTTTTGAAGAGAAGGTAGACAGCACACATGGAACAGAAGAATGATCTGCCGGAAGTTTCTTTTGACGAGCGTATTTATGCCAGCGCAGTACAATTTCTTATTCAAAAAAACGAGAATGATACTGCTATTGCCCTCCTTGCCTGTACATTTGGATTAGATGCAGTAGGTGGAGATGAAGATTACACGGAATATTCTGCCCTTTTACGAGGTCCAAGATGGGTCTATGAAATCATTGATGATGAGAACCATCCAATGACGCAGACAGTTCTTAAAGCCTTGAGGGCGGTCATGCCTTGGGATTGTTATGTGGGGCATGTACTAATCAGAGCAAATTTGATCGATGTAGAACCAGATTGGAAAGCTCAGATGTTAGATATTGCTCTTGGCAAAGAGGTTCATAACCAAGGTGTAAGTATCGATAACCAAGTAATGATGTTCTGGCAAAACTTACGTTTCCGCTCAGAGAGCGAGAAGAGAATAGCCGAGGCCTTAGATCGAGCTAAAGTGCTCTTCCTTCCAAATTGTCGCGCACGGCTCACAACAGCAGAGGGAAGGAAAAACAAAGAACCGGATTTTCTCGTGTGTTACCAGGGTCGATGGGGTATTTTAGAGGTAGATGGCGAGCCTTATCACCCTCCTTCTCGTACTGTTGATGACCATAAGAGAGATCGTGATTTTCGTGCATATGGAATTAAAGTGGTAGAACACTATGATGCTCGTGAGTGTTATCAGCAGCCGGATAGAGTGGTGAGAGATTTCCTAAATCTTCTTCTCAAGTAGTAGGGAGCACAAAAAACAGTTAAGTGGTAAAGGGTATCATCCCTAGAATAGTTCCAGAAAACTAATTCATCTGCATCTTTGGTGCTAGGTTTGCAACCCTTTTTCATAGGAAAGAGGGACCAGCTTAGATTGTAAAGGAGATTGAAATGATAGATGAGAAAGTAGTTATGCAATGCGGTCACTGTAGGAATCGCACCGTTTTCAATATGGAAGGAGAGTACATACATAAGGTAAGTCCTGAAGGAGGTTTATTACCTGAAAATGTTTATGATGTAACAACTTGGCGAATAATGCAATGTTTGACATGTTCGCAGCCAACGCTGGAACAGATTAGTAAAACAATTGAAGAGAAATATTACCACACAGATGAAGAGAGCAGAGAATGGGAAGAATTATTAAGTGAACCTGAGACAAAAATACTTTATCAGGGAGTCCGTGAACCATTCCATCTGAAATGAGATTCGTGCTCAGATCTTGGTTTAGATGAGCAGGGATTCCCGCTTTCCTTGACTCCCTGTTTATCCCACTGATACAATAGGAATTACACCGCATCCATCCACGGATATGCCAGAAGATGTTGCTAAGGATTTCAATGAAGCGCGTAGTGTCTTTTCAGGCTCACCACGCTCCAGTGCGGCCCTTCTCCGTCTTGCTGTCCAGAAGCTCTGTAAGTGCCTTGGACAGCCTGGAAAGAAAATTAACGATGATATCGCAGCGTTGGTAAAAGCAGGACTCACTCCTAGAGTTCAGAAGGCACTTGATATTGTACGTGTTATTGGAAATAATGCGGTGCATCCAGGAGAGATTGACTTGAATGATAGTCAGGAAACAGCCTTAGCCCTTTTTGGCCTCGTTAACTTTATTGTGGAAGAGATGATTACTCGCCCCCGTGAGATTGATGAAATATACACCAAACTGCCAGAGAAGGATCGTGAGAATATTGAGCTACGGGATTTTGGTAAGACTCGTCAGAAGGATGCAGCGACTACCCCACATTCCGCAGTTTGAATCTAGAATGCTTTCCTAGACGACTTTGTAAAGCCGAGATTACGATCCTCTCCGTAATATAAATGAGCTTCAGCAGCGATGTTTCAAAAATAACTGTGTATGGCGGTCCCAATGCCAGGAATTCGCAGTCTCTGCTTCCTGAAGAATGTCACCACCAATCCCAATATTGTTGTTGGTGATGATACTATACTTACTACGACGACTTCGAGAAGCCTCTTTCCGCTCCGTGGTGACGAAGGACGTTCCATCATACTCGATTGTGGGTGGGAATCCGGCAAAGCTTATTCGCAAGAGGTTTGACGCTGAGGTGCAAGCGATACTGGAGACATTAGCACGGTGGAATTGGGATCTACAAAAGATTACTGGGTACAGCAGCACTAAGTGGTGGATGCACAAAGCACCCCCTTTCGCATTCGCACAACACGCTTTTTAGGAAGGGAGGTGCTTTTAATTTGTTTAGTGCGAGGGCGCCCTTTTTTCTTAGGAAT
>Ga0193729_1001718_pt1 | contig 11102 bp, 12 predicted proteins | sample U1c2metaG_FD_143036 | JGI IMG/M metagenome (GOLD analysis project Ga0193729, IMG submission 143036) | Soil microbial communities from a riparian zone of the East river system, Colorado, United States - U1c2 | ecosystem: Environmental > Terrestrial > Soil > Riparian zone | place: USA: East River... | reverse complement strand
CCGAAGACTGCGTACAAGAAGGAGAACATGCAATGTTAAAAATGAAAGTTGATAACCTAAAGGGAATACTGGTGGCGATTGTTATCGGTGGGGTGGCATTACTGGGAATCAGTATTCCAGTCAATGCTCACCAGCAAGAGCAAAACCAGCAGGACAAGCAAAAAAAGGAAAAGGAACAAAAGGTAGAGCCGCCGACGAAAGAACAGAAGCAACAGCAGCAGCAAGCGGCCCAGAAACAACAGCGCGCACAACGGCAGCAGCAACAGCAGGCCGCACAACAACAGCAGCAGGCGACGCAGCAACAACAGCGTGTCCAGCGGCAGCAGCAACAACCGGCGACGCAACAACAGCAGCAGGCCGTGCAGCAACAGCAGGTTGACCGGCGACGACAGCGTGCGCAGGAACAACAGACCGCTCAACAACAACAGGCCGCTCAGCAACAGCAAGCTGCTCAACAGCTAGAACAGCAGCGCGCCACGCGACAGCAGCAACGGACGGCAGATGGTGAGCGCATAGGACAGCAACAACAGGATCAGCGCCTCTCACAGCAACGCCAGCAAACTAATGCGCAGCAACAACAGCGGCTGGTGCTCTATCGCCAACAAGTTCAAAGCCAGGATCGTCTGTGGTCACAGCGTTCAGCACTACTTCAGCAGCAGAACCGCACGGCGCAATATCGCTTTCAGCAACAGTATCTGGAACGCCGGCGTCAGCAGATAGTCGATTGGAACGCGCGTTCTTATGATTACAATAACGATCCTAACTTCTATTCAGCCGCCAACTATCGTTACTCACGCGGCGGCAGGTCCTACCAGACAAATCAGTACGGTGCAGATCTACTCCGGCAAGCCGTCAACTACGGTTATGACGAGGGATTTCAGGCTGGGCAGGCAGATCGTCAGGACCGCTATCGCAACAGCAGTTATCAAAACTCTTATGCCTACCAGGATGCGAACTATGGCTACAACGGTTACTACGTAGCCCAGACCGAGTACAGCTATTACTTCCGTGAGGGATTTCGTCGCGGCTATGACGACGGCTACAACAGCCGCTCGCAGTATGGCAGCTACTCAAACGGTAACTATTCGATCCTGTCGGGCATCTTGTCGCAAGTCCTCAATCTGGCGCGTTTCTAACAGATTGAGACGAACCATGTAGGTCTAAAGAAAGAAGGAGAAATTCAATGTCAGTCATCGATCTAACAACTTTCGGCACGCTCATTTCCAACCGGCAGCAAAGTGCAACCATGTCTTTTTTAGCCTGGATTGTGCTCGGACTGGTCGCGGGTTTTATCGGCAGCAAACTGGTCAATAAGAGCGGTGAAGGGCTGATCCGCGACATTCTGTTAGGCGTCGTCGGCGCAATAGTGGGTGGTTACATGTTCAATCTGTTTGGCGCATCAGGCGTGACCGGACTGAATCTCTACAGCGTACTCGTGGCAGTGGCTGGGGCCGTGGTGTTCCTGGTCGTCTATCACGCCATTTTTCGCCGCAGACGTTTCGCCTAGTCGGGGTGCGTACATGCAGGCTCGGACTTGCACCCAGTAGCTAATCGAAGACGCGGCGATCCACCGCCGCGTCTTCCAATCAGCAATATCGAGAAGGAGAAGTTTATGGATTCCAACGAAGAAAGAGTACAGAAGCACGTCGTGGTCAACAGCCCCGGTCAACGAAGCGAGGTTTTGACCGAACGAGTACAAAGCGGCCCGAGCGAGTCGCGCATTTCAGGAGGCACGATCGCCATAATTGCGGTTCTCGCGATCATTGCGATCGGAGCGGTCTTCTATATCGTCATGAATAGAAACGCGAATGAAGAAGCCAACCGGAACGCGAATCTCGACGTGGCGGCCAGCCAAACCAACAGCCGCCAGCCGCCGACCACGATCATTCAACAACCGGCGCAGCAAGCGCCTGTGATCATTCAGCAACCGGCACAACCGGCGCCCGTGATCATCCAGCAACCAAACCCGAGAGACAGCACGAGCGATGATGCGAACATGCAGGACGTCGCGACCAGGAGACTGGCTGAGGAGACGGATATGAATGCAGTCTCCATAACCATCACAGACGCGCGCGCAGTGCTGAGCGGAACTGCCAATTCCGCGTCCACCAAGGCGCGGGCTGAACGTTTGGTAAAAGCGGTTCGCGGCGTGAAATCAGTCGACAATCAAATTGTCGTTTCCGGTTAGTAAACCGTTCGTCCAAAGGACGGACTTAACCAAAGGAGAATGAAGCAAATGTGGTGGACAATAATAATCATATTGGTGATCTTGTGGTTACTCGGATTCATCGGTCACGTCGGTGGCGGTTTGATTCATATACTGCTGGTCATCGCGGTGATCGTCTTGATTTACAACCTGGTCAGCGGCCGACGCTAGGTCGAGTCGTAGTGCGATAGACCGAACGGAGGAGTCTATGAAAAAGACAACAGGTTTGTGGATTGATCATGAGAAGGCCCTGATCGTGTTTGTGGCCGGCAAAGAGACGGAAACAAGACTGATCAGCTCGGACATTGAGAGGCCACACCGCCAATCCGGCGTCAAGACACCCGCGGATGACGTGCGCCAGCGAGAAGTAACCGAACACTTGAACAGTTTCTACGACGAGGTAATTGCATGCATTCGCGGGACAGAATCTATTCTGATACTCGGGCCCGGTGAGGCGAAAGGTGAACTGAAGAAGAGACTGGAGAAGGAAAAACTGGGCAAGCGGATCGTAGGACTCAAAACATCCGACAAGATGACTGACAAGCAGATTGTCGCCGTGGTCCGTGGTCACTTTAATCAGAAGGGCCAACAACGAGTTCGGGAAAGTGTCGCTTAGATTGGCGGAATTAGTTTCGCTCAGGCGGGCGACTGCGTATTCGCACGACCGTGAGTCAGACTACAAATTCCGTTGTCGAATAACACCGCACAATCGGTCCGTGCGGATTCCCTCGATAGCCAGGTACTGGTTCGCAAGCCCATTTTTAGGCCCAGACATATTTGGGGGGCGTGAATTTCTATGAAGAGACTCTGGTTAGTCTTTATCGCAATCTTTGTATTTTCTTTTGCGATATTGGGCTGGGTCGGCACTGAGATTTTCCGCCAGGCCCCGCCCATTCCGCGCGAAGTCGTGACGACTGAAGGACAGGTTCTGATAGGGCCCGAAGAAATATCCAATGGGCAAAACGTCTGGCAGGCTATGGGCGGAATGGAGAGCGGTTCGATTTGGGGACACGGCTCATACGTTGCGCCCGATTGGTCGGCGGACTATCTGCATCGCGAAGCGGTCTTTATTCTGAACGAATGGTCGCATCAGGACTTTGCGAACGATTATGACAAGCTGGGGTCGGAGCAGCAGGCGGTCCTTCGTCAACGTCTGCAGGATACGATCCGAAAGAACAATTATGATGAAGCGACCGGCCGGCTCACTATTGAACCCGTCCGTGCCCGCGCATTTGAAGATAACCTCAGACATTACACCGATATTTTCGCCAATGGCAGGCCGGCATACGCGGTCCAGCGCAACGCCCAGGCAGACCCCGCAAAACTTCGTCAGTTGAATTCCTTTTTCTTTTGGACTTCGTGGGCCTCCGCAACTAATCGCCCGAACAATACAATTTCCTACACCAGTAATTTTCCGTCGGAACCGCTCGTCGGCAACGTGCCGACCAGCAGCGCCATTGTTTGGACTGGCGTCAGTGTGATCATGCTTCTGGCTGGTATCGGCTGGTTGGTTTGGTACTACGCCTCGCGCGAAATCCCATACGTTTCGGATGATGTGCCGGATACTGACCCGCTAATCGGCGCCCAAATGTCTCCGTCCCAAAAAGCGACCGTCAAATACTTTTTCGTCGTTACGCTTCTCTTCCTTTTGCAAATCGTAATGGGAATGTTGACGGCGCACTACGGCGTGGAAGGTCAAGGCTTCTATGGAATTCCGCTGGCCGAGTATCTGCCCTATGTAGTCACACGCACCTGGCACACACAGCTCGGCATTTTCTGGATTGCGACGGCATGGCTGGCCGCCGGACTTTTCATCGCGCCGTTCATCTGCGGCTACGAGCCGAAACGGCAAAAACTCGGCGTAGATGTACTGTTCGGCGCGTTACTTGTTGTTGTCTTAGGGTCCATGGCTGGGCAATGGCTATCGGTCATGCACAAGCTCCCCGGCAGCTTATGGTTTTGGTTCGGACATCAGGGCTATGAATACGTCGACTTAGGCAGAGTTTGGCAGGCGGCACTCTTTGTCGGATTGCTCTTGTGGCTTTTCCTAATCGCACGCACAGCGATTCCCGCACTCAGGAAAAAGGGTACTTCGAAATCTCTCATCACTCTCTACTTCTTATCGACGACCGGAATCGCGTTGTTCTACAGTCCGGGACTTTTTTGGGGAATGCGCTCGCACCTTTCCGTCGTTGAGTATTGGCGCTGGTGGGTCGTGCATCTTTGGGTCGAAGGCTATTTCGAAGTTTTCGCCACGGTTGTCATTGCATTTCTGTTTGCGAAGCTGCGCGTCATCCGCGCCGAGAGTGCCGCACAGGCAGCCCTGCTTTCCGGCGCAATCTATCTAAGCGGCGGAATCATTGGCACTCTTCATCACCTTTATTTTGCAGGCACGCCCACGGTGGCGCTCGCCTTCGGCTCGGTGTTCAGTGCCCTCGAGATCGTTCCCCTGCTTTTGGTCGGGCACGAAGCAGTCGCAAACATTCGTCGCTCTAAAGCACGGCCGTGGCTCAAGCAATACAAGTGGGTCGTTTACTTCTTTGTTGCGGTGGCGTTCTGGAATTTGGTGGGTGCGGGAATTTTCGGATTCATGATCAATCCACCGATCGCGCTCTACTACATGCAGGGCTTGAACACCACTGCCGTGCACGCGCACGGAGCGCTCTATGGCGTGTACGGCACGCTCGGACTCGGACTACTGCTGTTTTGTTTGCGAGCGATGAAGCCGGAACTCAAGTGGAAAGAACGACCGATTTGGTTTGCATTCTGGGCGATCAATATAGGTTTGATGTTGGAGATCGTTTTGAGCCTGCTTCCCGTTGGTCTGATGCAAACGTATCAATCAGTTTCGGTAGGCTATTGGTCGGCGCGCAGTTCCGAATTTATGCAGACGGATTTGATGCAGACATTGCGCTGGATGCGAATGATTGGCGACACGGTTTTCGCCCTCGGAGCAATCTCGTTTGTTTATTTCGCACTCAATTTGATGTGGCAGCGTCCTGAGAAAAAAGCGGCAACCGTTCCTCCAATGGCAAAGGATGTAACTGTTCCGGCAGTAGCAGAGGTCTAGAGGGATCATGAAACATTCAACAACACTGAGGCACCCTCGCGAGGATCAGAAACAGACCTTGAGCACGGAAGTGAAACCGCTGGCCGAGCTGCTGGAATACCAGGATGGCGCAATAGTTAGCCGCGTTTTGTTGAAGAACAAAGGCGGCACCGTCACGCTCTTCGCCTTTGACCAGGGGGAAGGCTTAAGCGAGCACACCGCGCCCTTCGACGCGCTCGTCTTTATTATGGACGGAGAAGCAGCGGTAGAGATTGCCGGAGAAGTTTACAGTGTGCGACAAGGCGACACGATCACGTTGCCGGCAAACATTCCGCATGCGTTGAAGGCGGCAACCAGATTCAAGCTGCTGCTAACCATGATTCGTGGATAGATCATAAGGATCGAGGCATTGTTTAGAGGCGGACTACTGCCCGCCGTCTGGCGACGAAAAGAAGAAATGACGGGCAGTAGCCCACCTCTAAACGGTTCGAGAGGTTTGAGCAAGACCAATGGGACGAAAGAAAAGCAACAAGCTCAGTCAGATCCTCGAACAGTTCTCGCTCAAGGCTACAAAGGCCACGGGAACGTCGATTTCCTTCATTCTCGCGCTGTCGGTGATTATTATCTGGGCATTGACCGGGCCATTGTTCCGCTTCTCTGACACCTGGCAACTGGTAATAAACACCAGCACAACGATCGTGACCTTCCTGATGGTCTTTCTGATTCAGCGCACGCAAAACAAGGATGCGCAGGCGATTCACCTTAAGTTAAACGAAATAGTTGCGGCGCTGGAAGGCGCGAGCAATAACTTAATTGATGTTGAAGATCTTACTGAAGGGGAAATCGCAACGCTTCATACGCACTATCAAAAGCTGGTCGAGATGGCCAAAAAGGACATCAAGTTAACCCAGAGCCACTCAGTCGAAGAAGCTGAGGCTCGGCACCTTATTAAACATGCCACGCACCGGCATGGAAAAGCATGAAAGAGGTTTCAAACGTGAGTTGGACTACGAAACACATAATATCAACTGTCCTCTTAACTGTCCTGGCGTTCGCCCCCGCTCTGGCTCAATCAAAAAGCAAAGCGGCGCCGTCCAAACGAAGCGTGGAAGATCAGTTGATTGAACTCGAGCGCCAGTTGTCTGAGGCGCTGGTAAAAGAAGATGCCGCAGTACTTGACCGTCTGTGGAGTAACGATCTGGTCTTTACTTTCCCTGATGGCAAGGTGTCTAACAAGACGCAGCGGCTCGCCGGTCAAAAACCAGCTGCCCAACCCTCCCAATCTGAACCCGTGACTACCAACGACGCGGTAAAGGTATACCTCTACGGGAACACTGCTGTCGTGACTGTGCTCTCTACCTGGAGCGGCAAAGAAAACAATAAAGCGTACAGCAGTCAGTTTCAGGCGACGCACGTGTGGGCAAAACAGCAGCAGCGATGGCAGCTCGTGGCGGCCCATGTTAGTTCCGTGAAAAAGTGAGTGACTGATTATGATTTCGCAAGACTTCACCGACCTTTATCTAGAATAGGAAACCCATCCGAATGATAACTGTTGCCAATCGTCTTTACGTAAAGCCGGAGTACGCGGACGCTTTCGAGAAAGTCTTCCGCGAGCGGGCTGGACTGGTCGATAAGATGGAAGGCTTCGTTTCGAACCAGGTGCTGCGCCCCGTCAACGATGGCGATCCCTATGTGGTGTTTACCATCTGGAATAGCCGGCAGGATTTTCTCAACTGGGTTCGGTCCGATGAGTTTGTGAAAGGCCACGCCCAGTCAGGCACGCTGCCAAAAGACGCATACTTCAAAACAAACGTTCTCGAGCTGCACGAGGTCCTGCAAGACTCCTCGCGTCCGGACCTGACGCCGGAACCGCCGGGCGGGCCGTTCAATATGCACTAGCCCTTCGACTCAATCCGATCGCTCACTCGCCCGGATTGAGCAAGCGCATCCGCCCTCGTTACCTGTCCAACACCATCGGGATTTTCCCGGCTTGATTACTCGTTGGCCCTACGGCTGGAATGGCTATTCAGCTCCGCGATCAATCTAGCCGCAGTCGACGGCGCCTGCAAGCTTGTCAGTACGATATCTCTGTTGGACATCGTCCTGCCGTACATGTCTTTGTTCGCGTCATCATCCGGTCGCAAAGTCGCGCCATCGAGTGATACGCCCGCGAATAGTCCCTGCGCGCGCGAGTAGGTAAGCAACTGGGCATGCAGCTGCGCATCGGTCTGGGCCGAAGCAGTACGACCAACCGGTCCTGCTGCCGCCGAGGCGTCTGCCCCGATGGTGAACTTGCTGGACAGAAGCTTGTCTATCGCGCTCTGGTTCATCAGCAGCATCACGACATCAGTTGAGGAGCCGCCAATTTGGAGCCCAAAGCTGCCGCCTTCGATTCTCATTCCGCCGGGTGCCGACCAGCCGCGCCCGCTCTTGTTCCTGCACACGATAAAGCCCCGGCCGTACTTGGCGCCGATTATTAACGCGGCTTTCTTAACACTCGGCACAACCACCACACAGGCTGCCTTGTCCAGCAGATCCTTCGGAATACCTTTGTCCGGCGCACCCATCATGTCGCTCACTACATCAGCCGCGGCGTTAAGCCGATTCGCAGTGTCGTTGTCGGCTTTGGCGCGAGCCGCTTCGCTGCTGATCCATGGCGCCGACATTGCCCCAAGCACAGTTAGGGCAGCCGCTAGCATTAACTTTGTTAGTCGCATCACTTTTCTCCTTCTAGTCACTTTGGTTTTCCGCTCCCTCTCGCGAGAGCCAGAGAGAAGCTGTTATCGCATGTGCGCTATCGCACGTAGCAAGATTCATTCCTTATCAATATAACCGGATTTCCTTTCATTTTGAGGGCGCTCAGACATTGTTTGTTCGTGCGCGCGTGCGCGAACCATACGCTCCTCGACCGCAATCTCGCGGCAGTTAAGGTTTAAGGCCAGGATTTCTCATCGTCGCATGCGGACCGAACACGCGCTCGCGGGACAGCATGATTGCTACCAATTATCTGGATGGTCGAGAGTTTAGATCGGCTCGAGGTTGCCGGTCTGTGCGTCAACACACATAAGCGAACACGCCAACGCAATACCATGGGTTTGAGTAATCTACCGTTCCTTCCTCGGCTTTGTGTGTTGGCGCACAGACCGCCGTTGCTCGCTACTTGTATAGTCATCACAGTCATTTCCAGGCAGATCGCCCTCGACACCAGAGACCAGGCCAACGACCCTCTTTCCTGTGCCGTTTGTGCTAGCCCAGAGACGGCCGAAGAATTGCAACACCGATGAAAAGGAAAATCCTATGTCAGTCATCCATCTAACCTGGGGTCCGCTCATATCTGATCGCAGCAATTTGTTCCTTTTGAACGACACAATCGGAACGAGGAGTCCATAGATGTCAAAACCAAGTACCCTCACCACGCCGCCAACTAACCGGCTGCTGGCCGCCTTACCGAAGGATGAATATCGAGAGATGCTACCCGGCCTCGAACCGTTCCCTTTGATCTTCGGGGAATTGCTCTACAAGCCCGGCGCTCTGGTGCGCCACGTTTATTTTCCAACGAGCGGAATTATTTCCTTGCTTGCCGACGTGGACGGTGGCGGCATGCTCGAAGTCGGAATCGTTGGCCGGGAAGGCATGGCGGGAATGCCTGTCTTCATGGGAGTCAAGACCTCGCCTAATCGTGCCCTGGTCCAGGGCGCAGGTTCCGCCTTGAGAATGAAGGCTACCACTCTGGCAAGTATGTCCAACAACGGCAGTTCCCTGCCGCGTTTGCTGCGACGATACTCGTATTCATTATGGGCCCAGCTTTCTCAGTCTTCTGTCTGTAGCTTGTATCATCCGATTGAGGCTCGCCTCGCCCGCTGGTTGTTGATGACTCGCGACCGGATGGAAGCCAATGAGTTTCGAATTACTCAGGAATTTCTATCCAGTATGCTGGGAGTGCGACGCGAGGGCGTAAATAAGGCGGCCAGCAACCTTCAAGAGCAAAACTTGATCAGTTACTCTCGCGGCATGGTCACAATTCTCAAACCCGCGGGTCTGGCCGCGGTGGCGTGCAAGTGTTACCGCATAATCAAGAAGGAATATGACCGCGGCCTCTAAATCCAGCCCGGCCGGGTGTCCAAGTCGGCGACCATCGCGGAGAGCCTCTTGTGTGTGCGCCAGCGCACACGCGTGTGGTATAGTGCTGCGCGAATAGCCTGCTTGACATCTGGATCGAGTTTTTGCTACTCCTCCTCTTGCCATCCCGTTGCGCAATTCAGCGCAACTTTGGAACGGCTAATTATTTCCTTCGGACGCCGGAGATCGGACAATGAAAATCCTGCTCTACAACCCCGACAACGGGGTGACGCGCAACTTCATGCCGCACCTCTGGATGTTTCTGCTTCAGGCCATCACACCGCCCGGTCATGAGGTGACTCTGATTGATGCCAACGCGAAAGCGATGAGCGACGACGAGATCGTTCAGTTTGTGCTTGAGCAGAAAATCGAGCTGGTCGGGATCGGCGCAATGACGAGAATGGCTGAAAAGGCCTATCGCGTCGCCGACGCGATTCGCGCCGCCGGTGTGCAGGTCGTAATGGGCGGTCCGCATGTCACGGAGGTTCCTGACGAAGCACTGGGACGGGATGGAGGGCCGCGTCACGTTGATGCGATCGCTCTTGGTGAGGCGGACGAAACCTGGCCAAAGATAGTTGAGGACGCCGCCCGCGGTGAACTCAAAGAGATCTACGAACCCCTCGACGAAGCAGGCAAAGAGCGCAAACCAAGTCTTCAGCCATATCCGGAAATTCCCTGGGAATCACTGGATCTCGATCAGTTCGATTTCTTCCCGCGCATCTTGCGTCCGCTGCTGTCGCGAGTTGGTCCGCGCTGGCGAACCTTTCACATAATTCCGATCGAGTCTGGGCGCGGCTGTCCTTATGGCTGCGAGTTCTGTACGGTCACCGGTTTCTTCGGTGATTCGATTCGCTTCCGCACCAATCAAAGCATTGTCGATGAACTTCTCAAACTGAAAGCGCGAGCGAAGAAAGAAAGCGGCTTCTTCACCGTATTTTTCGTCGACGATAACTTTGCCATCAGTCTCAAACGCACGAAATCACTGCTCCGCGACATTATCGCTGCTGATGCGCAGGTTCCCTGGACGGCGCAGATAAGCGCCAATCTCCTCCGCGACGAAGAGCTCGTTGATCTGATTGACCGATCGGGGGGCAGGATGATTTTCATCGGCATGGAGTCAATTGATCCCGTCAATCTCGCGGACGTTAACAAGAGCTTCAACAAGCCTGAGGAATATGCCACGGTGCTCAGCCGGCTCGACGAACGCAATATCCATGCGGTCACATCATTCATCATCGGTTTGGATAACGACACGCCGGGAGTCGCCGATCGCATTCTGCAACAGGTTCGCACCTGGCCTGCCGGGCTTCCTATCTTCGGACAGCTGACGCCCTTTCCTTCGACCCCACTCTACAAACGTCTGCTGAAAGACGGTCGATTGATCCGGCCCAAACACTGGTTAAAGTTTGAGCTGAAGATGACTATCGATGAAACCCATCAAGAGCTTCGTCATGCGTGGGCCGCATCATACAGCCCCGAACGGAATGCCGAGGTGATTCAGTCGATGAGTCATAAGGCGCTCGGACCTAGGGTCTTTCACTTCATTACGAGACTCGTCTTCCGCGCCATCTATTTTCCACAGACAACCAGACGGGCCGTGATGAAAGTAGTCTGGCAAAATCGACGCACGATCTTCGGCTTTGTTAAGGAAGGGCTTGGCCTGATGTTAAGTTCAAAGGAAACAAGTAGAGGCAGGAGTGAGAATTCGCCCGTAGCAGTCAACGCCAG
>Ga0193729_1001715_pt1 | contig 11107 bp, 12 predicted proteins | sample U1c2metaG_FD_143036 | JGI IMG/M metagenome (GOLD analysis project Ga0193729, IMG submission 143036) | Soil microbial communities from a riparian zone of the East river system, Colorado, United States - U1c2 | ecosystem: Environmental > Terrestrial > Soil > Riparian zone | place: USA: East River... | reverse complement strand
ATTTTATGCGATCGACAAACGCAAGACGCCAATGAACGTGAGCTTCCTTGCAATCGGACTGAACCTATTTCTCAACTGGCTTTTTACATTCCGCCTTGGCTGGGGACATCGCGGGCTTGCGTTTTCAACAAGCCTCGTCGCAACCATCAATTTTCTTTTGCTCTACGGGCTGATGCGGCGGCATACACGGAAATTGGAAACGCGCCGGATGCTCGCCGGACTTGGAAAAATTTGCGTGGCTGGCGTGCTGCTCGCGCTGGTTTGCTGGGCGGCCAATCACTGGTGGCTGGATGCCTGGGAGCATTTGCGCTTTTTGGAAAAATTGTGCGCGATGCTTGTCGCGATTGCAGTTGGCGCGACTGCTTTCTTCGGCGCGGCTTTCTTGCTGCGCGTGGATGAAGTGCAGGACGTTGTCGATCTTATCAGGCAGCGCTTGCGCGGCTGAAATTCAAACGCTCTCGGCGGACTGGAGACGGCCGCTTCTTGCTATCAAAGCGCTTGGTCGAGATCTTCGATCAAGTCGTCTGCGTTCTCGAGACCGATCGATAACCTCAACAAACCTTCGGGCGACGTCGTGCCGGGGCCTTCAATCGATGCGCGATGTTCGATCAAGCTTTCCACGCCGCCCAAACTTGTTGCACGAATAAAGATTTTCGTCTTCGCGGCGACATTCATCGCAGTCTCGCGGCCGCCTTTGACTTCGAAGGACAGCATTCCGCCGTACATCGACATCTGCCGCTTCGCAATTTCGTGTCCCGAATGCGTGCGCAATCCCGGATAATGCACGTGCTCAACCTTTCGATGTTGCATAAGAAAGTTTGCTACTTTGAGCGCGTTCTCGGAGTGCGCGCGCATCCGCCACGGCAACGTGCGCATGCCACGCAAGATGAGCCAGCAATCGAAAGGCGAGGGGACTGCACCGCCGGCGTACTGGACGCGGCGAACGTCTTGAAAAAATTCGTTGTCGTTCTTGGCAACGATAATTCCACCGGCTACGTCACAATGGCCGCCGAAGTATTTTGTCGTGGAATGAAGAATCAGGTCGGCGCCGAGATCGAACGGCCGTTGCAACACTGGCGCCCAAGTGTTGTCGCAAACGCAAATTGCGCCGGCGTCATGAACGATCTTGGCGACCGCCGCAACATCGACAATCTTCAACAGCGGGTTCGAAGGCGTTTCCGTCCAAGCGAGTTTCGTTTTCGCGCGCAGAGCTCTCCCGACCGCGGCGAGATCGCTCATGTCGATGAAATCGACCCCGAGTCCCCAGCGCAGGAAGATTTCTCGGATTAATCGCGACGTGCCGTAGTAAGCATCGACATGGGCGAGCACATGATCACCCGGCGCAAGTGCCTGCAAAATCGCCATGGTCGCGGCGGTTCCAGAAGCAAATGCGGCAGCGACTGAGCCGCCCTCGAGCGCGCTGATTCCTTCTTCGAGCGCCTGCCGGTTCGGATTGTTGTTGCGCGTGTACATGAATCCGTGCGGGTAGCTGCCGTCCACATCGCGTTCAAACGTGGTGGAAAGATGAATCGGTGCAGACACGGCGCCTGTCGCGGCGTCGATCGTGTGACCCGCGTGGACGGCGAGAGTTTCAATTTTCATGTTCCAATCAAATTACGCCGGGGGAACTCATGACCGCAATCACTTCGTCAAGGCGCCAGCCAGAAATGGCGTAGCCGCGACGCCTCGTCGCAATTTCTTGGCTTTCTCGTGCGCCTTCTGCGATGTGGCGTCGCAGCTACGAAACCGCTATTTCAATTTGACGAACAGCGTGAGTCGCGACGAAATAGCACCTGAATTTCTCGCGCGAGTGTTCTAACATTCCGGCTCGCTCTCATGACTATTTACGACGACGACGTGTTCAAGATGGCCTGCGATCAATTTGCGGTCATCGCCGATTACCTGAACATCGATCGAAACCATCGCGATCGGCTGATGTATCCGAAGCGCGCCATCGCCGTGACGCTCCCGGTGCACATGGATGATGGCAGCACGAAAACTTTCCAAGGTTATCGCGTTCAGCATCATCTCACGCTCGGCCCGACAAAAGGCGGGACGCGTTTCGCCCCGTCGCTCTCGATGGGCGAGACGGCCGCGCTGGCCATGTGGATGAGCTGGAAATGCGCACTGGCCAATTTGCCCTATGGCGGCGCCAAGGGCGGCGTGGCGGTCGATCCATTGAAATTGTCGCGCACCGAGCTTGAAGCCCTCTCCCGACGTTACATGCAGGAAATGATTCCGTTCGTCGGTCCGCATACCGATATTATGGGCCCGGACATGGGCACCAATGAACAAATCATGGCCTGGTTCATGGACACTTACTCGGTCTATCAAGGCTATGCCGTGAATGAGATTGTCACGGGAAAACCGGTTGCGATCGGCGGGACCGAAGGCCGGCGCGAAGCCACGGGTCGCGGCGTCGTTTACTTGATCGAGCGCGCGATGGACATGCTCAAAATAGATCCGGAAAAATGCACTGCGATCGTGCAGGGTTTCGGTAACGTCGGCTCAGTTGCGGCGCTTTCGCTTGCGCTCAAGACTGGGCTCAAGGTGATCGGCATCAGTGATGCGATGGTCGCGCTCTACAATCCAAAAGGGATCGATGTCAAAGCGGCCGAGCAACACGTGCTCAAAAAAGGACACTTGCGCGCCTTCGCCCAAGGCGATCACGTCGACCCAAACGAGTTGCTCACCATGAAGTGCGACGTGCTGGTGCCGGCGGCGGTCGATCGCGTGATCAACGAGAAAAACGCGGCCAAATTGCAGTGCCGCATCCTGGCCGAAGCCGCCAACGGTCCGACCACGCCGGAAGCGGACCGGATTCTCGAGCAGCGTTGGGATGAAGTGTTTGTGATTCCCGATATTCTCTGCAACGCCGGCGGCGTGATCGTTTCCTATTTCGAATGGGTGCAAGGTTTGCAATCATTTCGCTGGAGCGAAACGGAGGTGACCGACAAACTCTTCCGCATCCTTGAGCATTCCTTTACGCAAGTAATCAGGCGCGCGAGAGAACATAAGATTGCGCATCGCACCGCGGCGATGGCGATCGGCGTGGAGCGCGTTCTCGGAGCCAAGAGCATGCGCGGCTTGTTCCCATGAGATGTTTTCACATCGCGAAGATAAGCGGGACGATCGGCAGCTCGATATTTTGACTGATGAGGAAAATGGGCTGCGCATCATCGTCTCACGACTCGGCGCGGAATTAATCAGCCTGGCCAGAGCAAACGAAGCCGGCGAGTGGATCGGCTTTCTTTACCGGGACAACGATCTCACAGCGCCGGCACAAGGCTGGGCCAACCACGCTACCGCGATGGGTTATTATCTTCATCGACTTAAAGATGGACGCAGCTTGTATCGCGGCCGGGAAATCAAGGGCGGGACGCACGGTTTTCTTCGATCCAAGACCTGGCATCTTATTGAATCTAAGATCGACAATCGATCACTAACGTATCGAATTACGCCACGGGATTTTTCCGCGACGGAATATCCGCTCAAGGTTAGCCTGGACCTAACCTATAAGATCGACATGAACAAAGTGAGCGTCGAGTTTGCGTTTCAGAATGATGAGAAGGAGTTGAGCGCGCACGTGGGATTTGGACTGCACCCGGGTTTCACCGCGACTTCGTTCAAGAGCTTTCGTTTGCAGATGCCTGCCGGTTGGTATCGGCGGCATTTTTCTCCGGGCAATTATCTTTCAGGCGAAACCCGGGATATCGATTTTCCCGGCGGTGAAATGCCGTTCCCGAGAGATCAGTTGCCCGGATCTTACATATTGGAACTGGTCGATGTTCCGCTGCGTGAGTTTTCGTATGTCGATCCACGGGGCGGGCGCTGGGTGGTCCTCGACTTAACCGGCGTGCCCTATCTCACCTTGTGGTCGGACGGTGGACCATTTCTTTGCATCGAACCGTGTTGGGGGCTAACGGACCATCAGGACCAACGCGCCTTTGAAGATAAGGAAGGGATTCAAACAATTCCGCCGGGCGGCGAGTTGCGCGCCTCCTTCACCATGAGTCCGCAATTGGCCTCTTGCGATTAGCGGCTGTTCTTGCCCAATTTTTGCTTATGCCAGCCGCTTCTCTTCGCGCTTTGCTCGCGCACTCGATCGATTACGCCGGGATGTTTCCGCCATGCAGTCTCGAGCTCGAACCAGCCCTAGGAAAACAGGCCCAATACGTTCGCTTGCACGATAGCTGGATGCTTGGCGCGTTCGTTCTTCCCGTTGCAGCATTCGAAGCGGCCAAAGAATTTCTTTCGCTGTTCGATCCGCTGCGTCCCCTCCGCGTTTCCGCGCTCGGGCCAAAGACAGAGAGCGCGGCAGCGTTTCGCGACGAGCTGGAAAAAATTGATGCGGTCATTCGTCCGTTCGCGGCGCACAATGTCGATCTTGTCTCAGTCGTTCAGCTTGAAATGTTCCTCCCGCACGATGTCGATCTTACATTTCTGAAAGAAACCCGTTCCGTCATCGGAAATTTGCCAGTATTTTGGGAAGCGCCGCCGGAGAGAGCGGAACAGACTATCGCGCTGCTGGCGGACCTCAATTCCGACGTCGATAAGCCCACTTTCGGTTTCAAGTTGCGCACCGGCGGAGTTACAGCCGATGCGTTTCCAACTTCGCAGCAGATCGCCAAGGCATTGGTGACGCCGGCGACCCATCAAGTCCCGATCAAGTTCACAGCCGGCTTACATCACCCGATCCGGCAGCATCGGGACGAGGTACATACCAAGATGCACGGTTTTCTCAACGTGCTCGGTGCGGCCGTGCTGGCCGCGGAACACAAATGGGATGCGCATCAGACAGCGGCCATGCTGGAAGACGAAAACGCTCAGTCATTTTCCTTCGACGATGAATTCTTCGCCTGGCGTGAATGGAAGATCGACATCAAACCGCTGAAAAACCGGCGAAAATTCGTAACTTCTTTCGGAAGCTGCAGTGTTGACGAACCACGCGAAGATTTGCGCGCCTTGAATTTCCTATAATGGCGATCTATGTCCGTCGGAGAATTAATGCGGCTCTCATAGAGCGCCGCTACAGCTAAATGCCGCTCAAATCTTTTATCGATGTCCCTCGCGAGTCGCCCTTTCCAATCCAGAATCTCCCCTTCGGAGTTTTCAAACCGCGCGACAATGCAGCGCGCGTCGGCGTCGCGATCGGTGAGCGCATCGTCGATCTTTCCGTTCTCGAAAAAAAAGGCCATTTCGATTTTGCACAAGATCGACAATTGTTTTCGCAAGATTCCCTCAATGCATTTCTCGCGCTCGGTCGACCTGCCTGGCGCAAAACGCGCGAAGTGTTGCAACATCTTCTTTCGGCTGAAATACCAACCTTGCGCGATGATGCCGCGCTGCGTGAGCGCGTTTTTCATCGACAACGGGACGTGACCATGCAACTGCCGGCGCGCATTGGCGATTACACAGATTTCTATTCGTCCTATCACCACGCGCACAACGTCGGAACGATGTTGCGCGGCCCGGAGAACGCGCTCATGCCGAATTGGAAATGGTTGCCGGTCGCATATCACGGTCGCGCCAGCTCAATCGTGATAAGCGGAACTGATGTGCAGCGACCAAAAGGCCAAATCAAACCGCCGGATGCGAGCGCACCTCTGTTTGGGCCGACGAAAAGTCTAGATTACGAGCTCGAAATGGCGTTCTTGATCGGACCGGCGAACTCGTTAGGCCAGCCGGTGCCGATCGATCGGGCGGTTGATCATATCTTTGGCTTCGTCTTGATGAACGACTGGAGCGCGCGCGACGTTCAGACTTGGGAATATCAGCCGCTCGGCCCCTTCTTAGCGAAGAATTTCTGCACGAGCATTTCCCCCTGGGTCGTCACGCTCGAGGCGCTGGAACCGTTTCGTAAACCGCTTCCGCCGCAGGACCCCGAGCCGTTGCCCTATTTGCGCGCGAAAAACGATTTCATCTTCGACATTCAACTCGAAGCGCATTTGCAAACCGCGAAGATGAAAACGCCGCACATCATCACGCGCACCAATTTCCAAAATCTTTACTGGAGCATTTCGCAACAACTCGCGCATCACACCGTCGGCGGCTGTAATCTTCAGCCGGGCGATCTGTTGGCCAGCGGGACAATCAGCGGGCCGACCGAAGAATCACGCGGTTGCATGCTGGAGTTGACCCGGCGCGGGGCGAACCCGCTCAAATTGCCAGGCGGCGAAACGCGCAAATGGCTTGAGGACGGCGACACATTAACGATCACCGGATGGTGTGACGGTGAGGGCTTTCGCGTTGGTTTTGGTGAAGTAAGCGGCCGCTTGATCGCGCCGCTCTGATTTCGAACGGCGCGTCCAACATTCACGTCGACCGAACCGTGCGAAGCCCCCTCGCTTGCATTTATCGAGTTGTTGTCGATCGACGATTGGCGAATGAACCTCTGCGGCCGATAAGCGAAGCACCGCCTTCGGTCTCTTTGGCGGCGTGTTCGGAATCGCATGGTTTCTTGGGAGTGCACTGATGAGTCTGTTGGACGACAAATCCATCGCCGCCCTCGTGCTCTTTTCCGTCGTCCTGCAATTTGCGACGCTGCCCGTGTTCCTTTTTGCAAACAGGCAGAAAATCACGTAAGCGGAAGCGCACTCGGAGTTGGTCAGCGGCCTGTATGCTATGCTTCAATGCGTAAACACCGGGGCCTGTAGCTCAGCGGTTAGAGCAGGGGACTCATAATCCCTTGGTCCCAGGTTCGAATCCTGGCGGGCCCATCTTAGAGGTCGGAGTTCAGAATCAGATTGAAAATTTCTTTTCGGCGTGTGGGCGTTACGAAGTGTCAAAGTTCTAACTCTTAGCGCGCTGATTTTGGCGGCGCTGTGTGCGGATTATCAGGGCGTTTTTGTCGCCGGAAATGTTTAGTTCACCGATGCGGATTGCTACGCGCGGATGACGCGCATCCGGATGTCCGATTACCATTCCGGTTTGATCGCGCGTCACCACGTTTTCGAAAATTATCCGCAAGCAACAACTCAGCACACGACGGCGTCGCTCGATTATCTCATTGTCGCATTGTCGATCTTTCTCCAGCCTTTCACGGTTGGCGAGAAGCGTGTAATTCTGGAAAATCACGGGGTAGCCTGTGCGCTCGCGTACGATTCCGAATGGATGGCGCAGAACTTCTCGGCCATCTTAGGTTTGGCCGTGCCCCGGCATGCACTCTGCTCCATTTTAGATCGAACATCTGCTCAAGTGCCGCGATTCTTAATTCTTGCGTCAAAACCATGCGGTCAAACTCGGTCGGTTTGGCAAATCAGTCTGTCAAAAAAAGTTAATGCTGCCTGTGAGAACGCGTTGACATCGCACTAGAGCGTTACAATATAATACCGCGTGTTAAGAAAATTCATCCCGCAAAGACCGACGTCGGCGATCGGAGAAGGATCGCTGTCTTCGGATGGCGACGATGACAACCGACCCGCCTACGGCGAACAACCAAGAACATCACTAACAACCGATTACCAAAAACATATGGCAGAACATTCCGGCAAAGACATCCTTTCGAGCGACGTCGAAATCAAAGGCTCGATCAAGTTTCAAAAAGAGCTTCTCATCGATGGGAAGGTCGAAGGCGAAATCCATTCTGATGGGGTGCTGACGATCGGTGAGAACGCCGATATCCGTGGCGAGATCAAAACGAAATCGATCACGGTTTTCGGGAAGGTGCAGGGCAACATCACTGTGGCCGAGCGCTGCGAACTGAAAGCGAAGTGCACGCTGCAAGGAGATTTGAAGGCGGCCCGTCTCGTCATCGAAGAAGGAGCGACCTTCATCGGGAAATCTGAAGTGACCAGCGGGACCATCACCGCAAAACCGATCACAGCGCGGCCGGAAGTTGTCCGGCACGATGAGCCGGTCAAGGCCGCCTTCGTCGCACGCGCTTAAAGAGAAAACTCTTCACTTAGCAAACCAGTGGCCAAGCCGTCGCCTGCCAGGGTCAGTGCGGAGTGTCCGCACTGTGGCTTCAAGCAGATGGACTATGCTGCGGCCAAGAGCACTATGTGCCGCCAGTGCGGCCGTCATTTCTCTCCATCCGCACCGAAACCTGCCACAAAACTTCGCCCGAAAGGGGAGCCCCCGCCGCCGCGCGATCCTTCCATCCTTCAACGATTCGAAGGCCTCTGGAGCCGGCAACGGAGTTCGGTTGTCGAATGTTTCGAATGCAAGCGAAAACACGAGGTCAGCGGTGCCGCAACGTCGACAATCTGTCCAGCATGCAGCGCCTACATCGATCTCCGCGATTACAAAATCACCACCAGCTTCAGCCGAACGATTCGCACACGCGGTGATGTCCATCTGACGGCGAAAGGTGATGTTGGCAGCACTGGTGTCATCTGCCACTCTGCCTTGATCGAAGGAAAACTGCGCGGCAATTTGCATTGCACTGGTACGGCCACGATCAACTTCGTCGGGAAGCTCCCCGGTCGCCTCAGCGCGCGGCACTTAGTCGTAACGCGCAAAGCCGATGTGCAATGCTTCCGCCAGGTGGCGGTCGGCAGCGTCGAAATTGTGGCCGGCACCTCCGTTGCCATCGACAAGAACGCGTCACTCGAAGGTAATGTCACCGCGAAGGCGATCACCGTGGAGAAGGGCGGTATTTTTTCTGGCCAGCTTGTGATTGGCCAGGCCGATCTCACCCAAGCCGAATTGTTACCAGAACAAAAACCGGCGATCTCGCGCACGGACGAATCCAGCATCCCGGGAGCCGCGGCGCAGCCTTTGCCCGCCACTTAGCTTCGCGTTGACGCAAAAACTGCATCCTCGCAGCCCATACGCGAAGCTCGGCGGTTACGTGCATCTGCCGCGTTTGATCGACAAAGCCAAACTGCATCGGCAGGGCCTGCTCGACGGCTACAATTATAAAACAGTCGGATTCGACAAGCATCTGCTCGCATTTCTGAAACTGAACGGCGATGCATTCGAAGAAGCCGCCAACCGTTTGGAAGAAGACGCAGCCATCTTGAATTGGGTGCAGGAAAACGGCGAGAAACACTCTCCCGAAGCAACCGAACAATGGAACGAAGCGATGATTTCTCGCCACCCGGACACGGCCGCGAAAAAAGCGCGCTTCCTACATTTTCTTAAGCAATCAGGCGGCGAAGGCCGGAAAGATATTCGGACTTATTTCGATCTCATCGAGTTTGATGAAGGCCGCTTGCAGTAGACCAAGCGTCCCTCACTTGTTAATTGCTTCTCGAGCCGTGGCTTATGCTACTTTACCGCGAGCTTCCGGAAAATCTCGTCGGCCTCTTCCAGCGTCTCTTTACTTCCGATGTCGAGCCATTTGCCTTTGATCAGGAAAGTTTTCACGGGCTTGCGCGTGTAAAGCCATTGCACAAAGCGCCCCGGCTGGTCCGGATTGTTTCCCGCGGCGAGATACGTTGTCACCAGCGAGATGACTTCCCGTGAGTAATAATAAAGGGCGATGGCGGCCAAAGTGCTTTTCGGTTTTTCCGGCTTCTCCTCAAAGCGCGTGATGACTCCCTCAGAGTCGATTGTAATGTTGCTGTATCTCTTGATCTTTTCGAGATCGCCGACGTCGTAAGCAGCGACTGTCGCTTCGGTTTTCTTCGCATACTCAACAAAACCGGCCAATGATTCGCTAAACAAATTGTCGCCCGCGACGATCAGCAAGTCGCTCTTGCTCAGATTTTCCCGGGTAATGACGAAATTGATATCTCCAATCGCGCCCAACTTATCGGCGTCGCTTTTCGAACCGTCGTTGATGATTTTGAACGTGAGCTGTGATTGTCGATATTGGTAGTGATCGGCCCAAGCTTGGAAGTCACTCGCGAACTTATCGTTCGTCACGACGTACATGGTTCCGAGGTCGGAAACATTCGCGAGATTGTCCAGTACCCATTCGATCATCGGTTTTCCTGCGACCTTGAGTAGTGGCTTGGCCATGTCGAGCGTCAGTGGATAAAGCCGGGTCGCATAACCGGCGGCGAGGATGATCGAGTTCATCAAGTACGAGACGATAGGCAGGGAAGATAAATGGGCGAGAGGATTCCAATCGTGTCGACGATTCAGCGCATCACCGTACTCAGCGCCGCTGACTGAAGGCGTTTCTGGAGCGCGGCGATGCGGTTTGAATCGGTAATTTTGCGGTTGAAACGATCGACGACGTAGAAGGTATCGATGGCCGCGCCGTCTTGCGTGCTGATGCGCGAGAGCGCGATGGAGACGCCTTCCCGGTCGAGGCGGGAAAGAAGATCGTAGAGCAAACCGAGGCGGTCCGGCGTTTGGATTTGGATCAACGTGTAGTTGGGATGAGCCTTGTTATCCATGGCGATGCGAGTGGGAAATTCGATTTCCTGGTCGACACGATGCCCGCCTTGACGCCTCGCTTCTTCCATCAGCGGCGCAAAGTCGAAGTTCACGTCCTGCAGCGCGCCTCGCAAAGTTTCTTCGACGAGCTCGAAATCCCGCTGGTCGGTAACCGCGCGGTCTTTCGTGTCGCAAACTCGAAAGATATCGAGAACGACATTGTCTCCCCGAGGAAAAATATCCGCGCTCAGGATATTGATTGGAACGACCGAAAACGATCCGGCGATTTTTGCCAGCAACTGCTCGCGGTCCCAGGTACAGAAACTGACAATGCTGTGACCTTGACCGGGAAAAGCTTCCCATCTGACCGCCGGGGCCAGCGGCTGCTCGCCCCCACTCGATACGTTCTGGAGGAAGGACCGGATAAGTTTGAGATGCCCGACAATTTCAGGGGCCTCCGAGGCACGAAAGTAACTATCCGGCATGAAGTCAAAGTGCGCCTCAATTTCGTCCGCAAAGTCCGCGCTCAGATTTTCGAAAGAGTTGCCACACCAGCGATTCCTTCCAATCGGACCATGCTTCTGCGCTCGTCCCCTGGCCATCAGCCAAAGTGAGTAACATCAGCGCATTCAAGTTTTTCTCGTGCTTCACGATGTTGGCCAACTCCATCACCGTGGCCGGGTCATCCAGATTTCTCTGTTGCGCAATATTGGAGAGGGTGAGGTGATGATCGACCAGGAGAATAAGAGACTTGCGCTGCTCGGATGACAACTGCAGGCGAGTCGCAACACGCTGGGCAAAAAGCGCGCTGGCTTCCGCGTGCGGGCGCGCCGCG
>Ga0193729_1001714_pt1 | contig 11111 bp, 8 predicted proteins | sample U1c2metaG_FD_143036 | JGI IMG/M metagenome (GOLD analysis project Ga0193729, IMG submission 143036) | Soil microbial communities from a riparian zone of the East river system, Colorado, United States - U1c2 | ecosystem: Environmental > Terrestrial > Soil > Riparian zone | place: USA: East River... | reverse complement strand
ATCGTCTCGACCGAGAGACCTCGGGCCTGATGATTTTCGCGAAGACCGCCGCAGCGAAGCAAACATTGCAAGCAGGCTGGGACAAAGCCGAGAAACGTTATGAGGCCGTCGTGGAAGGCCGACTCACTGCCGAAAGCGGCTTGGGGTACGGGGTCGTATCTAAAGGGCGTGTTGCCCAAGTGATCGCGCGTGTAGTAGTATGGCGTCGTGCCGCTTAGCTGGCCCTGGGGGTAAAGGCGTAAAGTCACGGCATCACTGGCGTTCCGATACTCGCAGCGCTCGTTGCCGCACCAGACAAATTTTCTCGTGGAATTAATGTTTGGGAGGGGAAATTAGGGGTCAGTGTGCAAATCTTGACACATCCTCTTTCTCACTCTGCTGTTTGGATTGCGCGATTGATGAAATCAGCGAATCGAGACGGCATTTGCCGGTTCCGGCGATTGCCGCGCGCCATCACACGATAGAATGCTCCTGGGAATTCAACACGAACGCTCCGCGCCATTGAACTTAGACTCTCCTCAAATTTCAATATGTTAAGATTTGCACACTGACCCCTATTCTAATTCCATTCGAGCGAATCCCGAGCGAATCCGGGTAAGGCTTAAAGCTCGGCCGCTTAATGAGTTTGCGAAATGTTATCGCTCAGTGCCTCTAACGCCGACGGCACCCGCCGAACCACGCCAGCAACGTCCCTCCGCCCGCGAGCAACAGGGCGGCGCTACTCGGCTCGGGTACTATGACAAATCCCGTCACGAGGCCCGTGGAATCTAGGGTTCCCGTCGGGTCGTTGACATTCTGATTGTAAGCGCGCGAAACCCCGTCGCCAAGTGGACTGACGGCATCAAACGAGGTCGTAGATCCTGCGCCGAAGTTGCGCACATCGAGCAGCAGATTGCCGAGGGCAGGGTTGTAGAGAAACGGGGTGGTCAGCGTGACGATGATATCGAAATCCTTCGGGCCGTTAGGCGGACCTGTGAACGCGCTGGAGAGCGTAAGCGGGCCACGGGCGAACACAATAGTGTCGCCAGCGGTTATATTGTTGGCATAGGTCGAGCTGAGCCCATCATCGGCGGCGCTACTGTAGGCAAGATCAATTTGAATATCGGGTAGGGTGGATGTGAACGCACTACCGGCGAAGGAATCGGGCCGGAAGACGAGTTGGGTGATCAAGCCTCCGCCGCCGAACTGCGAAGCGACGTAAAGCTGCTGGTACCGTTGGCTGCCGGCACCGTCTCTGTCGAAAGGCCAACTGTTATTTGTATCGCCTTCTGTCGTCCTCGCACTGTTGGGAACAACGACGGTCGGCACGATAGCATGAGCAGGATTAATGGCGCATAGGAGCAACAAAGCGGCTAGGAGAGTAAGACGAGGAAAACCGCACCTGGTCGATTTCATCTTATTATTCATAGTTTTGGTTTCGGTGGTTGATTTATATAGGGTCGCCGTGTGGGCCAGTTTGGGCCGTCGCTTTTTGCTTTGTCAAGAATAAAATTAACGAAACTCCAGTAAAAGGCGATAATGATTGCTCAGCAGCACCCACGCATGGACTCGCCATCCTGTCATCGCGCACACTTCTCCCAATGCCTTCACAAATTGTTTACCGTCCTCTTGATCGAGAAAAATCGGCTCCCGGCGATTGCCGCGCGCCATCACATGATAGAATGCTCCCGGGAATTCAATACGAATGCTCCGCGCCATTGACCTTTGACTCTCCTCTAATTTAAATATGTCAAGATTTGCACACTGACCCCTATTCCTATCCGCTGTAAGTCACGTCCTCCGACCCAGGGACCGGGGTTAGTCCGCCAGTATAATCATTGGCTGGCGAGTTAAGCGGATCGCCAAATTGGTCCACGCCGTACGGTGCTCCCGGTGATCCGACGCCGCTACCGAATACGTAATTGGCCCCGAAATAGCCGGGGAAGTAGATCGGGCCGGGAACGTGCGTGCCGCTAACGTAATCGGAGTCAACTTTTCCAATGTCACCAATAGCATTCCAGATGCCCGAGATCATTTTGCGAAGTGAGATGCTGCCCGTCGAAGTCTTAGCTGCTCCTATGTTTACGTCAACCGGAACAAACGCTTCCCCGATGCCTATGTTCGCACTCACTGCGTAGTTTGGCGACGTCCCACCCGGTCCGTTGAAAAGATTGCTTACGCCCAAACCTATAGTCGAACCCTACCCCGGCGCATTCTTTTCCCGGGGCGACGACGAATTAGACCCGAGACGCTCGCGACGCAGAGACGGTACCTCGAAAGCACAAAAAAACGAATACCACAAGTGATGCAACAGATATCGTGAAAGCAATCCGACTTCCTAGCTGAGCGGAGCTAGCATCATGTGCGGCCTGCGGGGTGTCGAGTGCAAGTAGCTTAGATGCGGTTACGCCCATGCTCAGAGCTTCCGCAAGAGAAAAAATACTTAAAGTCATCGCTAGAACCAAACCAATACGATAAGTAGCGGCCATTTTGGCCGATCTGCGCCAGAGGACTAGAACTGCCAGAATCCAGATTGGTAGAAACAGGATGTGCACTAGAACAAGAAGTTCTGCGACCAGAGGAATGTTTTCATGTTTTTACTCAGCCGTAGTATTCATGGGCAACTGTCAACTCGCTTCACATTCGCAGAGTAAGTTATTTCTGCAAGCTGAATTCAAACGCCCATGCACCGCACAACCGTTGGCGTCCGCTGACCCGAAATCTGCCTCCACCCTTGGAGCATTCACTTGCTGCTATCTAGCACGAGTTGCCGTTCCATCTTATACCTTCGATTTGAGACCCTGTTGGCGATTGTTCTAAGCCATTTTTGCACCCGAATCAAAAAACTCCAAGTTGCAGAACCAGTAACAAAAACGGCCAGAGGAGGAGCTGGAACAGAAATGCAATGAGATCGCTTAAGGTTAGGACAACAAACCACCAACCCGTTCTTTCGTCTCGTCGAGCCCCGCTTGCGACCACTTTGGACCTCGCCAGACAACTATGCCAACTACAATGATACCTATGACAAGACATTCGGTGGAAACCATCCGTTTTAAAAATCAAGAACCAACCGGTTCATAAACTTAGCGGCCCTGACCGGCAACCAGCCAGCACCCTGTAAGGCTGGAAAGCCATCGCAAATTCTCTTTTTTACCGTAGGCAGCCATCTCCATCGACCTATGCCGCCGGAAAGTGCGGCGTCTAATAGGAGTTCGGCCTTATCTGGAAAAGCCATCGTCAATCCTTCTTATAGCTTATTATTGCTAGCCGTGTGGAATGACCCTTAAGTCTCCACCGTGTGGATAGAGTGGCGGCTTGCCACGCGCCGCTCTGCGAGCGTTAATGTAATCCATAGCGCCAAAATCGACCGGGTCAGTAGCAGTGAAGCCCGGGGAGAACCCACCGACTGATCCGCCGGGCAGAACGTCGAATCCTATTTGCTGTGGGTAATATGTCGTTGTTCCGCCGCTTCCCCACCAGCCTCCGCCGGCATCAGCGGGCACCGTTCCAAGAATTTCGCCAATAGCGCTAACAAAATCGCTAGTCGTACCCGATGTACCAGAAAAATCGGCAGCCGACGACGCGTCTTGATACAGGAAGTTGAGGCTCGAATCGCCCCCGTCCGAGGACGAATCCTTATAGCCATAATCACTCCCTCCGTTTTGCGCGATTACTGAAATCCCTAGTACCGGCACATGCGCCATCCCAAAAATGTCCGCGTTGAGTTGCTCGCCCGTAGCGGCCTGCCACTTTGACGCTGCATAATCCGCGCAATTGTACGCCGGGCCTAGCCAGACATCCCCACCAGCACTGTTCATTCGCGCCTCAGCATCATCGTCTATCCAAGCCGAGCGCCAAACATCACCGTAATATTTATAGTTGGACTGCAGTCCTCCTGCTATAATGTTACTAGGCCACAGACCCATTGTCGTCCACGCACCGGTGTCGTCAGAAATAAACGTTATCCAAGCATGACCGGGTTCCCCGGCGCTAGGGTTGGTGGTGTTGATAACTATCGTTCCTGAGAGCCCGCTCGGATCAGAGCGCTTCAGCGGGTTATTCCCGCAATAGCGATAAAGATTTGTCGCATCGCCGCCAAAGCCGATTGGGTCGGCTTGGAGGAAACGGCCGATGTCGGGTGAGTAATAGCGGTTGCGCAGATCGTAGAGGCCAAGCTCACTGTACCATTGCTGGCCGGTGAAGAGATGGCGGACGCCATAGGCAGAAGCCGAGATTTGAGTATTGGACGCGTTGTAGAACACTGGTGTACCCTGGAGGTCGTAGCGGTACCACTCCAGCAAATGACCAGTGCTGTCGGCCAAATGTGAGGTGCTCCCGCTGGCATCCTGGTAGTAATAATGGTTGATCCCGCCTGTCCCAATATTTCTCACCAGTCCGCTTGCACCATGGAAATACGAGACGGTGACAGCGCCTCCGGCGTGATATTCCCCAATCAAGTCCCACCCGTCATACACATTGTAGTAGATGGGCGAACCAGTCCCGACCTGGCGGGAAACTTGTCGATTCAACCCATCGTAGGTGAATGTATCAGTCACGCCGTTCTTGGCGGCTGTAAGCAACCGGTTCTGTGCATCGTAGGTGTAGGTGGAAGCGTCCAAACCAGTCCTCATGTCCCCGTTCCAATTGTAATCGGCCAAGGTGGCGTTGCGCTGACTGTACTGGTTCAAATAATTGGTGGTATAAGTGTCGGTTGTCTGGTAGGGTTGGAACGTGGTGCGGTTCCCGTTGGTATCGTAAAAGATCGTCTGCGGCCCAGCTGGGGTCGTGTCCGGATTGGGAACATTGAGTAACACTGCGTTGACTTCATCATTGTAATCGTAGCTAAACACGTCGCCATTGGCCTCCGAACTGGACCCGAGCGCGTCGGTGACGCCCGAGAGCCAATCATGCCATTCATGAGCCTAAGATATTACCCCGTGATCCAGCGTATCAAGTGCCATAGTACCACAAGAAACATCGCAAGAATCGCGAGGCTGAACATTACCACTCCGAACCAGCGATAGGCCTTCGACGGGGGGAGCGGGGGTGGCTCAGATGCATCCCAAATCGGCGCTTTGGTATCAAAGGCTTGGAACACTGATCTCAACAGCAGATCCAATCGCAGCGACATGACCATTACAAGGAGGCCTAGTATTCCCAAACTAGCGGAGCAAAGGCCAAGCAACAGGACTTGATTCCACTGCTGCTCAGAAAAATATAGGGTTCGACCAGTCTGTATCAGCTTCACCGTGTGGGTGCTAGTCGGCACCGCGGTCGCTGTTATCGCTGCTGCGTGATATTTAATGAAGGCTGTTGCTCCCGCCCAGAATGCTCCGAAAAAAAGCACGAAAATTATTACTCTTAGGTGCCATCGCTCCCGCCCGGGCGACCGCCTCCAAGGCGCACTAGAATTCGCGGTCATTGGAATATACATCGCAATTCAAACGAATCTTCACCTCTTCTTCCAACCACGCAGCGGAATCCAGGCTAGCGTATAATGCAAGTCGCGAAAGCCTCCGCCGTAAGTTGATTCTGGAATGGGCATAAGCTCTCACTCTATCCATGCCAGCAGCTCTTCACGGATCTGGATGATCTCGATTGGTTTTTCGATTGCATCTGACATCAGAATTGGACTGACAATGAACGCACGACTGTTACGGGATAGCAACTGGCTTGGGTCCTGCGCCGACGCCGCCGATCTGTGCAGCTGGATCAAGCCCGCTGTACCAGTTGTCCGGTCCAAATATGGAAAATGGGAGGTTCACGCCATAGGACGGGCCCCAACTCCCGTATGGATTCGACAGCGTTGTCGATCCAGTAGGCGTATAAAATCCTGGCCAGCTGCCGTCCCTGACAGGGGAAATAAATTAGGGGTCAGTGTGCAAATCTTGACACATCCTCTTTCTCACTCTGCTGCTTGGATTGAGCGATTGATGAAATCAGCAAATCGAGGCGGCACTTGCCGGTTCCTTCGCTTGACCACAGCGCGTCGCAACAGTTGACTCACATTAGCGGCACTGCGCATTTGCAATTTCTCCGCCAGCCACTCCTGGGTGACAGTGGTCCGGTTCCACAAAAGCTCGGCCAGGCTGACTTTTCTCGGATCACTCCCCCGCACCCTTGACAGATCCTCTTGCGCCAAGCCCGCTGCTTCGAGTCCTTCTTGGAGCCATCTTTGCGCCTGTTCCAGTCCATGCGTCTGACGGACAGCGGCGCTTCGGTAGGCCCGTGATTTCATCCGTTTCAACTTCTTCTCAGCCAGCTTGCGCATTCTCTCCGCAAAACTCTGGCTGCCCCAATACCAACCCCGCCTCAGGTGGCTGCACCGCGCATCCACCTCCTCGGGTAAAGCAACCAGTCCGCAGCTTTCGAAGCCTTCTTCGACCGCTCGCCGATCGACCCGCTCCACCATTCGCCGACGCCCTCCTGTCGTATCGCTAAATCCAAACACGCTCAGACCCTCCCCTGCCGCCAACCATTTCGCCCGCTTGTTTGCCGGTACGCCATAGCCCATTGCCATGCTGCTCCATGGGTAGTTCAAGATACTTTCCCTTTTGCCTACCCGCACCAGACCAGCTCGCATGGGGTTAAGGTGAATGTAGTCCATCAGAGTCTCATAATAAAAACGCTGCCCACCCTCCACGACCACCGCCTTATAGCGGTCTCCGAATACGCGGCCCCAAGCCCGATGCCGCACATTGAAGCGGCGCGTCAGAGTGTTTTGCAGCCATTTCATTCCGGCGACCAGATTGGCTTCCGGCGTCTCGATCATGAGGTGATAATGATTGCTCAGCAGCACCCACGCATGAACCCGCCATCCCGTCATCGCGCAGACTTCTCCCAATGCCTTCACAAACTGTTTACCGTCCTCTTTATCGAGAAAAATCGGTTCCCGGCGATTGCCGCGCGCCATCACATGATAGAATGCTCCCGGGAATTCAACACGAACGCTCCGCGCCATTACCCTTAAACTCTCCTCTAATTTAAATATGTCAAGATTTGCACACTGACCCCTATTCCTATTCCCGTGCCATTCACCAACGCTGAACGATCCGCAACCAAATGTCAAATGTTTAGATACGACCCCAACTACAGGACGTTTAGCACCCGTTAGCACTCGATCGCCGACCGAAAAGGCGCAATATAAAAAAGCGAATCAACGGAACAATAAACACTAATCCCGCTAAAGCCATCAGTTGGCTCAGCAATACCAAGGCGATCAAACCTTTATAGGTATCACGATCGACCTCTATTTTCGCCATCGCCTGGGCCCCGCTGAGATTCGGCGGAATATAATTGATCTGCAGCGAAAGAACATAATGCCTGCTCGGCTCAGGCTCAAATGTGAGAAGCACCATTGCGACCGAATCGTCCGCATACGCTATGTGGTGAGTTGGCAACTCGGCTTGCGTTAGAACCGTTTCTTCCGATCTCACAATAGCTGTCCCTCTAACTGTATGAAGCTCTTTCCCGACATCCTCCGATACGTCCTTGGGGTATTGAATTTCAACATCATGCCAGCCTCTCTCCGCGACAGAAAAGGGGATGTTCACTAAAGAGCCCCCCTGCAGACGAATCGGAATTTCAACGCTCTTGGCGTAGAAGGCTCCCCGACTTTGCGCCCAACGCCAGCTATAACCCCCAGCGGCCAAAAGTAAGAGCGCTACCCCAGTTGAGAGCTTTACCGACTTAGACATAATGAAGGATTGCGAGTGATTAAAGGATCGCGCTGAATCGTTCCCCTGGCCGGAAACGTGCCGCGTCGCTCAAAGTGGTAAAACCATCGTACATTCTGTTTTATCCTAGATATCCAATTCTATCAACCTACGCCGCCGAAAAGTGCGCGTTCAATAGGAGTTCGTCCCTTTCCTCGTCAACCCATCGTCAATCGTGTTCTTATAGGGTATTATCTGCTAGCGGTGTGGAATGACCTTCAAGTCTCCACCGTGCGGATAGAGTAGCGGCTTGCCACGCGCCGCTCTCCTAGCGTTAATGTAATCCATAGCGCCAAAATCGAGCGGGTCAGTAGCAGTGAAGCCCGGGGAGAAGCCACCGACTGATCCGCCGGGCAGAACGTCGAATCCTATTTGCTGTGGGTAATAGGTCGTTGTTCCGCCGCTTCCCCACCAGCCTCCGCCGGTATCAAAGCTTCCGCCCGAGACGGACACAAAACCAAAGTCGCCGCCGGAATTATTGGAGTCCCAGTTGCGATTCCAGCTGGCCCAATCGCCTTCAGCATCATATATGTTGCCCGTATCGGGATTCTCCCAGCCGACCCAGTTGCCCTGGGCGTTGTAGATGTTGCCAGTGTTGGGATCAAGAGGATTTATCAGCCCTCCCGGCCCTATCAGCACCGCGTCTAACACACGGAAACCGGCTTGCCAGCAGTTGTGGGTAAAAAAGTTGTAAGTTTGCCCCGAGACTTGGGACGCATCGATAAGCGCACTCAGAGCTACAAGATCTTGCTCAGGTGTTAAGGGCGGGTAGGCCGTCGTGGATGAGATTCCCGAAGATGTACCGTCGTTGACCTTCCAGCCGCCAGGTACCGTATTCCATGCGTGCGGTGGATTGTTGAAAGGAGCGAAATCGAACCATGTGAAACGACTTGACGACAAAGGATCGGTGACGCCCCAACTACCATGCGCCCAATCCTGCGGGTGAGCCATAGTTATCACATCCAAACCCGTCGGATCGCTCGCCTTCAGCGGATTATTCCCACAGTAGCGGTAAAGATTGGTCGCATCACCGCCGAAGCCGCTTGGGTCGGCTTGGAGGAAGCGGCCGATGTCGGGGGAGTAATAGCGGTTGCGCAGATCGTAGAGGCCGATCTCGCTCATCCATTGCTGGCCAGTGAAGAGATGGCGCACGCCGAAGTTGCTCCCGCCCGGTTGGAAGACATCGCTGCCATTATAAACAACGGGCGTCCCTTGCAAATCGTAGCGGTACCACTCCAGCAAATGACCGGTGCTGTCGGCCAAATGTGAGGTGCTCCCGCTGGCGTCTTGGTAGTAATAATGGTTGATCCCGCCTGTCCCAATATTTCTCACTAGTCCGCCTGCACCATGGAAATACGAGACGGTGACAGCGCCTCCGGCGTGATATTCCTGAATCAGATTCCAACCGTCATACGCATTGTAAGTGGTCACACTCGCGACCGTCCGAGTCACCTGACGGTTTAACCCGTCGTATTGGAACGTCTCGGTCGTTCCATTTTTGGTCGCGGTAAGCAGCCGGTTCTGCGCATCGTAGGTGTAGGTGGAACCATCGAGGCCAGTCACGATATCTCCATTGATGTTGTACGTTGCCGTGGTCGAGTTGCGCTGGCTGTACTCGTTCAGATTATTGGTGTAGTAGGTGTCAGTTGTTCCGTAGGGAGCAAAGGACGTGCGGTTGCCATTGGCATCATAGCTGATTGTCTGCGGTCCGACTCCGGTGATGTCGGGATTAGCGATGTTGAGTTTCGTCGCCGTCACCTGATCGCTGAGATCATAACCAAAAACATCCCCATTGCCATTATCGCGCTTGGTCCATTTGCGGTTGCCGACCGAATCGTAATCGTAATCCAAGGTGCGGGTGTCACCACCCGCGAGCGAGTGAGTGACGTTTGTCACCCGGTCGAGCGCATCGTAGCTGTACGAGCTGCTGGTTGAATTGCCCGGATTGCGCTGGATAAGATTCCCGCTGAGATCGTACGAGTAGCTCGCGGTGACGCCCGTAGCGTCGTCCACAATCGACTTCAATTGGTCGCGCCCGGTGTAACTGTAGGTGCCCGAATAACCCGGATTTTGAAGCGTGGCTCGGTTGCCGTCGGCATCGTAGGTATAAGTTACTGGTCTGGCAACCCCGCCGGTGATCGTGATCGTTTCAGTTTCGCTATGGAGCAGGTTATCATTAAAATAAGTGCGAGAAATCGTGGCGTTGGCGTTGGTGATGGTCGTGAGTCGACAAACCACGTCATAACCACACGTCACGCTTGGAGTGAGCCCATCATTCCAACTGAAGCCCGTCATCCGGTTGAGCGCATCGTAACTGAACGTCTGCACCGCGGCCGAGCGATTTTGGAAGGTGTAGAGCCGGCCCACCGTATCGTAGGCGAAATAATTCACCCGGTGCGGACCGCCTGACTCGGCCGGATAAAGAACGATCGTTTTGCGCCCCGTCTGGTCATACGTATAATTGTAAGTGTCGGTGCTGTTGATAGCAACCAGATGCGGGTCCTGCATAGTTTGTAACAGCCCGGAGGTATAATACGTGTACTTAGTCACCGCCGCCGGCTCCGGGGTTTGGGTCGCGGTCTGTTGCAGCACCCGGTTCATCGTATCGAAGCTGTCGTAGGTGATGACCTGGCCATTGGCACGCGTCACCGTCTTTTTCCGGCCCGCCGTGTCGTAGGTAAACGTGGTGGTGTTCAGGAGCGCGTCCTTAATCGAGCTCGGTCGGTTCCGTTGATCATACACGGTGATGGTGCTCGTGTTCTGGTAAATCTGGCCGGGCTGTTCGTTGGGCGCGACCACCGAGGTCAGGTTGCCTGCATTATCATATCCATAAGTGGTCTCGGCCCGATCGCCGCCGCCCGCACCGGTGGCGATGACGGCGAGCTTGCGGTAATTCGGATCGTAGCCGGTGGTGATCAGATTGCCGCTGGGCGTAACGAGGTGGGTCACGTTCGAGTCTGTATGGGTGTAGTCATTGCCCGTACCGTTTGCGTCGTAATAGGAATAGGCAGTAACTGGTGTGTTGTGCCCTGGCGTTGTGACAGTGAGAGGCCGCCGGTAATCATCGTAGGTGTAGTTCGTGGTATGGCTGAGCTGATCGGTCACGGCCACAAGCGTGCCGTCGCCATTCGTGTTGTAGGTGTTAACGATGGTGTGGCGCACGCTATCGATGGGATCTACCGGGGAGGTCTTCACCGTCATCTGGCCGCGCAAATTGTAGGCAAAGCTGGTGGTATGATTCGCGTCATTTATGGAGCTCCCCAATGCATCGGTCACTCCCCAGACGCGGTCTAAGCCGTCGTATCGATAACGGGCGGTCGGGTAGCCGCTGGCATTGCTTGGATTGCGGTAATCCTGTTTCAAGCCGCGCGCATCGTACGTGGAGGTCTCGGTGCCGCCTGTAGGCATCTGGGGGGG
>Ga0193729_1001713_pt1 | contig 11111 bp, 10 predicted proteins | sample U1c2metaG_FD_143036 | JGI IMG/M metagenome (GOLD analysis project Ga0193729, IMG submission 143036) | Soil microbial communities from a riparian zone of the East river system, Colorado, United States - U1c2 | ecosystem: Environmental > Terrestrial > Soil > Riparian zone | place: USA: East River... | reverse complement strand
CCGGCGGCGACCGATGCCGATCGCGTTACGCGAAATGATCAGCGTCGGCGGCAACTGCCGGCGCTTGAATTCATTGGCGGGCGATTCAACTCTATTAAGAATTTCGTAAACCAAATCCGCGTCATGACCGGCGGCGATGATTGCTTCCGGCGATTGCTTCTGTTCGAAATACAACTTCAGAATCGGATCGAGCTTTTCGTAACGCGGCAAAGACTGCTCGTCGAATTGTCCCGGCGCGAGTTCGGCTGATGGCGGTTTGTTGATAATCGAGTCCGGGATGATTTCGCGTTCGCGATTGTAATTGCGCGCCAGTTCATAAACCTCCGTTTTCAAAACGTCGCCGATCACGGCGAGCCCGCCATTCGTATCGCCATAAAGTGTGCAATAACCGAGCGCCAGCTCAGATTTGTTTCCCGTGGAGAGCAGCAGGCGATTCTCAGCATTCGAGATCGTCATCAGAATGTTGCCGCGCAAACGCGATTGCAGATTTTCTACCGCGCGTTCCATTGCGCCTTTGTTTTCAATCGAAGGCTCAGGCAATTCCAACTCGCTTCTCAGTACATGAAAGGCGTCGCTGATCGGTGTGGTGCGGCATTCAACACCGAGACGACGGCTTAACTCGATCGAATCGTCGACGCTGCCTTGTGATGAGTAAGGCGAGGGCATGGTGACCGCGAGCACGTTGTCCGCGCCGACGGCTTCCGCGGCCAGGGCCGTGACCAGCGCCGAATCGATTCCGCCGGACAAACCCAGCAATACTTTCTTGAAGTTGTTTTTTTGCGCGTAGTCGCGAATGCCGAGCACGAGTGCGGATCGAATTGTCTCGATATCGTCGCCGGGAAGGCAACGTGAATCGGGAATACCGCAATCGAGATCAACTGTCTCGACGAATTCTTCAAACGGCGGCGCTTGCAAAATGATTTTTCCGGTCGCATCAGAAATGATGCTGGCGCCGTCAAAGATCACGCCGTCGTTACCGCCCACCAGATTCACAAAGACGATGGGCAGATTAGCCATGCGCGCGCGATGCGAAACCATCTCGCAACGAACACCCATCTTGCCTTTATTGAAAGGCGAGGCATTGATCGACACGAGCAACCGGGCGCCTAACTCGATCAACTCTTGCGCCGGATCGTTCGGATAGAGTCGCTGCTTCCAGAAAGTTTTGTCGTTCCAAAAATCCTCACAAACGGCGATGCCCAACTTGGTTTGATCGAGATCGAACAAATGGCGTTCATGTGCAGGTTCGAAGTAACGCGGATCGTCGAACACGTCGTATTCCGGCAACAGAGTCTTGTCCGCGAAACCGAGTAGTTTGCGATCGCGAATGACCGCTGCGGAGTTGTAGAGCTTGCGGCCCGTCTCCTGGTCGTTAGGACGCACGGTGCCGACGATCGCCGTTAGTCCTTCAGTGGCCTGAATGATCTTTTCGAGCGGATCGAGCGCCGATCGAACTACGTCCGGGTCGAGAAACCAATCGAACGAGGTGTAGCCCTGGATGGTGACTTCCGGAAAGACGATCAGGTCTGAGGCGTCGCGTTTTGCTTTGTCGATTGCGCTGAGGATACGCGCAACGTTGCCTTCGAAATCTCCGTTGGTCGTGTTGATTTGGCCGGTAGTAACGCGCATCTATGAATTGATTTTAGCATTGATGCTAAAGTGTCGAACAACGCTAACCTAATACCTCGTTTTTGTCCTTGCGATAAGACCGGCACGAATTCACTTGACACTCGGCACGCGGTAAGAATATCTTACCACAGGTAAGGAGGTGCGCGCGAATGGTAGCGAATCGAAGTGAGGTTCAGGAATTCGTGATTCAATGTTTGGTAGAGATGTCACCGCTTGAGAATGCGCCGCAGATTGACGAAGACATGAATCCGATGTGGAAGCTATGTCTTGATAGTCATGACGGTGTTAACTTGGCCTGCAAACTTACTGAAAAATTCAGTTATGAAATTCCGAACGAGGTAAATCCGCTCGTTGATGACGAACGAAAGCGTCCGCGCCGTGTAAGCGAAATCGTTGACCTCGTCTGTGATTTGATCGGTACGCGAAAGGTGGAAAACAATGGGTGATATAGGTTCGGCACGGGCAACGATCGCCAGTAGACTGCGCGCAGCTCGCGAGCAGGCGGGACTGTCACAGGGACAAGTCGCGACTTTATTGGATCTCCACCGACCCTCAGTGTCAGAAGTTGAGGCTGGCCGTCGTCGAGTTTCCGCAGACGAGATCTCCAAGTTCGCGGAAATTTATAACGTCAGCGTTTCTTGGTTAATGAGTGAAGAATCGGAGGTACCTGATCCAGCGGTCGAACTAGCGGCCCGTGAATTAGCGAAGCTCAAGAAAGAAGACTTGGACACAGTGTTGAATGTGATACGCACGTTTCGAAAGGCCAAAACAAGAACTAAATGAGCAGTCCGCAGGAAACAGCCCGACAGGCACTAAGGGGAGCTCTGGATATTCGGAAGCGCGTTTCCGCCTCGGTCGCCCAACCAATTTGTATTTACGATACTGCCGAGCAATTGGGTGTTGAGGTGATCTTTCGTCCAGAGAAAAGCCTAGGTGGGATATACGACAAAACGGCGGAAACAATCTTAATACCAACGCATCGCCCCCCAGGTCGGCAAGCTTTTACATGTGCCCACGAGATTGGCCATTGGTATTTCGAACATGGAACTGGCATCGACGAAATGAGTGAACTGGAGCGATTCGATGAAACCGATCCGAAGGAGAGACTGGTAGATATATTCGCCAGTTATTTACTCATGTCTCCATGGGCCGTCCGCGAGGCTTACAACAGGCGACACTGGAAAATAAGCAACTGCACACCCAAACAAACTTACATGGTTGCGGGCCAGTTGGGCGTCGGGTATGAAACGCTGGTGCAGCATCTCCGTCTGTCTCTCAATTTGATTTCATCACGTCATGCAAAGGAGCTACTCAAAAGCACACCCAAGCAGTTACGTCGCCTGATAATCGGAAACGACTCCGCACCGCATCTTGTGATGGTGGATGATTCTTGGAGCCATGTTCCTCTCGACTTGCGGGTCGGCGATTTCGCGATAGTTCCCATTAGTGCGAATCTCGAAGGAGTTAGCGTAGGTATTGTCGGCAGTCATGAATTAGGTCAACTGATCCAGGCGGAGAGACCGGGTATCTCGCGGGCAGAATCGCGCGATCAATCATGGGCGTTGTTCATAAGAGTATCGCGCAAGGATTTTGTTGGCCGAAGCATCTATCGTCACTTGGAGGATCCTAATTTTGATGAAGACGCCGGAAATAATACCTGAGGACAATTTATCGTACGCTTGGGGCCGAGCGTTTCTTATTGCCAAAAATGGCAGTAGGGATCTTATGCCTCTTACGATCTCAATCGGAATAACAGGCGGCCTGCCGACTGAAGATATTAGGATCCGCGAAGCCGTCGATGCAGCGCTCGCTGAGAATGGCAAATGTAGCTGTGCGATATCGGCGATGACGATTTTTCCATTCAAGTATTGGAAACAAACTGGACGACCACACATAAAGCAATTTACAGATTTGTATCTCACGAACTACCTACCACGACTGCGGGCTCGAGATCGACGAAACCGAACTGGAACCTACTTTGAGCGGATGATCGCCTTCGAGGGAATAAATCGGAGAGACAGTAAGGAAACGAGAAACCAGCTGGAGCACATCGTCAGCCTATGGCCAGCAAATGGAGGTGGTTCAAGACCACGACAATCCGCTCTTCAGATTGCCATTTTTGATCCTGCGAAGGACCATAACAGATCACCGCGTAGCGTTTTTCCATGCCTTCAACAAGTGAGCCTTGCGTACGATGATTCTGGCGGTTTAGCAATAAATGCGTATTATCCTGCACAATATGTTTTCGACCGGGCTTATGGTAACTATTTCGGCCTCTGTCATCTTGGACATTTCATGGCCCACGAACTGGATCTTGAGTTTGTCCGATTGAACTGTTTTGTTGGCCGTCCCGAACTAGGTGATATCAGAAAGGACGCGGTGCGCAAATTGGAAGAGATTGTTCGCGATCTACTTCCCGCCGGCAGTTGTGAGCCGACGAAATAGGGGTGGATGAGTTATGTCGTTCTGGAACAGTGAGAAGCTCATTCGAACACAGAACTTTAGAAGTCTGGTGGATCCCTTCCATCCAGAACGTGTCAAACACGGCGCGTATGAGCTAGCCATGGGCTCCGAGGCTTTTCTGACCAGCGAGCCGACCGGAGCCAAGCAGGAGCTTGCAGACAAGGGCCAACTAGTAATCCCGCCAGGACAATTTGGACTGCTTTTGACCGAAGAAACTGTCGCCATTCCCGACGATGCGATTGCCTTCATTTCCATCAAGTTCAGCATTAAGCAGCGAGGACTTGTCAATGTATCTGGCTTTCACGTCGATCCAGGCTTTAAAGGTCAGCTCAAATTCGCAGTTTACAACGCTGGCAGCCGGAATATCGTTCTTACCAGAGGCGAACGCGTATTCATAATTTGGTTCTGCGATTTAAGCGCGAGTACGCGGGACGGCTATGATGGACAGCATGCTATGCAACATGGGATTTCGTCCGAGGATGTAATGCAAATACAGGGCGAAGTTGCGTCTCCTGCCGCGCTGAAGAAACAGATTGAAGAGTTGCGCGCCGATCATGACCGGCGATTTTCTGCACTTGACGACAAAATGGAGCAAAGATTTTCGGCAATTGACGACAAGATCACGTCGCGAACAACGATTGTCGCTGCTCTTCTAACTGCTCTCATGGTTGGGGTCTTCTTCAAGGGGTGCGATCAAACAGCTACCACCCCAGGTCCCCCTGTTCAGAATACTAATCAGCAAGCTGCCAGGGAATCGAAAGAACGTGAAACGCCTAACAATCAAAGAAGTCCTAACGCCTCGAAGGATGCCAACCTCGAACCAGTGAACAGGTAGTAATCTCCATGCACAAGCGCGGAAAACTGTTTGTCTTTGAAGGTCCAGATGGTTCGGGTAAGACCACCATTTCTCTCGCTTTTGCAAAACATTTAAGTTCCAGAGGTATTAAGTGTGATCATCTTGCGTTTCCAGGACGGGACGCTGGTACTCTAGGGAAAGTCGTTCACGACTTGCACCACAATCCCGAAGCGAGAGGAGTTCAATCGCTCACAGCGACGAGCTTACAAGTACTGCACATAGCAGCTCACGCCGACGCGATTGAATCCAGAATTCTCCCAGCCCTAGAGCAGGGTCGAACTGTCATACTAGATCGATTTTGGTGGTCGACATGGGTATACGGGATCGTTAGCGGCGCTCAAGCAAACGTATTAAAAGCGATGATCCGTGCCGAACGAATAACGTGGGGCAAGGTTCGGCCAGATACGATCTTTTTGATTAATCGTAAATCAGTGAACCAAGTAGATAGTTATGAAGAATTGTCGAAAGAATACATGAATCTCGCCGCTCGCGAAGTACGTCGCAATCGTGTTGTCCATATCCAAAATGAAGCAAGCATAGCTGAAGCACTAAACGAAGTCGTTTCTCAGGCGAAAATCAGTAATCAAGCCTCCCTGTCTAATGGGCCGATCACAAGCGAGAGCCAACTTAACCAAACCGGATTGCCTCTCAGTGATATCCAGCCTGTTTCTATTGCTCCGATCGTCTTTACTCGCATTGCTCCCGCTAAGACTACAGTTGTATTCGAGACGTACTGGCAATTTGCTACCAAGCGCCAAGATATCTTCTTTCGGCGGTTGGCCGGAGATCCACCTCCGTGGACTGACGATGCAGTGCTGCTTGAATATAAGTTTACGAACGCATATAGAGCATCCGATCGTGTCAGTCAGTACTTGATAAGAGAAGTTATCTACAAGGGAAAGCAATCGCCCAAAGAGCTTTTCTTTCGAATTCTTTTGTTCAAGTTCTTCAATAAGATTGAAACGTGGGAATTACTGAATAAGGAGCTAGGAACGATAACGCTAGCCGAATACTCTTTTGAGCATTACGATCGAATACTTACACGAGCAATCAACGATAGGAAACCGATCTACTCTGCCGCTTACATTATGCCATCTGGTGGTTCGTCGTTGACTCCCACCAAGAAACACCAAATGCACCTCAAATTGCTCGAACAAATGATCGGAGATGCGTTGCCACTTCGGCTAGCCGATGCTACGTCGATGGGAAAAGCGTTTGATCTCCTACGTTCGTATCGCACAATAGGTGACTTCCTCGCTTATCAGTATGTGACAGATCTTAATTACAGCCCCTTAATGAATTTTACTGAAATGGAATTTGTAATACCTGGTCCAGGCGCACGTGACGGTATTCGCAAGTGCTTTAGTGATATTGGTGGATTGAATGAAAGCGAAATCATTAAGTTAGTTGCCGACCGTCAGCAAGCAGAGTTCGATCGACTGGGCCTCAATTTCAAGTCCCTTTGGGGAAGACCACTACAGTTAATCGACTGTCAGAATCTTTTTTGTGAAGTCGATAAGTATGCGCGCATTAGGCACCCGGAAATTGTCGGCATTACCGGCAGAACAAGAATCAAGCAACGATATCGAATGCACCGGAGTCCGATTTCTGTTTGGTACCCGCCAAAGTGGGGCCTAAACGAACTGCTAGCAAGTGAGGTAATTGATGTTTCGAGTGTTTGACGGTGCAACTGCGGACGCAGTCTGGTGTGAAATGGCGTATGCCTTTCGTAATGGGGAGGGTGTCTCACAGCCAAGCCGCATCGGGGAAATGCGTGAAATACTTCACTCCGCTATGTCGATTTCTGATCCTACGCAGCGTTGGGTCACGTCGAGAGAACCCACTATCAATCTCGCATTTGCGCTTGCAGAGGTCGTTTGGATTGTTAACGGGCGCAATGACTCAGCATTTCTAAATTATTTTAATAGACGATTGCCCAAGTTTGCTGGTTTTGGTGCCACGTATCACGGAGCTTATGGTCACCGGTTGCGGTCAAACATAGGCATAGACCAACTACAACGAGCTTACGAAGTATTAAACGCAAAACCTACCAGTCGTCAAATCGTTCTTCAGATTTGGGATGGCAGAATCGATTTGCCCCAACGTACAGGTGAAGAGATTTCGAGTGATGTACCCTGCAACGTTGTTTCGATATTAAAAATAAGAAGTGGCAAGTTGGAATGGATGCAGATAATGCGGAGCAACGATATCTATCTTGGCCTTCCGTACAACATAGTTCAATTCACAACGTTGCAGGAGGTGGTCGCCGGATGGCTGAATTTAGAACTCGGAGAATACAACCAGATTAGTAATAGCCTTCATGTGTACGAACGTGACCTGGTTAATGTGCTCCGTTCCCATCCAAAACCCTGCGCTACTAACACTGATTCGTTGGCTCTTCCAAAAAAGGAATCCGAAAAGGCTTTCGTTGAATTGGCGGACAACATTGAAGCCATAATCAATCCAAGCGTTTCCGTGAACTCTCTATTTTCGCTTTTTCATAATTCAAAGTTACCGCCGGCATTCAAAAACATGCTTTGCGTACTCTGCGCTGAAGGCATCCGCAGGCGTCAGCGGCATCAAGCACTTAACGACCTCTTAAGTGAGTGTACAAATCTAATTTACAATCAGCTTTATGATCAATGGCTCGTACGCTGTGGAATTGGCGACGATTCAAGACAGGCCGCCATTGTTAGGTGAATCTAGTCTGAATAGTTCGACGTTATAAAATGGGGCAAACGCCGCAATGAGAGCAATCTCATGAATGGTAGCCCGCGTCAGAAGGTCGCGCGATAGCACACCCCATGCGCCCTGCTTGCTTCTTACGTCGCGTATTCCGGCGACTTCATCGATCACGATTCCCAGCTCTCGCTTGCCGCCAACTACATCCTTAACGATGAAGTCAGGAACGCCGATCGACGGCGACATGCCAAAGCTGCCGCGATTCCCATCGGTTACGAACGCCCAGCCGCGCAGGAACGTGTGCCACTCGCCGTCAACCGAAATCGAATGAAAGCCGCCTTCCAAACCGACGTAAAGATCCGCCCCGAGCTTTTGCGAAAGCAGAATGTCGCGCACCGCCAGTGCGCGTTGCCGCGCGCCGCTCATCAGTTCCCAGTCGTTGAGTGGCATCGCCGGCGCATCCGTCTGCACCGGTCGGGCGACGATGTTTGTATCGCGCCAGGCTGTATCAACCTCGGCTATGCGGGCAATGCTGGCGCGCACGGCCATGATCTTGGCCGCCCGATCTGAGCCCAGCGCGATGTGTTCGATCTTCTTCTTTGCTGCTGTGGTCATCGATGAAGTTGCGGTTGACATCCGACCGTGGCGGTTGTTGTAATCGAAATTCCGATGTAGCGCAAACTGTTAGTTTGCGAATGAACATATCGATGCCCGCAAACTAACAGTTTGCGTTACGAGAGCGAGAGCAATTATGTCCGTTTCAGAATTAATTTACGATTGGAACACAGTCGAGCCGCAACTGCACAAGCCCGATCGTCACATCGGCTTCGATGATGAGACGCTGCGCGACGGACTGCAATCGCCATCGGTCTGCGAGCCTTCGGTCGAGCAAAAGATCGAACTGCTGCATTTGATGGACGCGCTCGGCATCGACACCGCGGACATTGGCCTGCCCGGCGCCGGCGGAACTCATGCGGCGGGTGTCGAAGCGATGGCCCGAGAAATCGCCGATAAGAAGATGAAGATTCGGCCGAACTGCGCGGCCCGCACTCACAAGAACGACATCATTCCGATCGCGGAAATCTCACAGCGGGCCGGCATTCCGATCGAAGCCTGCACCTTCATCGGCTCGTCGCCCATTCGCTTCTTTGCTGAAGAGTGGACGCTCGACAAGCTCTTGCGCTTAACCGAGGAAGCAGTCACGTTCGCGGTTAGTGAAGGGCTGCCCGTGATGTTCGTCACTGAAGATACGACGCGCGCCGATCCCGAAACGATTCGCGCACTTTACACGACCGCGATTCGCTGCGGGGCGCGCGCGTTGTGCGTGTGCGACACCGTAGGCCATGCGACACCCGACGGCGCGCGTGAAGTGGTGAAGTTCGTGCGCGGAATTATCGACGAACAAGGCGAGAAGGTGCGGCTTGATTGGCACGGCCACCAGGATCGTGGCCTGGGTGTTATCAACTCAATCGCGGCGATCCAGGGCGGCGCCGATCAAGTGCACGGCTCAGCGCTGGGCATGGGCGAGCGCGTCGGTAACACGCCGATGGACCAGTTACTGGTGAACCTGAAGCTGTTGGGCTGGATCGACAATGATCTCAGCCGCCTGCGCGAGTACTGCGACAAAGCTGCCGAAGGCTGTCGTTGGACGATTCCGCTTAACTATCCGGTGTTTGGCAAAGACGCTTTCCGCACCGCCACGGGCGTGCACGCCGCGGCCGTGATCAAGAGCTATCGCAAAGGCGATACGGAACTTGCCGATCTGATTTATTCGGGTGTGCCTGCCGGGCAGTTCGGCTTGAAGCAGATCATCGAGGTTGGTCCAATGAGCGGCAAATCCAACGTGATTTTCTGGCTTGAGAGTCGCGGCGTTGAAGCCAGCGAGGATCGGATCAATCGTATCTACGATCGAGCGAAGCAGGCGACGGCTGTTTTGACTGAAGAAGAATTGCTGGCGTTGGTGTGAGCTGGGTTTGGACTGGAGCGCAAGCGTCCTCGCTTGCATGAGCCTGGCTAAACCTGCAACCGGGACGGTTGCGCTCCAGTCATTCTAGTTAATCGGAATCGTGACCGTGGCCGATCCTGCTTTGCCGGCGGGAAATCTTTTTTGGCGCGCAATGCGCAAAGCGGTTGGATCATTTCCAGTAGCCTGCGTAACTCTTCCGTTTTCGTCGTAAGTAACCTGAACCACAACTTTCTTCGAAGCCGAGCTCGACGATGATTGCGCCGGTGCGGTTGGCGGAGGCGTGACTTGCGCTGACTGAGTCGAGGGCATTGATGCATTGGCCTCCGCGGCTTTAGCTCTAAGCCGGGCTTCCTCACGCGCGCGCGCGTCCCGCTCTTTCTTTGCCAGGTCTGCTGCCTCCGGATTCGTTGCCGGCGTGCTTGCGTCATCTGGCGTCTGTGCAGCCGGGGTCTCAGCCGTAGTGGCTGGTTGAGATGCAGTTGTCTCTGAGGCTTCATTCGCCAACGGCTTTGTTTCGCTGGCCAGTTTCGCTGCCCTACCGCGCGCATACCAGCCCCATGGCACGGCGACAACGCCGACGATCAGAATCAGGGCGGCGAAGATAGCCCCCAGCTTCCATGGTCCATAAGCGAAACGTGAGACGCTGTCGTGGGACGAAAGAAAACCATCGCTGACCGGAAGGATGACTGGGTGCTCGGAGACTTTTCGCGGCTCGTCGTCGACCACGATTGCTTGGTCAGGTTCAGTAGTTAAGGCTTGTTCAATTACCGGTTCAGCTATTTTCGCCGTCTCAGGTTCGATGGCCACAGCTGGCTCAACCGTCGTGTCAACTTTTTCAGGGAATGGATTACGCGCACAGATTCCTTCATCCATTCGTCGCAAACCTTCCAGGACCACGGATGTCCACGGCTGGCTGATCGTATGTTCCGTAGCTTCGCGGGTTGAGTCGAAGTTGAAAGATGCATTCGCCAGCGTCAGCGCATAGTAGACGGCCTCGATGCCGCGCAGAGTGCCGATGCTCGCGTGCACCACGGCTCCAGCCTGCAGATGAAAATAAGCAGACCCTTGCGGGTACTCGACCGCCAGCCGGCCAGTCTTACGCTGATTGCAAAAGAATTCGATTAGTTCGGCGAGGGAAAGATCTGTGAGTTCTCCATTCAGGGCCATACGCGTGTCCTCTTTGGTTTGGGGCGTTGCGCGCCGTTCGGGCGCCACGACAGTTGTTAAGGAAGGCTGAAGTTGTAATTAATGCTCCCGGAAATCTTCACAGCTGCTCCAGATAATTTGGTTGGCGAGAAGCGCGCGCGCTTCGCGGCTTCGACAGCCGCATCGCGTAACGAGGGCGGGCCGGATATAGCTTGCGCCGAAATCACTTTGCCGCTTTCGTCAACCACCACGTCTACTTCCACTTTTCCCGCGGTGCGGGCACGGCGCGCGATCTCAGGATAGGTCGGCACTGGCAAACTCAAAGCTTTGCCGTTAAGCACGCCGCCGGACAAAGGCCTGAGGATTCTC